>Ga0233440_1001481_pt1 | contig 21431 bp, 16 predicted proteins | sample SI_123_September_5_FD_182791 | JGI IMG/M metagenome (GOLD analysis project Ga0233440, IMG submission 182791) | Seawater microbial communities from Saanich Inlet, British Columbia, Canada - SI_123_September2016_120_MG | ecosystem: Environmental > Aquatic > Marine > Inlet | place: Canada: British... | reverse complement strand
TCTTCTGTTAACTTTATTTTTTCTTTGTCCAAAATATTAATAATTGGTGTAATTAATATATTTTTATATTTATCACTTTTTATTTGACTTAATCTTGCCTTATATTCCTTAAACTGTTCCATTTTATTCCTTATCTATAATTATTTTGATTTAATCCAACATTATCAATCAATCTATCTGCTACACTATTTATTCCATCATTCATTTTATTTGTAACATCCAATATTAAACCAGGTGTTTTTAGAACACCAAGTGTTAAACCACCCATTGCTGTATATCCTGCTTTTGTAGTCATCTTTAAACCACCTACTATACCTTTTCCTGTTTTTACACCTGCTTTTATTCCTATTCTCTTTGCTGTTGTTATACCTTTATTTTCTTTTACATAATTCATGTATTCTACACCTGTTTTTATTTTCCCCATAAAACCTTCTTCTCTTTCTTGTGTAACTCTTGCATATTTTTCTACATCCTTTATTCTTTCTTGTGTACTTTTTGATATCTTTTCCATTTTTTGAGTTATTTTGTTCATTTTTGATGGGAAAAATTTTTCTATTTGTTTTTTTTCTATTCTATCACCTAACAATAATATTTTCTTATATTTTCCAATTCTTTGATTTGCTTCTTTTATTTTTTCTTTTTGCTTTTTGATTTCTTCTTCATTTTCTTCTTTTGTATTATTTTTTTTTGTATCTTTGATTTTCTGTTGTATCTCTTTTAATTTACTTTCTTCATCCTCTAACTTCTTTATTATTTTTTTTAATTGTGCTTCAATTCTATAAACTTTTTTTTCTTCTTTTGTTAAAAGTTCTTCTTTTGTTAAAAGTTCTTCTTCTATTTCTTTGTTTTCTGCTTCTGTTAAAAGTTCTTTTTCTATATTGCTCATTATTTTTGTTTCACTTAATTTTGATTTAGAAAATTTAGTGTGTTTTTTGTCTTCTCTTTCTTTCTTTTTTATATCTACCTTTATTTTTTTTTTGAAATTCTCTTGTATACCATTTGGGGTTTCACTACTATCAATTATTGATTTATAATTTACATTAGTTAATATTTCTATTAAATTAATATACTTATCTTTATTCACACCTTTTTTCAATATATTTATTATATCTTCATCCTTTACATCTCCTTCTTTTTTTATAAGTTTTTCTATATTTACTATTTTATTTTTAATATCTTTTTCATCTCCATTATCTATTGTTTTATTTTTACCATAACCTGCTGTTATTCTACTTATCCTTGAAGTTCTTTCTTCATTCCTTTTACTAATTCCTTCTAATATTAATTTTATCATTTTCTTTTGCCCATATAATTTACCTTTTTTATATTATTATAATAATTATTTTTGTTTTTTTTTTAAACTATATCTACATTAATCTTCTTTTAAGAATCTTTTATATATAATTATAAATATCTAACAATTTCAAAGGATTAACATAATGAAAAAATATTATCTATATTTATTTTTACTTTTCACAATTTCAATATTTACAGGTTGTTCTAATAAAATTAATTTTAATAACTATGAAGTACAAAATTATATTGAAAAATCGGATATTAAATATAAAAAACCTTTTAAGTTGTCTTTAGAACAAATACTGTTTCAATCATTATCTAATAATATTAATAATATTGATTTTAAAAATATCACTAATTATAATAATTTTCTACATGTTAATTTCAACACTTTAGAAAAAAATCCTAATATAAAACTTGAATTAATTTTAGAGTCTTTAGATGTACGTTATGAATATATTCCTAGTAGAAGCTATGAATATAAAGGTAAAATTAAACAAACTGAACCTTATTATAATGTTATTTCTTATGCAAGAATTGCAAGTAAATTAACAAATGGAAAAAATGTTAAAATACTTCGTTCAGAAACTACTTATTCTCAACATTTAGAATTGTCTCATTATTATAACCCACAATATACCTTTTATGGTTATGATAAAAATTATACTCAGTATTATCAAGATGTCATTGATAATACTTTAACTAAAATTTTTAGAAAGATACAAAGGGAACTTATGACACCTTTTCTTATTACTAAAGTTTTAAAAGAAATAAAGAAAGAAGATAAAAATAAACCATTTAAAATTGGTTTACAATTAAATGGTGGTACTTGCGATGGACTTTTCTCTGGTCAAATAGTTGTTATATACTCTAATGTTAATAATCATTTAACTAAAATTGGAAAGGGTGAAGTAACTTCAGACAGTTCTTGTCATAGGGCTTGGGTTAAAGTTAATAGTTACATCAAAGAACCTAAATCCTTTGATTTAGTTTATTAGTAAAATATCTATTAAGGTTCTATTAAGGTTATTAAGATAATATCTATTTTGTAAATATATTTACATAATTAAATTAAAGGCTAAGAATGTTTAAATGTAATGAATGTGATTATACTCAAGAAAAAACATTGTTTAAGTGTAAATGTGGTTCAATAGATATTGAAGAAATTGAAAATTCTTCTACTACCTTTGTTGAAAAGGGTAAAATTAAGAAAAAGAAAATAAAAAAACATGATTTTGGTAATACAAGTGTAAAAAATATTTCTATTGATTCATTTGATAGATTAGATACAGGTATTTCACAATTAAATACTGTTTTTGGTGAATCTAAATTAAAAGATGGAAGTATAGTTGAAGGAATTGCTAAATCTTCTTTAACTCTTATTTCAGGAGAACCAGGTGTTGGTAAATCTACACTTCTTTTACAACTTATAGACAAAATATCTAAAATTATGAAATCTGTTTATATTTCTGCTGAAGAAAATCAATCACAAATTAAAAATAGATACAATAGACTTGGTTGTACTACTAATTTTGATATTTTACATGAAACTAACTATGACCTAATTGAAGAATTTATTTTTGAATCTAATGCTGATTTCATTATTATTGACTCAATTAATACAATCTTTAGGGATGGTCTTGGAACTATTGGTGGAGTATCACAAATTAAAGAAAATACTTTATCTATTATGAACCTTGCTAAAAAATACAATAAAACTATTATCTTAATAGCACAAGTATCTAAAACAGGTGATTTAGCAGGTCCAAAAATCTTAGAACATATGGTTGATTCATACTTTCACATAGAAGCATTTGATAGTAGAAATAGATTTAAGATATTAAACTCTAACAAGAATAGATTTGGTCTAATTAATGAAAATGTTATTTTTGAAATGACAGGTAATGGATTGAAAGAAGTTATTGATTCTTCCTCTATTTTCATGGAAGAAGAATCAAATGAAATAGGTACTTCGTTATCCTTAATTTTTAAAGGTCAAAGACCTATTTTTGTAGAAGTTGAAAGTTTAGTTGTTAATACTACTGCTGAAAAAAGTTTAATTCAAGCTTCTGGTGGTATTGATAATAAAAGATATTTCCAATATTTAGCTATCTTACAAAAATATGCAAATATAAATTCTTTTGGAAAAAATATTTTCTCTAATATTTCTGGTGGGGTTGCATTAAAACATAAGGATAATGTACAACTTGATTTAGCAATTATTTGTTCTATATTATCAAGTGAACATCATATAGATATCAACAAGTATGTCTTTATTGGTGAAGTGTCTCTTTCAGGTCTTATTAAAAAAGTACCAAATGAAGATATTTTTATTCAACATATTAAGAAAATGGGGTTAGATAAAGAAGTTATTTCTAATTCTACTAACTACAAACATATAAGTGATATAATCAAATTATTCATTTAACATTAAAACATTAAACTTATTGGAAATTTTTGATTTCTTTTAAGTTATTTTTATATATAATTATATTATAAACTCTACATTAAAACAAGGAAACCTTTTAAATGACAAACAATACTAAAAAAATTACTAAAATACATAAAAATGGGATAAACTATACCCTACTTGCATTACCAAACTCTAATGTTTTTAACTATGAAGTAGTTCAAAAAATTGGTGCTTTAATTGAAAAAGATAGTAAATTATATTTTCCGAATATTGATAAAGAAATATTTGGTATTTCACATTTAATTGAACATATTTCTTTTAAACACTCAAAAAACATGACTTCTGAAGAAATACAAGATAATTTAAAGAAATATGGACGTTATAATGCCTCAACTTCTCATGATAGAATAAATTACTATTTTAAAACTAATATTGATAATATGGATAAAGCTATTCAATTAGTGAATGAAATTGCTTTTAATGATTTAACTAATGTTGGAGAAGAAGAATTTAAACTAGAAAGAGATACAGTTTATAATGAATGTAAAAGATATCAAGATCACCCTGAACACTTATTTCACTTTGAAGCTTGTTCTAAATCTTATAATTTAAACTCAAATGATAATGTAATAGGTTCTTTAGATAACATTAATTCTTTTGAACTTTCTGATGTTATAGAAGTAAAAAAATTATTTAATATGGCAGGAGAACAATCAATAAATATTACATTTGATAACACTTTATTAACAGCACAAGAAGTTGTTGAAAAAATTGATTTAGAACTTATTTACCAAAATGTTTGTTTAACTGAAAGAAATCAAGAATTAATCACAACATATCAAACAAATTTACCAAAATTAGTTGAAAGTCAAGTATTTGAAATCAAATCTACTACTGAACAAAGATTATATGCAAATACATTTGAAATTCCAAACATTGATTCACGTATAGTTGGTTATGCTGTTGAGTATTTAAATAAACATTCTAAAAATAGTTTATTTGATGAAGTTAGAGAAAAAAGAGGTTTAACTTATGGTATTTATATGGATAAATCAAGAATGGCATACAAAGACTACTGGGAAATTAGTTGTGATATTACAAAAGGAAATGAAGATAAATTAGTAGAAGCAATTAAAATTGCTTGTTCTGAAACATTAAATAACTTTAATCAAGAAGATTACAATGCTTTCTTAACTACTAAAAAAATAAATAGAGATTTAACTTATTTAAATCTTGATTCTTATGAATCATTTTTATGGCTTGTAAATCAAATTGAAGCATTTAAAAATCCAAGTTCTGAACCATTTAATAGATTAGTTGAAGAAGATATAGACTTATACTTTGATGGGTTAGATATATTTATTACTTTTGATAAAGTTAAAGAAGTATTATCTATTATCAATGATATTATTCAATCAGAAAAATCAGTTATTTGTTGGTCAAAATAATTTTTCTTCTATTTTAAATTATAAAAAAAGGGAAGGTTTTTATACCTTCCCTTTTTTTTGTTTATTTAACTTTTATCTAACTAATTCTTGATTAAATAATCTTCCATATGAATCTACAACTGGTATAGATATGTTCGATAAATTCCCTGTAATAATAGTACTAGTTTTTCTAAATGTTAATGGTTGTGTTAATTTTCTTCCTTGTCTAATAGAACCACTTGAATCTAATGAAACAGATGCAATTTCACCTTGAGGTGTGAATGCTTTATCAACATTTAACAAACCATGACCATAAACATTATCAACACCTACTGCACCTAAGTCTGTTGCTGTTTCAAATAATATTTTAGTTATCTCTTTTCCTTTTAAGTTTGGATGTTTCTCTCTCATTAATGCATATGCTCCTGTAACAATTGGACCTGCCATTGAAGTACCAGTCATCCATTGAACAGAATCAGTTGGAGTAATAACATTACCATTTGCATCTAATTGAACTGTCCCAGCACCTGAATTTGTTTCTGCATAGAAATCACCTGGTGCAACTATATAATTATCTTTCATTAAATCACCTGCTCTATTAGAGTAATACCATAAATCTTGTGTTGAAGTCCTATAAGAACCAACAATCATTACATCACCATCTAATTCACTTCCATATTTATCTACTATATATTTCCATTTTAATGCATAAGGATCACATTTATTTTCCCCTGTTGCATCACAACCAGCAACACCTGAATTACCTGCTGATTTAATTAAAACCGTTCCATCTTTCATTAAATTATATGCAGATTGATTTACAACATTTGCTGCACTTGTGTAGTAGTCTGCCATTTGTCTTGCACTTGTACCTGAATAAGCAGCAGATGAACCCCAAGAGTTATTTATTACATCTAATTTTCTATCATTATTTTTATTATACTCAACGGCACTTGCTAGCCCTACAGTAAAATCTTGGAATAATGCTAAATCTGCTTCATACGCTATACCTTTTGTCCACCCTTTTAATGGGTCACCCGTTATAGTTGAAGCAACATGGTTCATATGTTTTCTATGACTTGAGTTTGTACTATCATCATAAACACTTAAATCACTTTTATTTACAATTTTATCAGAAATTGAATCTGCAAATATTTGTGAAAATCTACCTTCTACAACACCAACAAGAACACCATTACCTGTATACCCTTGTGTATATGCTGTTTCTAATCCAATAGCTGTACCATATTGTTGCATTTGTATATCTGTTGCTAATTTAAATATCTTTTTTTGTTCTTCTGTCATTTCTGAATATTCATCACCATTATGTAATTCTGAATATATAATTGTTGTTGTTTTTGTTGTTAATAAATCATTACCACCAGTTACACTTGTTTTATATTCAGTTTTAATTTCAATACTATCAACTGTTGTCAAATATTCAATATTATAACTAATATCATTTGCTTTTATATCAAGTTTTTGATGATTTATAGTTTCTACAACTGGTGTTGTAACACCTTTTAGTTGTTTTGTTATTGTTGTTGTTATTCCTACGAATACCCCATTTGATATATTTTTTACTTTAACTATCTTTTCTATTTTATCAACTTCTATAGATAAGTCTTTTATTTGATTTACTATTTTCACTTCTATTTCTGTTACTTTTGTTTTTGTTGCATCACCTGTTGCATTTTCTATTTTTGTTTCAACTGTATAATTACCTTGAGTAATTTTTTCAACTATCATTTTATTGCTTTTTGAATTTTGTTCTTTTATTATTTTTTCATTTGAATCTTTTAAAATTATACTATATTCTAAATTTTCACCTGTTGTTATATTTTCAATTGTTAATATTCTTGTACTTGACTCAACTTCAAATGTAATTCCTTTATCTACTAAAGTTATTTCACTATTAGTTTTTACAGTCATTCTTTTATATTTATATTTCCAAACTCCATATTCATTTTTAATATATGAATAAATTCTAATATTTTGTCCTACTTCCACACCTTTTACTACAATTTTATTTGAAGTAAAATCTTTTGCTCTTGTTCTCTCCCCTGTGTTTTCATTGTAAACATAAAAGTAAAATGTTTTTGCATTTTTTGATATATTTGTTATTGTCAATTCTTTTGTATTTTCATTATACTCTGTTTCAACACCTTCATTTATTATTTTTTCTATTTCTTCTAATTCTATTTCTTCTATTTGTGATTGTTTTTTAACAACCCCAAGTTCATCTTTTACATATGTTATAATATTGTATATACCTGGTTTAACATCTTTAATAACAAATACTCTGTTTTCTCTATCTTTCCAATTTGAATAAAATCTTTCTTGTGTTGTTTTATTGTATACATAGAATCTATAGTAAGAAGAACCTTCAGTTAATTGTGTTATTGTTAATGTTTTATTGATTTTATCATATACTGTTGTTATACCTTTTATTTCTATCTTTTTAATTAAGTCTAATTCTATATCTATTGTTTTTCTATTATAAATATTAATCCCTAATTCATTTTTAAAGAATGATGTAATTTCATATTTACCTGGTTTTAAATCTTTAACTACTACTACTTGTTTCTTTCTATCTGCATAAGGAATATTCACTACTTCTCTTGTTGTACTATTTCTTAAATAAGCATAATAAAAAGAAGAACCTTCAGTTAATTGTGTTATTGTTAATGTTTTATTGATTTTATCATATACTGTTGTTATACCTTTATTTTCTATCTTTTCTAATCTTTCTAATTCTATATCTATTATTTTCTTATTATAAATATTAACCCCTAATTCATTTTTAAAGTATGAAGTAATTGTATATTTACCTGGTATAATATTCTTTGCTATTACTACTTGTTTTTTTCTATCTGCATAAGGAATTTCTACTATTGTTCTAGTTGTATCATTTCTTAAATAAGCATAATAAAAAGAAGAACCTTCAGTTAATTGTGTTATTGTTAATGTTTTATTGATTTTATCATATACTGTTGTTATACCTTTATTTTCTATTTTTTCTAATCTTTCCAACTCTACATCTATTGTTTTTTTATTGTATATTAATTTTCCAGTTTCATCTTTAAAGTATGATGTAATTTCATATTTACCTGGTGTTATATTTAAAATATTCTCTTGTTGTAACTTACTTCTAAATACTTGTCCAGTACTTGTATTTTTAATATATGTATAATAATAATAAGAACCTTCAGTCAATTGTTTAATATACATTGACTTTGTTTGACTATTATAGTCTACCACAATCCCTTTGTTTTCTATCTTTTTAATATCACCAATATTTATTTCTATTGTTTTTCTAGTAATATACTCTGTTGCTATTGTTTTATTATTAGGATCTTTATGATAACCTAATACTTGATAATAACCTGGTTCTGTTACAGTAAATTCTACTCTATCACTATTTCTTGTATTTGAGTAATTTGATTTACCTGTTGTTAAATTTCTTAAATACATAAAATAAGAACTTGCATTTTTTATTTGATGTGTTGCTATTATTTTATTTTCATTAATTATTGTTGTAATTATATTTTTTGATTTATCAAATACATATTGTGTACCTGAATATTCATTAGTACTTCCACTGTCACTACTCCCTATATATGTTGAAGCACTTGCTCCAGTAAGGAAAGAACCAATTAATGTAAACATTAATATTATATTTATTTTATTTTTCATACTTATAACCTTTTTTTTTATTGTTTCTATTATAAAACTTTTTAGGTTATTTCAATCTAATAATTTTTTCTTTTTATGATTTTTAATTTTCTGTAGTATTAATTTTTTATTTATATCCATAACTAAATTAAGGAATTTTTTGTTTGTTTGTTTTCTTTGTTTTCTTTTTTGTTTTGTTTGTTTTGTTTGTTTGTTTGTTTGTTTGTTTGTTTGTTTGTTTGTTTGTTTGTTTGTTTGTTTGTTTGTTTGTTTGTTTGTTTGTTTGTTTGTTTGTTTGTTTGTTTTGTTATTGAAGATCTCTATTGAGATCTTCTTTTTATTTTTCTATTTTCAATGTATTGAATGCAAAATCAGAATTATTTGCTTTTATAATTTCCATTACTTTATATATGACTTCTTCTCTTGTTTCCAACCATTCAGACCAATTTACTGTTGTAGAAAAACAATATATAGTTAAGTCAATAGAACTTTCACCTAGATTTGTTAGGTTTACTAATAATGTTTCTTTCACCCCTTCAAGATCTTTATCTTGTACTACTCCTTTTTTTGTTTTTGTTTCTTTTGATATTTTAGGACTATTAATTAAATATTCTTTTATTTCTTTTATTATTTTTTTAATATCCTCTGGTTTTGTTTCATAAACTAACCCCACATTGAATTTAATTCTTCTTCCAACTTTTCTTTTTGACCAGTTTCTAATTGAAGATACAGATAATTTACTATTTGGAATAGTTATTAATGAATTATCAAAAGTTCTTATAGTTGTAGTTAAAAAATGTGTTTCTACAACTGTCCCCTCTTCTAAATCTGATACATAAATCCAATCACCATGATCAAAACTTTTATTAAAAAGTATCATAATTCCACCAAAGAAATTAGCTATTGATTCTTTTGCTGCAAATGATATTGCAAAACCAACAAAACCTAAACCACCAAGTAATATTGATACATTAAATCCTATTGAAGATAATACAAATAAGAAACCAAATAAATATATAAAAAATGATACTATTTTTCTAAAAAAATGGGCTTCAACTTTTTGTATTTGATATTTTGGTGATTTATATAAGTTTCTAAATATCAATTTATTTATAGTATTTAAAAGTACAATTCCAAAATAAAAATAACCTGTAAATAATATCCATTTAACAAATAAAAATACATCTAACGGGAACTCTAAATAATATAAAACACTATAAACTAACATGAAATTAGATAAATAAAAGAAATTCATCGTTAATGTTTTTACTTCATTTATTGTATTGGTAGTATTCTCTAATTTTGATAATATTTTTTTTGAAATATAGTTTTTTAATAAAAATAAAATTGTAATTGATACTAAAAATATAAGAATCCCATCTTTAAAAAACAATATAGTATCTATATTTATTAAATCTACTACATTATTAAATTGATTTCCAATTTCTTCAGTAGTTTTTTCTGTCTCTTTTACTATCTCTTTGCTAACTTCTGTTGGTGTTTCCAGTGGAACTTCTTTTACTTTTTCTACTACTATTACTTTATCTGTTACTTCTTCTAAATTATCTAAATTTTGAATGACTTTTTTTGACACTTTTTCCCCTTTTTTTCACTATATCTTTATTATACTTTATTTTCAATAAATTCTATATTTTTTATTAAAAAAAAAGTATTTTATTTTTCTTTATTATACTTTAATTAAAGTAATAAGGTGTTAATATGTTAAAAATAACTATTTCTTCTTTAATGGTATTACCATTATTGTTCTCTGGTTGTGATAATACTGAGAATGTAAGAAAAATTAAAATGAATAATGATAATTCTAGTAAGTTATCCCCAGTAATTGAAAGTATAGATGATAGATTTGATAAAATAAATGAAAATATTGAAGGTAAATATATCATTAAAAGTTATAATACTATAAATGATAGTATTAAAAATATTATCAACACACCTACTAAAAAGAAAATCATTATAACTAAATCTGATTTATTATCCAATGGTTATTTAATTAAAGATATTGAAAATCCTTCAGAAGAATTTCAAGAAATATCAGTTAAACAAAATGGTTATTTTATTAGATTTATCAAAAATCCCTCATTAAATATTCAGAAAATTGCAATTAAAAATTGGGGAGGAAGTATTCAATTTATTTCCACACCTTCTGAAGAACTCCAGAAAATGGCAATTCATGATAATAGTAATAATATTAAATATATTAAAAACCCTTCATTAAATATTCAAAAAATTGTAATTAAAGATAATTATAAAAATATCTCTAAAATTGCTCAATTAGATGACTTGAATATTTTTTAAATTGTAATAATTAAGAATAACAAAACATGCTTAAATTAATATCTGAAGATAATTTGATTATTTTACTTCGAAGTAAAATAATTATTGATTTAGGTATTCTTAATCATTTAGTTAAACACAATTCTTGGAAAATTAGAAATGAAGTTGCTTGTCAACCAAACCTTACCAATGAGTTGAAAGAAATATTATTATATGTTAAATATTTCATTGTTGTTGAAACTTTATTACATAGGTTTCCTGAATATAGAACAAATATAGAACAAATTTCTTATTTAAAAAAATATTAAAATTATTTCATTTTGTAAAAAAAAAAAATTATAATATATCAAAAAAAATGGACTAGAATTGAGTAAAAAAGAACATTCTGAAAATAAAAACTTTAATAATGTTAACTCTTCAAAAAAAGGAAAATTATCTTCTAATGATTCTAATTCTCAAAAAGAATTAAAGAAAAAAAGAAATAAATTAGTATTTATTGAAATCCTTGAAGAATTAGGACAAAATCTAATTCAATCAATTTTACCATTTCTTAGTAAAATTTTAATAAAATTAGTTATAGGTGGTGGAATTATAGGAACTGGTGCTATTGTTTACAATTCTTCAGGTCTTGTACAAAAACAAACAGACTTAATTATCAAAGAAGTTTCCAATGTTATTGAAGAAACCCATGAAGTTTTATCTGATTCCAATTCTAAAAAATTAAACCCACCTTTAATTAGTAGATTACCAAAACTATCTTTAGATGAACAATTTGAAGTATATATTAAAAAATTTTTAGAAATTGAAGATTCTTCTCAAAATGTGGATTTAATTTATATTTTCTTTAAAGGTAAATACCCATACCCTAAAATGAAAAGTAAAATTGATTCTTTTAAAAATAAATGGTTCAAAGAATTCCCTAGTAATAAAGTTGCTTCAAACTTTTTCAACAAACTTCATTATTGTAACAACTTAACTGAATTAATTTATAAACCTAAAAACTATGATGATGAAACTATTGAAGATATTACATTAAGACTTAAACAAACATTTTCATTGTTAAAAGAACATTATAATTTTAAAACACTTATAAATGACAAAAAAATCACCATGACCAATTCTATGAATTTAGATATTTTAAAAATTGAAAATAATATTGAAGATTGGTATAGAAAAAATAATGGTATTTTACAAAAAATAAGAGAAGGTGATAATTCTTTTAGAGAAAAAATTGATTTTAAGAATAGTTTTAAAACAAAAGAAGGAATTATAGATACATTGTATGAACGAAAATATCCTATCATTTCTGAAAGTTTATCTTTAGATAAGAAAAATTATTTTGAACAAAGAGAAAAAATAATTCAAACTTTTAGAAATAAGAATAATATTCTAAACCAACAAGAAAAAGAGTATATTCTTAAAAACTATCCATTGGAAATTATCATAGAGGAACTTCAAAAAAAATCACAAGATGTTGTAGTTGACATTCTTTCTGAAAACAATCACTTATTTCCAAAAATCAAAGAATTGAAAACAAAAACAAAAGATGAATTACAAGATTCAATTGATTTAAATACAAATATTAGTCAAAAACTTCTTAAAATGAAGTCAAATCATTCAAAAGATTTTGAAAACTTCTCTAAATCTTTCTTAGACTTTGAAAAAAACCTAGAATTAATAAATCAAAAAAATTAAAAAGTTTAATTTTTTATCTATTTTTTATTTATAATAATAAAAATACTTATATAAAAGGAATAATAAACTTATGTATTTACAAAAAATTACAAATTTTCAAATATTATCATTTTCTGAATACCTTGAAGTTGTTCAAAAATCTTTATTAATTACAATGATTATTGATAGTAATGTTGACAAAGAAGAAATGAGTATATATAAAAAATTATTTCCTATATACTCTGATATACATATCAACACCGCCATATCTAATATAAAAACCGAAGGTGATTTATTTGTTACTTTTGAAAATGAATTAAAAAAAGTTTCTTTTTCCTCGCAACAACTTCTTTTATCTCAAATAATACTTAAAATGATTTCTTCAGACAATAAAACTGATGACAATGAAATGAAATTATTCCAATTATTACGTAGAACTTACCCACAAATAAATCATGATTCTCTAATATCTAAGTTATTCAATACAAATTTAGATATTTTAATTCATGATTTACATCAGTTAAATCTTATAGATTTTGAACAATTTTTAGATATATTAAAAACTGTTTGTTTAATTACAATGATTATTGATGGTAATATTGACAAAGAAGAAATTAATATATATAGAGTTTTATTTGGTGATACTAATATATTTATACATGAACACCTTGAAGGAATAGAAGAAAAAGAAAATCTTTTTAGATTGTTTGAAGATAAAATCAAACTTATTGGAAATTTAGAACAACAAACTTATTTATCCTTGTTTGTTCTTAAAATGATTAAATCTGATTCAGCTTTAGATAACAATGAAATGAAATTATTCCAATTATTACGGAGAACTTACACCGATGTTAAATTTGATTTTTTATTAAATCTAAATATCTTTGAAGAAATAGACTTAAATATATTACTTGATGAAATTAATATTGCATATTCAAAAATATAGGTTATTATTATGTTACAAAAAAAAAAATAAAATACAAAGAACTACTTAAGTTAATTACAAAATTATCTATAATTACTATTATTATTGATAATGATATTGATGAAAAAGAATTAGAACTCCTTTATAACATTTTACCTTACAACAATAAAACTTTAAATCTTTACCAAGAAGTTAAGTCAATTCAAAAAGAAGGTGATTTATTTGTTACTTTTGAAAATGAATTAAAAAAAATTGAATGTGAAGCACAACAATTATTAATTACTAAAATAATATTAAAATTTATACGTTCAGATTCAGATTTAGATGATAATGAAATTATGTTAATTAAAATTATTGAATCAACATTCTTCAATATAAAAGTTAAACCATTACTTGTAAAAATTATTAACATAGATTACCTTATTTTATATGAAGAAATACAAAAATACAATTACACTAATTCTGAAGAATTATTTTCTATAATTAGAAAATTAGTATTAATAACTTCTTCCATAGATGGTGAAATTGCTAATGCAGAACTAGAAGTATATAAACTTTTTTTAACTAAAACATCTATTGACAATATTATTATTTTACAAGAAGATTTAAAAGAATTAAAATCTTTTAAAAATCCTTCTGACTTTTTTATTCAGGAATTATCAAAAGTTGAGAATGAAGAACAACAAACTTTTATTAGTTTCATAGTTTTAAAATTAATTATTTCTGATGGTACTATTGATAAAAATGAAATAAATTTATTTAATCTTTTACAAAAAAAATACACACATGTTAATTTTCAAAATATAACTTCTTCTGGTATATTAAGTAAACTTGATTTTTCAACAATATTAAATAATATACTTCTTTCTTTTTAAAAAAAACTATTTACAACAAGTTATTTATAATATATTAAAATAATATAGGTAATCTATGAACAACTTAACTGAATCTTTAATTTATAAGAACCTTAACTTCATTATCTCTAATTTAGTTAAACCTCTTGATGACGGTGAATTACTAAACCATTTAGATGAAAATAAAGAAGAAATATCTGATAAAGATTTTTTTAATATCATTGAAACTTTTGATTTAAATATTGAAAATATCACATTGAAAAATATAGACTTAATTGATTCTTTTGTATTACCTGGTATTTGTACCTATAACAATCAAGACTATATTCTTTTTCAAAAATCTAAAGACACTATCATTCTTTTAGATTTATCTTCTGGTGAAAGTTTAAATGTTTATAAAAAATATTGGAAAAAATTAAAAAATATTAAATTATTTATTAAAGAAAATAACAAATCAATCTTAAATAAAAGTAACCATTGGTTTTTTAATATTTTAAGAAATGAAATACAAGATATTTCAAAAGTTCTTTATATCACTTTTTTTCTTACTCTTTTTGTTTTTACATCTCCTTTATATATTATGTCTGTTTATGATAGAGTTATACCTACTTCTGGTTTAGAAACATTATATGTATTAACTTTTGGTGTTATATTTATATATTTATTTAATTATATTTTTCAAAAGATTAAAAATAATTTTATGTTGAGAATGGGAACAAATGTCATACATAAGATGGAAGAATTTTTATTAAAAAAAATATTAAAAATAAACCCTGAATATGATAATAGAAGTTTATCTAATAAATTAATTATTTTTAGAGATTTACACACAATAAAAGACTTTTTTGTAAGTAATACTATTAATATTTTTTTAGAGCTCCCAATATTTTTTGCTGGTTTGGTTTTAATAGGTTTATTATCTGATACTTTAGTATTTATACCTATTTTTATTTCAATTTTTATTTTTATTATTAATTTCTTTATGCAAAAAAAATTAGATTTTGAATATAATAAAATGCATCATATAAAAGAAAATAAACAAGACTTTTTAATTGACACATTAAATAGTCAAATAGACATATTATCTAACAACATGGTCTATAAAAAAGTTTACAACTTAAATCAAATTGGAACTGAACAAGAAATTATTGGTGAAAATATTAGAAGAATTCATATGAATTTTAATTTCTTAATGCAAAACTTGGTTCAGATCACAACTGTTCTATTTATCTTCTTTGGAACTTTTGAAATTATTGATTTAAAAATGTCAGTAGGTTATTTATTTGCTTTTATTATTTTGTCTAATAGAATAATGCAACCTATTATTAGTATTAATCAAAATCTTTTAAAATACTATGAAGTAGAACAAAGTTTTGATATGATTAATAATTTTTTAAAGTTACCTGAATTAGACACTACTACTAAACTTATTGATTTAAAAAATGCTCCTTCAATTAGTATTCAAAATGTTTCTTTTAAATATAATAGAGATTACATTTTTAATAATGTCAACTTATTAGTTAACCCTAAAGATTCTATATTATTTATAGGAAATATGGGGGCTGGAAAGTCTACTTTATCTAAAATCTTATTAGGTAACTATACTCCTTCTGAAGGTGTAGTTTCAGTTAACCATTTTAATATTAATGAAATTAATAAAATAGATTATATTTCTAAAATAAATAATTTAAATGATAATGGTCAATTATTTAGAGGAAATGTTTATGAAAATATAGATATTAAAAACAAATATTCTTTAGACAAATTATTAGAAATAATTGAAAAAAAAGGATTGTCTTTTTTAATTAATAATGATAAAAACTTGTTAAACTTCCAAGTTGATAATTTAGGTAGAAATATCTCTAATGGTCAAAAACAAATTATTCTTTTATTAAGAACATTTATATATGATTCTAATTTTATTATATTAGATGAACCTTTAATGAATTTACATCCTGGTGTTAAACAAAATTTCATTAACTTTTTAATAGAATATAAAAAAGACAAAACTTTAATCATTTTTTCAAATGAACCAGATATCTATTTACATTTCAATGTTATAAATAGATTAATGCGAATTGATGAACAAAAAATTATTGAAATACAAAAGGAAAAATAATGAGAAAACTTAATAATAGACAAGATTTTAATTTAATTATTTTACCTATTTCCTTTTTTATTGCTTTTTTTATTTTTTATTCTTCTTATTATGAAATTGATGAAATCGTAAAAGGAACAGGAAAAGTAACTCCTATTACTCAAACACAAAAAATAGCTCACCTTGAAGGTGGTATCATTGAACACATTTATGTGACTGAAAATCAAAAAGTTAAGAAGGGTGATAAATTAATGAAAATTAAAAACCTAATTTTTGAAACTTCTGAAAAGGAAAAAAAGAATGAATTAGCTCTTAATAATATTAAAATAAAAAGATTATCTTCATTAATTGAAAATACTAATTTTTCTTTTTCCGTTACAGAATTAAAGAATTTTCCTGAAATTATTAAAAATGAAAAAAAAATATTTCAACGTGAATTATTAAAAAAATCAGAAGAATTAGATTCACTTAATTCTAGAATAAGTCAAATAGATTATGAATTACGTGAAACTGAAATAACTCTTTTAAATAAAAAACTTGAAAGAAAAATTATCATTCAAAGATTTGTTATTACAAAAAATCTTTTTTTTAAGAAATCTATTTCTGAAAAAGAATATTTAGATGAAACATTAAAAAAACAACAAGTTGAAACAATTATTGAAGAATTAAAAAATAAAATACCAAAAATTAAAGAAAGTTTGAAAGAATACAATATTCAAAAGAAAATCTTGATATCTAAAATTAATTTAAATTATCTTTTGGAATTAAATGAAATTAAGAAAGAAAATCAATCTATATTTGAACATTTAATTGCAATGAAAGATAGAAATAAAAGAAAAATTATCATTAGTCCTATAAATGGTACAATTAATAAAATTAACAACAACACTATATCTGGTATTATTAAACAAGGTGAAGATATAATGGAAATCACTCCAAATATCTCAGATATTATTATTAAATCAGAAATATTAGAAAAAGATAGAAGTAATATCTGGGTTGGACAACCAGTTAAAATTGATTTCAATGCTTACTCTTATAGTGATTATGGATTTCTTGATGGTAAAATTATATCTATATCTCCTGATAGTTTTGTAAAAAGAAATAACAATAAAGTATTTTATATTGTTAATATAAAAACCAATTCAAATAACATAAATGGGAAAAAAATATTATCAGGGATGACTGCTAACATTAATATTATTACAGGTAAAAAAACAATCATGGAATATATAATTAAACCTATTAAAAATATTAAAAAATCTGCTTTTACTGAACTTTAAAATTGAAGTAAAAAAATAACCATTTTTTACTTTTTTCTTTTATAATGTAATAAAAAAAGGATTTTCTTAATGATAAAAAAAATATTATTAATACTTTTTTTAGTTTTAATCATTTCTTTAATAGAATACAATATGTTTTTAAAATTAAAAGATAACAGTTTTTTAAATAATTCTAAACAAATCACAAAAGATTTAGTAAAAATACAAAACTTAATTAAAATAAATGGTTCTAAACCTATTGATATTAATACTTTAAAAAGTATGAGTAGTAATATTAAAAAAATAAAAATTGAATCAACTTTAATACAAATTGATACAAAATCATTACAAATTATGAATCCTTTATATTTTATTTCTCTTGTAGATGATACTATAGGTAAAATCAATGTTTTAAATTCTAAAATTTATGTTAATTTAAACATACCAAAAGAAAAAATAGATATTTACATTAATGAATTAGATAAAAATAAAAAACTAATAAAATATCAAAAAACTATTACAATTAAACCTATTAAAAGAATTGTTTATTTCATAGAACCAAGTAAATGGGATTTATTGTTAAAAGAACAAAATGTAGTTAAAACATTTAATATCAAACAAAACAACAAAGTAATAGAATCCATTACTATTGAAATGTCACAATATAAACTTGATGCATTAAGTGTTGAAAGAATATTAAATATTTTCTTTATTATTAATATTATCATTACCCTTTTATTACTTCTTTTAACTTATTTTATTTTTAATAAAAGTATCTTATTTAATAATTCTAATCTAAATAGAGTATCCGAATTAAAAGAAAAATTTATTTCTTTTGAAAAATCAAAAAATCAAGAACTTAATTCTGATATATTTAATAATAATTTTCAAATATATAGTGAAAACATCTTTTTAAAAGATAGAAACAATGGTAAAGTTTTTAAACAAATACTTGTTGGAGCACAATTCCTTTCCAATAATAGTAAATTATCTGAAATTGATACTTCTACCATTAGGGATACTGAATTAAATATTATAAATAAACATATTATTGATTTTACTTTAAAAAATTACAATAACTTAGAAGAAGTTATTTTCCCTATTTTTGTTAAAAACTTAGAAAATAATGAATTTATTAATTGGTTTGAATATACCTTATTAAATAATAATTTAGAAAATGAAAAAATTTTTATTAACTTATTAAACAAAAATACTTTAAAATCATTTAATAAATTAACGTTAAGAGCTAAAAATCAAAAAATTCAATTTATTATTACAGAAAAAGATTCTTTAATGTTGAATGATTCTGATTTAATAGATATTAAATACTTAAAGGTTGACAAGTGCTAAAAACTAATTTATTATTATTATCTTCTTTGTTTATTATTCAAGCAAATACTTTACCTAATGATAACCTATTAAATGAAAATATAGAATTAAAACAACTAAAATCTACAGGAACATTGGATATCATGCATTCTAATGTTCAAAGTCAATTTAAAGATGATGATTATATAAATGGTGTAAAAAAAATTTACCAGAATTTGAAAAATAAAATATCTAATATAAATATTACACCTACACAAAATACATTGAATAGTATTTCTTCTAATGTAGACAATCAAATTAAAGATGATGATTATATAAATGGTATAAAAAAAATGTACCAGAATGTGAAAAATAAAATATCCAATATAAGTTTAGATTCTATCAATGACATAAATACTAAAAAAACTACTACTCAAGATTTAGAGTTATTATATCAATTTAAGAAAAAAGTAGATACTAAAAACAAAGAACAATCTTGGTTAAAATTTAAAGATAAAAAAAATGATGTTAGTAAATCTTATTTATTACATAAAAAAAGATTAAATCAAGATATCTTTTTGATAAAAAATTTATCTAAAGAAAAATTAATATTTGCAATTGAAAATGAAATATCAAAAAAATTCTTACATTCAAAATCTTTTATTAAAGATAAATTTGTTTTCAAAGAAAATCTTTATTCTGTATTTAATGGTTCAAGTGAAATATTATACACAATTGAAATTAAAGAACATAACAAACAATTAATTATTATAATTGAAATAACAATAGATACTTTTGATTTAGGAATTAAACATAAAATACTCAATAAGAGAGTTGAATTTATTAAAAAATTAAAACAATTAATTATTAAATTAAAAAAGGAACAAAAATGAAAAAAAATATTAAATTAGGTCTTGTAATTTTAACCTTAACTTCTTCTAGTTTATTTTCACTAACTGATGCATTTAAAGTCAACAATGCACTAGAAGTTGAATTAAAAAAATTATCTAAAAGATTAAGTCTTACTGAAAATTACATTTTCTATAGTGATGAATTATTTTCAAAAAAAGATAAATTAAAATTTCAAACACAAATAGATAATATTGAATTAGAAGTTTCAAAACATGAAGATAAATTAAAAATTATGGAAAATGCCCTTAACTCTCCTCAAATTAAACAATTATTATCTAATGTTGATAATAAAAAAATTGATAAAAAAACAAAAGATATCAATATGTTAAAAGAGAAATCAAAAGTTATATTTAAAAATAGAAATAAAATTGTATTTAATGAAAAATCTATTTCTAACAACACAAATAAATTAAAACAATTAAATGAAATTGTTACTAAAAAAACAAATAAAGTTTTAAAGACTTTAGATACTCGTGTAAAATCTATTATTAGTAAAGAGAAACACCTTGAAACACTTTTAGATACACTATTATTAAATACAGGTAATTTAAAAAGTGGAACTTCTGTTAAAAGTAGTAATTCTGTTAACACTAATCTATTATTAGTTGAAATAGCTAACTTACATAAAATAATCAAAGAAATGAAATCAACAAAACAAGATAATAATTCTTTAGATACAAAATATTCAAAGTTAGAGAAAAAATTAGACTCTTCATTAAAGGAAAATAATAAATTAAAATCTGATCTAAAAATTTTAGAAAAAATTATTGCCAAAATACAAAATCAACTTAAATCAAATAGTAGAAAATCTCTATTAGATAGGAATAAAGTATATTTAAATATGAAAAAAAGGAGAGACAGTGGGAAATAATTTTCTTAATAGTTTAGGTTTAAACAATATTGAAACTAATCAAATAGATACTGTAGAAGAACAACCTATTAACACTACTAATACTTCTTTAGAAGTTAATCAAGAATTTGATGAATTGTTTGGTTCTAATGATGAAGAAGTTAACCCTTTGATTAAACCTGAACCTAGTGAAGAGTCAATTGATAATAAACCTGATATTAATCATGACCTATTAGCAGACCTTGAAGCAGATTTTGGTGGTAATGACCTATTAGCTGACCTTGAAGCAGATTTTGGTGGTAATGACCTATTAGCTGACCTTGAAGCAGATTTTGGTGGTAATGAAAAAAAATTATCTTTTGAAGAACAAATGTTAGCAGATTTAGAGATAGAAGCACAAATGGAATTAAAAGGTGATGAAGAATTTAAAGAAATATCTTTA
>Ga0233440_1001467_pt1 | contig 21611 bp, 20 predicted proteins | sample SI_123_September_5_FD_182791 | JGI IMG/M metagenome (GOLD analysis project Ga0233440, IMG submission 182791) | Seawater microbial communities from Saanich Inlet, British Columbia, Canada - SI_123_September2016_120_MG | ecosystem: Environmental > Aquatic > Marine > Inlet | place: Canada: British... | reverse complement strand
AGCATTAATAACGGGCATTACTGGACAAGATGGATCATATCTTGCGGAGTTTTTATTAGAAAAAGGTTATGAGGTACATGGTATAAAGCGTAGAGCTTCATCATTTAATACCCAGCGTATTGATCATCTATATCAAAACTCACTTTAAATTAGAAATATTTAATAATGATTAAAAGACTCTGGAAACATTTAACTAAACGACGTAGAAAACAATTTTTACTACTATTAATTTTAATGATTACAGCCTCTATGATGGAGGTTGTAAGTATCGGTGCTGTGGTGCCATTTCTAGCTGTACTAATTTCACCTGAGCAAATTTATCAACATCAGCTTGCCCAGCCTTTAATTCAAATCTTAGGGATAACAGACTCTAATCAATTATTATTACCGCTAACTACTGTCTTTATCATAGCGACACTAATTGCGTCAACAATGCGTTTACTCTTACTTTATGTATCAACCAGATTGTCCTTTGCTGTAGGTGCCGATCTTAGTGTTAATATTTACAGACGTACTTTGTATCAAGACTATTCAATCCATACGTTACGTAATAGTAGTGAAATTATAAATAGTATTATCATCAAAACAAATACTGTTATAACTGCTATTTTGGTGCCGTTACTTAACTTTATTAGTTCAGTTGTTATTATGATAGGTATTATTAGTATAGTTTTTACTATTAATGCGCAAGTGGCATTAATCACATTTTCTTTTTTTACCTTGCTTTATTGGATAATTGTTTTTTTCACTAAAAAATCGCTACAAAAAAATAGCCAATTAATAGCTGATCAATCTACGAAAATGGTTAAATCTTTGCAAGAAGGGTTGGGCGGAATACGTGATGTTATAATAGACGGCACCCAAGAATTTTATTGTAAGCTATATAAAAGTGCTGATTTATCATTGCGTAGAGCGTCAGGAGATAACGTTTTTATTGGATCTAGTCCTCGTTACCTGATGGAGGCAATCGGCATGATTTTAATAGCAATTATGGCATACACTTTAACCCTTCAAGAAGGTGGTGTGGTGGAAGCTATTCCTATATTAGGAGCGCTTGCGATTGGTGCACAGAAATTACTCCCTGCATTGCAACAAGCATACTCTTCTTATAGTTCAATCAAGGGCTCAAAATCCTCTTTTATCGATGTGTTAAATTTACTAGAGCAGCCACTTTCACATAGTGTTGGTCAGGATTTAATAAGCCCAATACCCTTTAAGCAAAAGATTATTTTTAAGAATTTAAGCTTTAGATATACAAAAGACACCCCATGGATATTGAAGGATGTAAATTTAAGCATTAAAAAAGGCGAAACAATTGGTTTTATTGGAGTGACGGGCAGTGGCAAAAGTACACTACTAGATATTTTAATGGGTCTATTGATTCCCACATCAGGCGAGCTATTGATCGATGATGTTTCTATAATACGAGAAAATAGAAGAGCTTGGCAAATGCATATTTCCCATGTTCCGCAAAGCATCTATCTTGCTGATAGCACTATTCAGGAAAATATTGCCTTTGGCATTGAGTCAGAGCAAATAAAAGAGAATAAAGTTACTCAAGCAGCACAACAGGCACAAATTGCAGGAGTGATCAATAATTTGAAAGATAAGTATAAAGCTTTTGTCGGTGAGCAGGGTGTTAAACTATCAGGCGGACAAAGGCAGCGAATTGGCATAGCTCGTGCTTTGTATAAAGAGAGTGATGTGCTTATTTTTGATGAAGCCACTAGTGCTCTAGACAATCAAACAGAGCAAAAAATAATGGAACAAATTGCCCAATTGAAAGACGACCAGACTATATTTATTATTGCACATAGACTTACAACATTAAAGCAATGTGATCGTATTATCAGAATCAATTCAAATTATACGATTGAACAGATAAAATATAGTGAGTTAGAGGTAGTTTAGGTGTTCTATGTCCAAAATTCACTTATTCAGATAACTTAAATGACGGAAAAATTATAAATATGAGTAATCATGGTGAAATCATAGGGGTTGAGTATGGAAAAATGTAAATTACTATTTCAAGAATCAATAAAAGTTAAGACTGAAATTATCTCTTCTGGGATTCTAGAATCTATTAAGGTTATGGGTATTCAATCTGCATTATCTATACAAAAACAAAGAAAGATAATGTTGTGTGGTAATGGGGGGTCAGCTGCTGATGCGCAACATTTGGCAGCAGAAATGCTAATACGATTGCGGCCAAATAATAATCGTATCGGCATTCCTGCAATTGCTTTAGCGCAAGACACTTCAACAATCACGGCCTGTGGCAATGACTTTGGTTATAACAAGTTATATGAGAGAATGGTACAGTCACTAGGCTATAATGGCGATGTTTTAATTGCTATTACGACATCTGGAAATTCAGAAAATATTATTCTTGCAATGAAGCAGGCTAGAAAAATGGGAATCAAGGTTTTTGGTTTTTTAGGTTCTGGAGGTGGTAAGGCTCTTGAATTATGTGACGAGGCTTTCGTTGTGCCAAGTGATAATACAGGTAGAATCCAAGAATCACATATTACCGCAGGACATGCTTTAATGGAATTTATTGAAGATAAATTAGTTGAAGATAATTATATGGTTTTAGAATGAATATTGATGATATTGATGTATTTGTCTTTGATTTTGATGGGGTTTTGACCAATAATCTTGTGTATTTAAATCAAGAGGGAGTGGAGTCAGTTGTGTGTAGTAGAGCCGACGGCTTGGCTTTGGATGTATTGCGTAAATTAAATAAACCTGCTTACATTCTTTCAACGGAGGAAAATCCTGTTGTTAGTGTTCGGGCAAAAAAATTAAAAATTCAGGTATTACAAGGAGTTAAAAATAAGGCCGATGCACTTTCATCTCTATCAGAAATCAAGGGGTATGACCTTAGTCGAATTTTGTATGTAGGCAATGACTTGAATGATTTTAATGTCATGAAAATTTGTGGTTATTCTGCTTGTCCAATAGATAGCCATATAAAGATAAAAGAGCTATCTAATATCGTATTAAATACACGCGGCGGAGAAGGTGTGGTGAGAGAATTATTAGAAGAGGTGCTTAATCTAGATTTTATAAAAATTTTATATTAATTATTAAAGGAGAAAAGAATGTCAATTAAGATTATTGCGGAAATAGGAATTAATCATAATGGTGATATAGTCATTTGTAAGCAACTTATTGATGTTGCAAAGGGTGCTGGTGCAGATTGCGTTAAATTTCAAAAAAGAGATATTAACCAAGTTTACACACAGGAGTTTTTAGATTCTCCAAGAGAAAGTCAATGGGGCACAACCCAAAGAGAACAAAAATCAGGCTTAGAGTTTAGTGCAGAGCAGTATCAAGAAATTGAGGATTACTGCAAATATAAGGGTATTGAATGGTTTGCAAGTGCTTGGGATGTTAATTCGCAAAAATTCTTACGCCAGTTTAATTCAAAATACAATAAAGTTGCCTCAGCGATGATAGTGCATACGGAATTATTAAAGGAAGTTGCTAGTGAAGGTAAGCATACTTTTATTTCAACAGGTATGACAGCTTATGACGATATTCAAACTGCAGTAGATATTTTCAGAAAGGCAAACTGCTCATTTGAGCTAATGCACACCGTATCAACTTATCCAATGAAAGATGAAGATGCTAATCTCAATATGATCAAAACCCTAAGAGAAAAATTTGATTGCAATGTTGGTTATAGTGGACATGAGGTGGGTTTAGCAGTTTCTTATGCCGCCTCTGCGTTGGGTATTACTTCACTTGAAAGGCATATTACACTTGATAGATCAATGTATGGCTCTGATCAATCTGCATCAGTTGAGCCATCAGGATTTCAACAGTTAGTTGGCGCAGTTCGAAAAATTGAACTTGCGATGGGTGATGGTATTAAAAAAACAATTGAAGCGGAAGCGCCTATTGCAGAAAATCTTCGACAACATCTAGATTGGAAAAAATAGAATGAGTTGTTATTTGTGTAAAAGTGACAAATATAGTAAGCGCACAGGCAGTGTTCGTGATAATCCTGATATTAATGTTTTGGAATGCAGTGATTGTGGATTGGTGTATTTATCGTCATTGGAACACATCCAAGATAAACACTATGAAGCATCTGGCATGCACGATGATGAAGTACCAAATATTGACAAGTGGTTAAAAGAAACAGAGTTTGATGATAAACGTCGTTATGATTTTGTTAAAGAGAAAATTGCTAATAAAAATGTACTGGACTTTGGTTGTGGTGTCGGTGGATTTCTTGAAATGGCAAAGCAATCTGCTAGCAATATATCAGGTATAGAGTTAGAAAGGGCTTTACAGCACTCATTCCAAGAGAGAAAATTAAATGTACTTTCCAACTTGAAAGAGGCACAAAAGGAAAGTAAAAAATACAATATAATTACTGCATTTCATGTAGTTGAGCATCTTAAAAATCCAAAAAAAATATTAAAAGATCTATCCAGACTACTTACAGAAAATGGAGAAATGATTATTGAAGTACCCAATTCTAACGACGTTTTATTAACACTGTATGAAAATGAAGCCTTTCAAAATTTTACGTATTGGTCGCAACACCTGTTCTTATTTAACGCTCAAACTATGGCAGAGCTAATAAAGCAGGCAGGGCTAAAATTAAATTGGATAAAGCATGTGCAAAGATACCCACTGTCAAATCATTTATATTGGTTGTCAAAAGGTGCGCCTGGTGGTCATAAAAATTGGAATTTTTTGAATAACAATAAGTTAGATAGTGAGTATGAAAATCAATTAGCATCAATTGGAAAAACAGATACAATTATAGTAGGGGTTTCAAAGTAAAAGGGTGCAATAGGAATAGCTGAAAAGCTTGTTGTCAGATATTAAAATGGGTATCAAACTTGTTTAGTTAGTAATTGAAAAAAGAATAATTTAAATGGATAATCAAAAAAAAATTGTAGGTTTTGTTACAGTACGTACCAGTTCAACTAGACTACCTAAGAAATGTTTATTACCCTTTGGTGAATCGACAGTTCTAAATCATATTATCCGTAGGGCAGTTTTGTATGATATTGACCCTATTGTGTGTACAAGCACTTCCAAAGAAGATGATATTATTGAAGAAATTGCCAATAAAGAGGGTGTGAAGTGTTATCGAGGCTCTTTAGATAATAAATTACAGAGGTGGCTTGATTGCGCAATACATTACGATGTGAATATGTTTCATACAATTGATGCGGATGACCTTTTTTTTGATGGCAATGAAATGAAAAATAGTATAAAAATACTACAAGAAGAAAGCCTTGATATGGTTTGTCCTACAGAGTCTTCGTCTGCTGGTGGAGCTAGTGTTGGTTATTCTTTAACAACTAATATTGTTAAAAAAGCGTGCAAGGATTTAGATAAAGATACTGATACAGAAATGATGTGGTATTACATGGAAAAAATACTAGATTTAAAAACTAAAATATTACCTGAAACAAAAAAGAATATTTCAAAGATGCGTTTAACTTTGGATTATGAGGAAGATTACTGGATGCTAGAGTCAGTTCGTAGGATGCTTGGAAATTTGACAAGCAGAGATAAAGTAGATCAATTATTTTTATCTAATCCAGATATGTATAAAATAAATTGGTTTAGAAATGAAGAGTGGCAATTGGCTCAAGTTAATAAAAAAATATAAAGGAAAAATAAGATGACAGATGTATATAGCCCTTTTGGAAAGTTTAACGGGAAAGAGTTAGAATATTTAGCTAGAGCCTTAGATTCAGAAACACCAGAAAACAAGGAATTTCCATGGGTTCAAAAATTTGAAGAAAGTTTTTCGAATAAAGTAGGGTCGAAATATGCTATAGCCGTAAATTCGGGAACATCTGGACTGCATGCGGCACTTTATGCTGCAGGGGTGGGTACTGGAGATGAGGTAATACAGCCAGCTACTACAGTAGTGATGGATGCTTATGTAACTTGTCATTTAGGGGCCATCCCAATATTTGTAGATATAGATTCTAAAAGTTGGAATATCGATGTAAATAAAATTGAAGAAAAAATAACAAAGAAAACCAAAGCAATAATTGTGGTTTCTTTATATGGCCTGCCTGTTGATATTGAACCAATTATGATTATCGCTAAAAAATATAATTTAGCAGTAATTGACGATTCTGCAGAGACATTGATGTGTAAATACAAAGACGGTATGGCAGGAACCCATGCAGATTTTGGCGTATATAGTTTTGAAAAATCAAAACACATGACTTCTGGAAGTGAAGGTGGTATGGTTGTTTCAAATAATGAAAAATATGCAATACTCACTCGTAAATTTGCAGGCATTGGATACAAGGGCTTGACGGCTTCAACAGGTAGAACTAGTTTAGCTTCATCTGTTTACCAAGACCCAAGTTACGAAAGGTTTGATACTATAGGTTTTAATTACAGAATGAACGCAATAACTGCTGCAGTAGGCTTGGCACAGCTAGAGCGTATTGATCACCTTGTAGAAAGAAGAAAAGTTATAGGTACTATGTTTCTAGAAGCAGTCAAAGGTTGTTCATGGATGGAGACACAAGAAGTTCCTGAATATTCAGAGCATGGATACTTTACGTTTGGCGCGCGTTATATAGGTCTTGAAGAGGGAAGACCCTCATGGAAAGATTTTTATAATAAATATAAAGAAATAGGTGGAGATGGTTTTTATGCTTGCTGGAAGAATCCTTACTTGGAACCCTCTTTAAAAGGAAGGACAATGGGAGGGGTAAAATTTGAACCAGGACTTTGTCCTATTGCTGAAAAATATCAAACACAATTAGTGGCATTTAAAACAAATTATAGAGACTTATCCAAGGCAAGACGTCAATGTCAACTGTTGTCAGATTTAATTGATAAAATTGGCAGATAAAATGAATAATAATACTAATTTTGGAATGGTTCAAGGTAGATTAACCCAATCACCAATAGGTTGTTTACAGTGGTTTCCGCAAAATAGTTGGCAGGAAGAATTTAGTGTAGCGTCAAAGATAGGCGTTAACTATATTGAGTTAATTGCAGAGGTTCAACATAATGCAGAAAATCCAATTTGGACAGATAGTGGAATTAGAGAGATAAAGCATTTAGTGAAAGATAATGACTTAACTTTGCATGCCTTGTGCAATGATTATATTGTTGAGAATTCATTTCTTGATGAAGGGGTGATTCAGCAAAATATAAAGCTGCTCGAGCAAGGTAAGAAGTTAGGAGTTGAGAAGTATATTATGCCATTTTTTGAAAGTAGCGAACTTACAACAGAAAATATGCAGGAGTATATTGGGCCTTTGAAAAGGATTGCGAAAGTTGCCGTTGATGCAGGCATTGTAGTTTGTCTTGAAACTATCTTAACTGGATCAGAATTAATTAAATTATTAGGGGTGATAGACATGCCTAATGTTAAAGCAGTGTATGACACTGGCAATAGAGTTGCTTTCGGTCATGATTTGGCGGGCGATATTCGCCTTCTAGGTAATAGTATTGCTCATGTGCATATTAAAGATAAAAATAGCGATAATGCAAATGTTTTACTGGGCACTGGTCTGGTTAATTTTGAAAGTGTTTTTTGTGCTTTAAATGATATTGATTATAGCGGCCCGTACACTTTTGAAACTACTCGTGGAAGTGATCCAATAGATACAGCTAAATATAATATGAATTTGGTTAATTTCTTTAAAGCTAACGCAGAGAATGCTTAAACGAATTCTGTTTATTGGTCTAGGTGGAGCAGGTCAGCGACATTTGAGACTGTTTAAAGAAAATTTAGCAGATAAAGATGTTGAATTTATAGCGTATCGATCAACCAATAAAACACCTTTGCTAAATCAAGATTTTTCAGTTAATCAAAAAGAATCTATAGAGAGTGTTTATCATGTTAAAGTTTATGATGATCTTGATGAGGTTCTAGCTTTGAAACCAGATTTAGCTGTTATCTCTACTCCAAGTTCCATGCATCTTAAATATGCACAATTGTGCGCAGAAAAAAGCATTAATGTGTTTGTTGAAAAGCCACTATCAAATTCAATAGAAGGGCTTCAGGAGTTAAAAGAGACGGTTGAAAGAAATAAAGTTGCTATACAGGTTGGCTTGCAAAGAAGATTTCACCCGCATTTTATTAGAATCAATGATATTATTAAGTCAGGAGCGATTGGGCAGGTTTTAACCGTAAATTTTACGGTAGCTTCGTACGTACCAAGATGGCATCCATATGAAGATTATCTTCAATTATATGCGTGTCGTAAAGAGTTAGGTGGTGGCGTCCTACTTACAGAAATACATGAAATAGATTTGGCAGTTTGGTATTTTGGCCTTCCTAACTCAGTTGTTTGTGTCGGCGGAACTTATTCGGATGTAGGAATGGATGTAGAAGACACTGTTCGTTTAACACTGGACTATATTGACTTTTCAGTTCAAATTAACCTAACATTCTGGCAAAAGCACCACGAAAGGTTGGTTGCAATTTGCGGAGAAGGTGGCTACCTATCTTGGAATCAAGATGATGACATTCTAGAAGAAGAATATTTTGATGAACTTAATAAAAACATTGAAAATAGTAATCCCAACCCAGGTAATGATGCCATGTTTGATAAACAAATTAAGTCACTTATTGAAAATTTAAACTCATTTAATAGTAAGGCTAATATGAATGGCGCGATTAATTCAATGAAAATTATAGAGGCGGCAAAAGAGTCAATGCAAGAAAATATAGTAGTTAGACTAGATATAAGTTAACTACTAATCACTATAAAGGATTATGAATAAATTTAATTTAACAAATAAAGCTGCACTTATAACCGGAGCTTCTGGCTTGCTTGGTGTTGAGCATACATTAGCTTTATTGGAGATTGGCGCTACTGTTGTTATGACTGACGTCAATGAAAAAGGTCTAAAAAAAGCATACAACACTCTATTGAATTCAGATAATAAATCTCGAATCTTTTATAAAATCATGGATGTTACAAGTGAAGATAGCATTCAAAACGCGGCCAATGAACTACAAAAAGATGAAATTAATATTGATATTTTAATAAATAACGCAGCCATCGACCCTAAAGTTCAAGCAGACAGTGTAGTTGAAACTTCAAGGCTGGAGAATTTTTCAGTAGATGATTGGGATTTTCAGCTTAAAGTTGGATTAACTGGTGCTATGCTATGCTCACAGATTTTTGGACAAATGATGGCAAAGAAAGGTGAAGGTGTCATATTAAATATTGCATCGGACCTATCAATTTTTGCACCTGATCAAAGACTTTATAAGAAAGACGGTCTTCAGCCAGAGCAACAACCTGTAAAACCTGTTACTTATTCTGTTATTAAGCATGGGCTGATTGGTCTCACTAAGTATCTAGCAACCTATTGGGCAGATAGAGGTGTACGTTGTAATGCGTTGTCTCCAGGTGGTGTTTTTAATGAACAAGGTGAGGAGTTTGTGAAAAAACTTACAAATCTTATTCCGATGAACAGAATGGCATCCAAAGACGAGTATCGTGGTGCTGTACAATTTCTATGTTCAGATGCCTCTGCTTATATGAATGGGCAGAATATTACCATGGATGGGGGGCGAAGTGTATGGTGAATAAAATTTTTTACGATCTAAAGCAGCTTGATAATAAACATAAAGACAAACCTGCAATTATATTGGCGCACGGACCAAGTTTAAATACTACACTAAATACATTTAAATTATTAAATGATAAAGATACCATAACTTTTGGCTGCAATGATTGGTATAAATTTTATGAAAATCCGCCTAAATATTGGGTTATTGCAAATAATGAATGCAATATGATTACTGAGAAAGATATTATTAATAAGTATCAAGAGACCCTTGAGGTTATATATTCTGACTCAGCAGATACAACGAATAGAGATTGGATAGAAAGCAATATCAAGGCTCAAATTTATGGATTTGACTCAAGACATTTTTTATCAAAAAAGTGCTCAAAAAAACATTTAAGGAATTTATTTTTTAATTTAATGAGAAAATTAAATGGTCATAAAAATTGCTGTGATCACATTATACCGGGTAGATACACTTTACAGGAATACCTTAGGATTCGTTCGGGCTCTTTTTTAAGATATAGTGCTGGATCTACAGTAGCCCTACATCAAATTTCTTTGGCGGTGATTATGGGATGTAATCCAATTTATATTACAGGTATTGATCTTGACTATAGATTAGGCTACGCAAATAAAGAAAAGGCTCCAGATGAAGAGTTCTTTGATTCTTCTTTAGCTTCTATTTATGCTGATATGAGAATAATTAATAATTCGGCCAAATTACTTAACATAAATATATTTAATCTTAATCAAAATTCTACATTTGAGATCTTTCCAATTTTCAGGGGAGCTATATGAGTTTGATAGCCGCTCTATGTCCAATAGACGAATACCATATGTATTCAAGAGTTAATTCTTTTGTTTACTCTATGCACTCCGAATATGAAGAAATTTGAGTATTATTTTGCATATGAAAAATAATTATGTTTAATAAGTTGCAAGGAAGGAAAGATGACATAAGCAGCCAGTCACTAGTATGCATTTGTATACTTCATTTTAATAATAAAAACACCATACCTCAAACACTAGATAGCTTGTTGGTCAGTAGATGAAAATACTTTACGTTGATTTGCAATATGACTATGGCATTAAAGATCGTGGTAGAAATATAATAGGTCTGGATGGTTTTAAACAATCATTTGAGGAATTGGGCCATAATGTGGTGGTCTTTTATTATGATGAGTACCTTAGTGACACTCGCCAAATACAAGAAAAACTTAAAGAATTTGCAGATAAAGAAAATCCTAATTTAATTTTCTTTTCTCTTTTTAAAAATCAATTTGAGATTGATACCCTGGATTACTTAAAATCAAAATATAAAACAATTAATTGGTTTGGAGATGATCAATGGAGATTTGATAATTTTACAGCTGAGTTTGCAAATCATTTTACATACTGCATTACTACAGATAAATTTTCTGTTCCAAAATATAAAAAAATAGGTCAGAATAATATTATATACAGTCAGTGGGCTGCAATAAATACCCATAAAATTCCAAAATTTGATGGGTATAAATATGATGTATCCTTTATAGGTGAATACCACCCTTATAGAGCATGGTTTATAAAAAAATTGGAACAAAGAGGTTTGAAAGTAGAGGTATTTGGTAATGGATGGAAAAATGGATCTTTAAGTGCAGATGAAATGAATAACTTATTTGTATCATCAAAAATAAATCTAAATATTGGAAATAGTATCTCCTATGATTCCAGATATATCTTTAGTGGATTAAAGCCATTTATAAATTTTTTTAGAAGTACAAAAAACTCTTCTCAAATGAAAGCAAGAAATTTTGAAATACCATATTTTGGCGGCTTTCAACTTAGCGATTATGTGCCATCTTTAGAAAATTATTTTGATATAGGGAAAGAAGTTGTTTGTTATAAAGATATTGATGAAGCTGAACAACTTATAAAGTATTATTTAGAAAATGAAGAAGAGAGAGAGTGTATCAAAAAAAATTCTCATCAAAAAGCTTTAAAAGGACATGGATATATAAATAGATTAAAAGATGTATTGGCGCAAATAAAGTGAATAAAGCTTGCATCGTAGTATCTACAATATATCAAAATAATAAATTATTTGATCTGAATGATAACATTATTAATAGAGATAATTGTATGTATCCATTTCACCTATTAAAGAAAAAATTTAAAGATATTGATTTATCTACACAAGACATTAATAATATTAAAGATTCGGAAATAGTAATATACAACGAGATGCCAAAAATATTACCAAAACAAGAAGATATCCATAAATCATATTTACTCATATTTGAAAGCGAACTCATTCGACCTGATAATTGGGATAGTGAAAGGCATAGATATTTTAATAAAATATTTACTTGGAATGATGAGATTGTAGATAATAAAAAATATTTTAAGCTTAATTTTTCTCAAGAGATACCAAAACATATAAACAAAGATTTATCAAAAAAAGAAAAACTTTGTACTTTAATTGCAGGAAATAAAAAGAATAATCACACTCTTGAACTTTATAGTAAAAGAGTAGAAGCTATAATATGGTTTGAAAAAAATCATTTAGAAGAGTTTGAATTTTATGGTATAGGTTGGGATAAATATAGTTCATCTAATAAATATATTAATTATTTATTAGATAAATTTAACTTATCGAAATTATTTGCTACTAATTATATTTCTTATAAAGGTAAAGTTGATAGTAAAAAAGAAATCTTATCAAAATATAAATTTGCAATTTGTTATGAAAATGCAAGAGATATTCCTGGATATATAACAGAAAAAATATTTGATTGTTTTTTTTCAGGATGTATACCAATATACTGGGGAGCTAGTAATGTTACGGCACATATTCCAAAAGAGTGTTTTATAGATAAAAGAGAGTTTGATAGCTATGAAGAGTTATATGAGTATGTAAATAATATAAACGATGAAAAATATTTAGAATATTTAAATAATATAGAAATATTTTTGAATGGTGATCAGGTTAAGAGGTTTAGTAGTGAGTATTTTTCTGAAAAAATTATAAAGAATTTCAATTGAAAGAAAATATTCAACTTTATATCTTATCAAGGGATCGTCCGAATTTCCTAAAAAAATCTATTGATTCGACGTTAAATCAAAATTCATCTCCAATAAATTTTGAAATAATTGTTTCAGATAATTCCGAAAGTGACAATATTAGTAAGCTGATCACTCTCTGCTAGCGCAAAGAGTGATTCAATCGTTAGAGCGGATGATTGGATGGCACGGCAAGTCTAAGGCTATCAGATATAATAACGAACGACCTCATAGCTCGATTGGGGTGATAAACTATTAAGTATTGTATAAAATATTAAATGATAGACATCTAGCATGAATAAAATTAATCCAAGTATAGAAATAGTAGTTTTAAGTAGAGATAGGCTTCCATTTTTAATTGATACAATTGATTCAATTTTGTCACAGAAAGGGCTGACGAAAAATATTACCGTTGTAGTTTCCGATAATTCATTAACTAATGATGTTGAGAAGTATATAGAAGCTAATGATTTATATCTTAAACTGTCTTATAGGAGGAGAGCTTTAGACCTGCCAAGTATAGATCATTTTAAAACAGTGGTTTCCGAATCAATTTCAGATTATATTGTTCTATTTCATGATGATGATTTAATGCATGAAAATTACATAAAAATCATGCTGTCATTCATAATCTTGAATAAAGATGCTGCTTTAGTAGGGTGTAATGGAATTCAATTTGTAGACGGGAGCTGTAGTAATCGAGGTCAAAGAATGTCCTTAATTGATAAGGTGTTAATTTTTAACACAAAAAAAGATTTTTTGTCACAATATCTTGTTGGTAGTAAGGGGGTAATCCCCTTTCCTGGGTATATGTACAAGACTGCTGCATTAAAGAAATTGGATATAGATAGCCTTCCTGCAGGAAAATATGGAGATGCTGTAATATTGTCAGAAATGCTTGACTTTGGAAAAGTGGCATGTCTTCCAGACATCTTAATGAGTTATAGAATTCATAGTAATAATGATAGCCGTTATGAGAATATTGTTGATAGAATTTCTTTATTGAATTATATTTCTCGGCAGGGAATAGAAAAAAATAACCCTCCAGCTGCACTCTTTAGAGTGAGATTTTGGAGTAAGTGGGTGTTGCAACAAAAAGAGTTTCACGCACTTGGCTGGAGAGAGTTTATTGTGTGTAAATTTATTGTAAATGTTCTTTTTCGTAGTATGTTTAGTAAAGCTTTATGGGCGGCAGTGTATAATAAATTTACTAGATTTTATAAAAAATAAGACTTTAATTACAGAAATCACTAGACAAGATGAAAAGGCTTATATTAAAAAAATGCTATGAAGTGCTAAGTATTAAATGTCAAGCCTCATCTATTATTACGTAACGTATTAATGATATTTTTTTTTCACCTTCAAAATCCTTTGCGCGTGAAATTACTACAGGGGAGTTAGTTTGTTAATTGGGATATGGAATTTTCATGAAGAGTTAAATTACAATAATTATATGATGCTCAATCCAAATAGTTTAATTGGGGACAATTTATTATTGTCATTAAATTATTTATATAAAAAGTCTCTTTCTATTGGCGTCGAGTTTAAAAACCATTGATATGATAGGGTTAAATGAAAAAATCGATGCATATTTATTTTTAGATTACCCTAGGATGGGTAATAAATATGTAAAAAAACTTTTAAGACATCCATCCTTAAATACTTATGTATTTATAAATCTGAAATTATTCGTCCTGAAAACTGGATAAAACCTAATCATGATAAACTTCCTTTGATCCGATTGTAAATTTTTCAGGCTGTGGTCAATATTTTTTATGCGCAGAAACATCTGAAGAGTGGATTAGTGGCGTGGATAGGTTGTTAAATCTAAGTAATAAAAGTGAAGCTAGTAATGAAGTTCTTAAGTACGCTAACATGTTTGATATCGATCGTTGTCATGCTAATTTTAATAGGAATATAAACTAATGTTGTACAGGAATGAATTGCCAATAGTTGATATTGAAAAGCGAAAGAAGGGGGGGGTATTCTTAAACTATCTCAGTATTGTTCTTGTTATTACGTTGATTTATCCATTTACTCCATTTAATTTTTTCGCTGGTCATGAAATTTACCCTTGGTATGTAATTTTGTTGATCTTTATTTATCATAAAGGTGTGGAAATACCTTTTTACTTTATATTTTTCTTTTTAATTTCACTTGTGTTGTATGGATTGTTTGAAATAGGTTTATTAGAAAAAGTAGTTGTATTTGACTTGATACAGGTTGGCGTGGTGTTTGTTTCACTGTATTATTTTAATAAATTTTCCACATTATATTTATTAAAGATTGATCGAATACTTATAAACGGATTAAAGGCCGTAGTTCTTTTAATGGTTTTTCAAAAAATATTTCCACAATATTTTAACTGGATTTCAGATATTTTGATTTTTAGAGAGTCGGCAATGGCAGTTGACCATAGGAGTGGAGGTGTAAAGGGTGTTGCTCCCGAGCCAGCATATATGGCTGCAGTAATAATATCAATTTATTTATATTCATGGTGGGTTAATATAAAAATTGAGACAAGTGTGATATTGTTTAGCAGTCTTGGAGTTCTTTTGACAGGGTCGCTATCTGGCATGTTAATGTTTAGTTTTGTAATATTTATAAGCTTGTCAAGCCGACAATATTTTAAAAATAATAAACACCTAATCTTCATCATTATGACTATAATGGTCATATCGACCTTTGCTGTTATTTACTCCAGCCAAGCATTGGATAGATTTCTAATTTTTATTGGTACGTTGCTAGAGCTGCTGTCCAATGGTGGAATAAAAGAAATGTTCAAGGTTGGAGAGTTGTATGGTTCAACGAGGGGTATTTCATTGATTGAGCCTTTAACTAATATTTGTTGTAGCGTTATACTTACAGATGATGCATATGCAAAATCTTACTCCTTACTTGGAGTTTTAAATACTTTATTTTCACCTATTTCATGGATGCTTCTTTTTTATTATCTAATAAGAAAGAAGCTGACTAGAATAAGGCTTTGTTCCTTGTTTCTAATGACCTTTTATGGTCCAGTATTGATAGTTCTTTTATATGTTGGGTTATTACCTAAAAGAAGGGTGGCGAGATATGATTAATTTTACAAGAATAGGTATAGATTTATCATTAGCATGCAGTGATTCCCCAAGAGGAATTGGAGTTTATGAAAAAAATATTGGACTTCCATCTGACGATTTTATAAAGAATAATACTGTTGTTGTTTTTGGAGTAGGGATCAAGCCTAAATGGATAAATAGTGATGTGAGATATATAAATATATTTATCTCAAATCCAATTATTAGGGAACAAATTTTATTGCCATTTTTTTCATTATTATTAAATCTGGATCAGCTGCATGTGTTTGCTAATGTAGCGCCTTTTTTCCTAAAATTAAAACCTAGTTGTAAAATATATCTTACGATTCATGATGTGTCATATAAGTATTCACGTGGTTATATGAAAAATGATAAGAATCAAAATACTATTAAAAGATATATTGGCCTTCTTTACCAATCCCTTTTATTTAATTATTCTTGTAAAAGGGCAAAAAAGATATTTACTGTTTCTAATTGGTCTACAAAAGAATTGTTAAGATATGCTAAGCATGATATTAAAAGTAAAATATCCATTATTCCAAATATCTGTGACAATGTATTCATAGACAGAGAAAAATCGGAATGGAATAATAGGGAAAATAGAATCATACTGGTAACTGGCGCACACCCACAAAAAAATCTAATTTTCTTTCTTGAGTGTTTCATTGAGTTAATTAAGGATATCAAGTCAGATATTAAAGTTGATATTGTTGGTGTGGGGAGAGCAGAGATGGAGAGTAAATATTTGTCTATTGAAAGAGTTAAATTCCACGGAAAAGTGCCACAGTTAAATTTAATAGATTTATACGATAATTCTAAAATATTGGTTGTGCCATCTCTTTTTGAGTCCTTTAGTATTCCTTTGATAGAGGCCAAATATAGAGGGTTGTATATATTGTCAAGTGATGGCGGTGCAACCAAAGAAGTTGCATCTTCATATGCCGTTTTTTTTAATCCAAATAATAAGGTTGATTTTAAGAATAAACTGCTGGACCTATTGTCAAATATTGATACGCCTCCAAAATATGATAAATGTAAACAAATTAATATAAATAATTTGTATTGGATGCAAAATGATTAATGAAAAGGTTCTAGTTATAGGATGTGGTGTGGTTGGTAGTTCAGTTGTGACTTTTCTGAATAATTTTGGCGTAACTGATATTACTATTAGTGAGGAAACTACTAACATTAAAACATTTCATAACTTGTTTGATGTAAATACTTTGGCATCTTATTCTGGCAAGGGAGGGCTTGGTAATTTTTGGCATAATGTTATCGATTTAGGTTCGATTGACATAAAAAATGACAAAAGTGATTTAATTAAAATCTTTCAATTAATTTCTAAGATCACGCCAGATGAGCTCTATAAAGATCAAGAAATTCTTCCGTATTTAGCCATACGCCCTAAGATTTTATTGAATTTGTTAAATATGCATCAAACACATGCTTCTAAGTGTATTTCTCTTTCTAAAAAAACTAGCTCTATAACTGCAACTTTCGAAGGCGGGGTTGAGAAGAGCTTTGATAGGGTTTTTGTGTGCAATGGGGCTATGAATAGTGCTGATATTCTAATTAACAGCGGCATGGCAGATCGTAATAAAACTGTATCAGACCATGTTATTTTTTATGAAAATAATGTGAGTATTATAGATACAGAGGTCAAAAAATATTTACAGGTAACTAGAAATAAGGGTTATTTTACAAGGCCTTATAAAATAGTTGAAAATGCTAAATTAACATATAGACCTGTTTATCCTGGGAGCCAAAGGAGAGTATTGAAAAATAGAGCAATTTATAATAATGACAAGCTAAGGATTGCTTTAAAGTTATTAAATCCAGCAAATTTTATGCAACCTTTGGAGTCAATATACCTTCGATATGGTTTATTATTCCCTACAAATAAATATAGAAGATTCGTTCAAGTGGCAGTTGATGATTGTTATTACTGGAACAATAAAAGACTCGTTGTTGATGCTGAAAAAGTTAAAAATACTGTTGACAAATTAATATCATGTGGAATAAATATTTCAACTTCTAGTGGTATCTCAGGTATACACTATCATAATACAATAAAAAATTTAGATGATAATGTTGGTAGCCTTTCTAACAATCTAGATTCGAGAATAAAACTCCTTTCAGCTAGTTATAATTGTGAGCCTGGCCCACACCACTTTACGTTTAAGTTGATAGTTGAGAGTTATAACTTAATTAGAGATATATACGCAAAGTGAATTCCATTAAAATCTAAAGTCTTAATATTTTGAAAATTTTATACATCTCAACCAGAATTCCTTTTCCTCCGACTAGTGGAGACCGACTGCTAATTTATAATCGTGCAGTCAAGATGCACAAAAAACATAAACTTGATTTAATAACGTTCTATCAGGATGAGGAAGAACTAAAGGAATTAAAAAATATAAAACACCTATTTAAAAATATTTGGACAGTTAAAGTTACAACAGTTAATGGATTTATTAATATTTTAAGGAATTCTTTTATTTGTAGAGATCCTTTTCAGGTGATGTATTACAATTCTCCCTCCATAAGAAGAAGGGTTGATCAGATTATTAACAATGAGGTGTATGACTTGGTTGATGCATATCTTATTAGGACTGTTCCGTATATTAATCAAATAAACACACCAGTTGTATTAGATTTGATCGACTCCATGCAGTTAAATTTTTTAAATAGAGTTGAGAATGCAAAGAGTTTCATAAAGAAAATTATCTACAAAGTAGAATATGATAGATTGGTTAAATTTGAAAAATCGCTACCTAGAAATATTGGTAAAACTATTGTTGTTTCTGGAAGGGATGGAGCTGAGTTACCAATTAGTTCAAAAACAATCCCTTTAGGAGTAGATACAAAAAGTTTTTACCCATCTATTACTAAGAAAAATCAAATTATTTTTAGTGGTAATATGTCATATGAGCCAAATGTACAAGCTGTAGTTTGGTTTGTTGAAAATTGTTTTGATAAGATAAAATTAACAGTCAAAGATGTTGTATTTATAATTGCTGGAAGGGATCCTGTTTCCGAAATAAAAAATTTAGAAACAGATAGTATTATCGTGACAGGGTATGTTGATTCGATAGCTGAATTAATTTCAGAGTCTTTAGTGGCGATAGTTCCAATGGTCTCTGGATCAGGAATGCAGAATAAATTATTAGAAGCTATGTCATGCGGAATTCCAATTGTTGCAACATCTTATGGTGTTGGAGATGTTAATGTGTCACATATGGAAGAAGTTTTAATTTCTGATTCTGCTTTAGATTTTTCTAACCAAGTGACCAATGTATTGTTAAATCCAAAAAGCTATAATGAGATTGCACTTAACGGAAGGAAGTTTGTAGTTGATAAACATAGCTGGGATAGTCATGTAGAATCCTTGATAAAGGTTTACACTTCTATACTAGGAGCAAATAAAAAGTATTAACATCCTGACAAGATGTTGGCTATAAAAAACATTCAATCAATAGTGGGGAATAAAGTTTTACATTGAATATATTATTAACAGGCGCAACAGGATTTATCGGCCAAGCTTTAGTGTTAGAGCTATTACAGCAAGGTTTTTTCTTAACAATTGTATTGCGTAAAAAAAGCAATCTATTTGCTGATAATATTAATCAAATTATAGTTGGTGATTTAAATAATGATATTGATTGGTCGTCAATATTGAATAAGATAGATTGTATTATTCATTTGGCTGGAAAGGCGCATGTAATTGATAAATCTAAAGCCTCGGCTTTAGATGAGTTTCGTAAAATTAATACTGAATTAACACTTAATTTGGCAAAACAGGCTGTAGCAGCTGGCGTCGAAAGATTTATATTCCTAAGCTCAATTGGGGTGAATGGTAATCAAAATAATCAACCATTTTTGGAAATTGATACTCCTAATCCGCAAGAGTCGTATGCAATTAGTAAATATGAAGCAGAGCAGGGCTTGTTAAAATTGGCTCAAAATAGTAGTTTAGAAATGGTTATTATTCGTCCACCATTGGTGTATGGAAACAATGCTCCTGGCAACTTTGGTAGGCTGATCCAATGGGTAAGCCCTAAATTCATACTTCCTTTACCACTAGGCGCTGTTAATAATGCTAGATCGTTAGTAGCTATTGATAATTTAGTGAGCTTTATTATTACTTGTACCTTACATTCCAAGGCTGCTAATGAGATTTTTCTGATTTCTGATAATGACAGCCTTTCGACAACACAATTATTAAAAAAAATTGCTAAAGCATTCAATAAAAAAGCATTATTACTCCCCGTTCCTGTAAATTGGATGGTTTTCGTGGCGAAATTATTAGGTAAAGAGGCTGACGCGGCACGCTTGTTTTCTTCACTTATTGTTGACAGTAGCAAGGCGAGAGATTTATTAGATTGGCATCCTGTTACAACAATAGATGAGCAGTTGCGTAAAATTACAGAGAATGAAAAGAATATTTGATTTAATATTGGCAATTTTCCTGTTTTTGGTGTTGCTAATTTCGCTTTTATTAATAGCAGTTTTAGTTATTAGTACTTCAAAAGGCCCTACATTGTATTGGTCTGATCGCATTGGTAAGAATAATAAAATTTTTAAAATGCCAAAGTTTCGATCAATGAGGATTGACACGCCTGCTGTAGCAACTCACTTGTTAAATAATCCAGATGTGTATTTATCTCCTATTGGCGGCTTTTTGCGTCGTTCTAGCTTGGATGAGCTTCCACAATTGTTTTCAGTTTTAAAAGGCGATATGAGCTTTGTAGGGCCGCGACCTGCGCTCTTTAATCAAGATGATTTAATTGCTCTACGCACTGCAAAAGGCGTGGATAAGTTATTGCCTGGCATTACAGGCTGGGCACAAGTCAATGGCAGGGATGAATTATCAATTCCTGATAAAGTGGCATTAGATGTAGAGTATCTAAATCGTCAGTCCTTTTGGTTTGATGTAAAAATATTATGGATGACTTTCTTAAAGGTTATGAGTCGCGATGGTGTGAGTCACTAGTAAAAATGGTTGCGATATTAAATTAGGTTATTAGTTATTTTATAGTCAATTAATAATCAACCAGTTGCTATCATTCCAGCTTTGAAGATATCTCATTGCACTAGTTTCTGATTTCCAGCCACCTCTAATCATAATTTTCTCTAATGGGATGTTCTTGTCTAATAGGTCAAGTGCGGCACCAACTCTAAATGAGTGACCTGATAGATCTCCAATTTGATTCAGGCCAGCTTGCTTTTGAAGACTCTTTAAAATATGATTAATTGATGCAGGTGTTAGCGATGAGTTGGTAGATAGATTGCGTTTGAAGCTTCTAAGGATGCTTCCACTATCTTGATCAATTGCTAGTGACCAGCTTGAGATCATCTCAGAAAGTTCACCAGATATTGGAATTATTTTCCCTTGATTGTATTGATCAGTTTTAGAGTGTCTCAGTAGGAGTGCATGTTTATGATTACCAAGATGTTGTAAGTCTTCAAATTTAAATTGACAAATTTCAGAACGTCGACGCATGGTTTCATAGCCCAGTTGTAAAAGCAGTTTGTTTCTGAGACCGACAATATCGTCAGAACAGATATTTTTAAGTTTTATTAGAATGTCATAAGTTAGGGGTGTCGCTTGTTTTTGAGGTTTACCAAATTTTCTTCGAAGTTTTTTAAAGGTTAGAATAACCACGGGTTCTTTTGTGGGGTTGGTGCTTTTAGTGAGATTGAATATGCTGCTAAGGCTGGCCACTCGCCTTTGGATTGTTGCAACAGTTAGGTTTTTACCCATTCGTAAAATATAGTCTGCAAATTTATCTTCATGAATATTAAAAGGATCGTAGTTATATTCCTGACACCAGTTGGAATAATGCATATAATCTGATCTATAAGATCTAATTGTATTGGGAGCGTATGCACCTTCAAATTTTGCTAAGATACTATCAATCATGGTATTATCTCCTGTAGTTAATGAAA
>Ga0233440_1001455_pt1 | contig 21694 bp, 23 predicted proteins | sample SI_123_September_5_FD_182791 | JGI IMG/M metagenome (GOLD analysis project Ga0233440, IMG submission 182791) | Seawater microbial communities from Saanich Inlet, British Columbia, Canada - SI_123_September2016_120_MG | ecosystem: Environmental > Aquatic > Marine > Inlet | place: Canada: British... | reverse complement strand
TTGAAACTATAATATAAAACAAAATCGGAAACACAATTGAAACTATAATATAAAACAAAATCGGAAACACAATTGAAACTATAATATAAAACAAAATCGGAAACACAATTGAAACTATAATATAAAACAAAATCGGAAACACAATTGAAACTACAATATAAAACAAAATCGGAAACACAATTGAAACTATAATATAAAACAAAATCGGAAACACAATTGAAACTACAATATAAAACAAAATCGGAAACACAATTGAAACTACAATATAAAACAAAATCGGAAACACAATTGAAACTACAATATAAAACAAAATCGGAAACACAATTGAAACTATAACCAAAAGAGTTAATGATTTGTGGTATTCATTTTTATAAATTAGTAGAAGTAAACAACAGTATTTAATAAGTATTTGAATAAAAAAAATGAAAACAATTTTATAAAATGATAGACACACAGTATTTTAAGTTATAACAATAACAAACCAAATTCAAATCCAAATTCAAAATGTTCTGCAAAGTGTGCAAAGATTCTGGCAAGACTGAGACTGAATACACCAGTCACTCAGTCAAGGACAAAACAGGTAAGACCACTTGTCCTACTTTGCTTAATCAAGCGTGTAAATATTGTAGACAACCCGGACACACAGTGAAGTTCTGTAAAACACTCAAGTTGAACGAGAAGAACAACAGACGCGAGGAGTTTTTCAAGAAACAGCACCCTGAATGGAAAGAGGATTTGAATTCCGCTATGATGAAATTGGGTTCTTCATTTGCCGCAGCTTTTGACAGCGATTCCGAAGACGATTCCGAAGACGATTCAGAACAACAACAGACTGTTGACCTTGACATCAATGATAAGGTTCCTGTGGCGACACACTTTATCCGCTCATATGCAAGCGTTTTGGCTGACGATTCGGTCCCGAAAGTGGAGAATGTGAAGATTGTTTCCAAACCATTCACTTTTGACACCAGTCATCTTAAAGGTAAGTCATGGGCTGATGATGATGATAGCGATAGTGATGAAGAGTAAATAGATTGTAAATAGATTGTAGATAGATTGTAGATAGACAAGGTTTCCAATAAGGAGTATAATGTGCTGCCATAAGGTAGTCCCCTTTTTTTACTCATTTGTATCCAAGTTAGTATCCACATTTGAAACCAAGTTAGTATTCAAGTTAGTATTCAAGTTAGTATTCAAGTTAGTATTCAAGTTAGGTCGAGTGATTTTAACTTAATTTATAAAAAGTTGAAGTTTAAAGATTTTACTTATTTTTCCCATATATTTTTGTCACTCATTTCTTAAATTGTCACTCATTTCTGGATTCTCTTATTATCCCAGTAGATGTTGTGTGTGATGTATATTATTTATTTTAATCTTTCTGAAAAACCTTTATGAAGTGTAACGGTCTTCACTCGTAAATGATAGTGTTTCAGTATAAATAAGTAAATATATAACTGAAGAATAATGAGCAGAATAAGTATACAAGAACACAAATAATACAATGAATAAATATATATGTGATTGCTTTGCTTTGGGGTTTACCTAAGGTTTATGAAACCGCATAACACATACACAATCATTTCCAAACTCTTTTGCTGATTGTCGCTTCTTAAAAGCGAACTGAACATGTTCACACGCATTTGCTTCACACCCTCTTTCTATTTTTGTAGCATTTGAAGATATGTATCCACCAACAACATGACTTTCCAAAAACGAATTAGCCAATTCGGGATTGTATCTTTCCAAACTATTTAATGCTTGTCGACGACACGATTGTACAATTTCCTTCCATGAACTGCCTTGAACTTCCCACAACAAGTCATTAAACTTGTCTCGTTTTATATCGAATACAACAATTGCTGGGTCAAGAGACCGGTCAGTATACTTACCATTGCTGGAACTCAAAACTGCATACGACAAAGCAACACTTGGATTAGGTGATACATAAAATCCTGCACCAAAGTCTGTGTATTGAGAACATTTACTTAAATCAATTCCCAAACGGACAATATTAGTAGCTTGTCTAATAGTAGTTCCATGGTACAGGCGTATAACGTCTTCAGAGATAGAATCCAGACCTGTGAATGTCTCTAAATTGAAATTTGCATCCATAATATCAGAGTGTTTTGTCAAGTTAGTGTTTTTCGAAATAACACACGTGAGCTCTCTCATGTAGACAGTGGTTGTTGATTCAGAATCTAAGGACGAAGCCAATGATTGTCTAGATATTTCGTCCCCAATAAAGTTGGAACAATTCTCATCTTTAAAAAGTTGACATAACCATGAATAAAGTATGGAAAATATAGAGATGCCCCTATCAGAAGATCGCAAATGGGAAACGATTAAAGGTAGTACCAAGGGAGAAGTAATACGAATTCCAATTAGATAATATAACTTTTCAATATTCATAGGCTGCATTGCCACGTTCATCTCAATTTCTGTTTCTGCGATTGTTTCAACTCTTGTTTTCATAATATTATAAATGTATTGATGCAATGAATATCCAGGGGTTACAGGTTTGATGTCAGGAAGGTCACAAAAACACGAGGTCAATTCATTATAAAATGTGTTCATTTCTTCGCTCTTTTCATCCACATGATAATCAGATGCCAATTCAGTTTCAATATTAACTTCCAATACATCTTCTGCTTCATCTGTAGCAACATTTAAATTATAGTCTGGCATTAGAATAAAACCCAAAACCCAAAAGATATGTGTTGTGAAAGATATTTACAAAATATAATCATTTTTAATATTTATTACCTTTGTACACTGTAACGACAACTTCTTCTTTTAAAAGGGTAGAAGTAACAGATGCTTTAACACATCTTATGTATTCAATTGGAACCGCAACTGCTTCAGAAACAAGCATTGGCACAATTTGTTCAGCATTTAGTTTTACAATCCTCAGTGCGTGACGCAATTGGTGTGTCTCATTTTGTATCAACAATTCAAAATCTTCTATGTTTAATGCGGCAATCTCTTGTGCGGTACAAAGTCCTTCACGTTTCAGAAAGTTTACCGAACTTGGTCCAGTTGAAGAGATTTCTTTTACAGGAGTAATCATTTTAAATAAAATTATGCAATGAAAATGAGCTAAAGAGTAGAGTGTCAGAGTAACAAAAGTATTGTGTGAATTAATTTGTGTCTGTGTACTTCAGCCAATAAATATGCTATCATGCTGGCAAAATATGAGACGTAACTTTCAATCTAATTGTGGTGCTTTTTCAGGCGAACCCACAACCCACAGACCACCAATTGTTTTTGTTCTTTTTACCGTTCAATTTTACCGTTTTTTAGTTCAGTGGAACCTCTCTTGAGATTCCATTGGGATTGTTGCAATTGTTGTTTTGCTTGCCTCGCATGAAAAACAAGTCTCAGACTTTGTTGTTATAATTATAGCATAAAGATATCCAATCATATTACATTACGCTTACGCAATGACATCACACGCAAACAAGTCCGACATTCGATTCAGTCAGAAATACATTTCCAACCCTGGAACAAAATGGAATTTATTGAAATATAAGCCAATGGATGTGGTTGTTCACCAAGATGACTCAATAACCAGTTTTGACAACAGACGACTTTTCAGAGCAAGAGAAACAACCGACACGGATTCTGTGATGCTTGAAGTTAATAAACATTTTCACCGCAATGAGTTACCAGAAGGACAATCTGAGAGATTTAAGTTTTGGATTGGATTCTCTGATAACGCAAGTGGCACATATCTTTTAAACTTGCTCCCTAAAACATTTGAAGCTGCACTTGCTGCAAGATGTTCTTTACAATCTGATTCATTCTCACTTACTGGAGAGGTTACGTTGCCTCTTATTGAAAGACGTCGTTCAAGTCATGTTTGGAAAGGAACAAAAACAAAAGGACTTGTTGAAGAAAGCAAACTTACTGATCTATTATTAAACGCCAATGAGATCGTTTCACTTCTTGAACGATGGTCCGTTTCGATTGTTAACATACCAATGCAATCCTTTTTGAAATCAAGTCGTGAGCGATTTACCAGTTTGTATGAGATTGAAGAAAGTGTATATTATGTTGATTATACCTTCTTAAAAGGCGGTGCGGAATGGTTTCATGATTGGGACGAAGAAAAGGAACGAAAACTTGACCAATTGCGAGACGATAGAGATAAAGAAATAATAAATGACCGAAACGACAAATATGCTGAGTGTCTGATTGAACAGATTATCCCAGTAGATGTTGTGTGTGATGTATATTATTTATTTTAATCTTTCTGAAAAACCTTTATGAAGTGTAACGGTCTTCACTCGTAAATGATAGTCTGTTTCAAATTATAGATTCCATTTTTTATTTTTTATTTTATTTCAATAGAATATAAAATATACAATCATTTAGAAAATAAAATATGCAATATGTATATAAATGGCAACAATACATATCGAAGATATTATTAATCCAAACTCAACCGGCACGCTAACAATTACGTTTAATGAAGCTGTATTGGAAGTCAGTTTGAATGCATATGTGAGTTTAAATCCAGCATACATTGGAACTATTGGAGACATTACAAGTGCAGATGGAGGAATAACATATACAGGAACAATGACACTAAATGAAGGAATAAATAGAATTAACAATAAGGTTAATTTAAATTATAATGGATTGACGGGGGAAGCAACTTATGATGTAGTTGAAAGCAATGGAGTTACAATAAGCAATTATTTATTACAAAAACAATTTGATGATGATATGTCACAAAGAACACCAACACAATATGTCACAAAGATATCACCCGATGGTAGTCACATTGGTTTAATAAATCTTAGTGGTCTTTATTATAAGTTTAGCACCATAATATACGAGTATGATATTAATGTAAATGACTACGTTCAAAAAGGGTCGATGTTAAAAACTGGAACAATGATTGAATTTAGTAATAATGGAAATTATGTGTTAATCCGACAATACAACACAGATTGGTATAGATACGACACATATCACTATAAATATAATGCGAATACATTAGATTGGGATTTAGTAAATGAAATAAGTGAGAGTCGCGTAACTGATACAAGTATGGATGGGTCGGGAAAAAAAATAGTATCAACTAAACAATATAATGTATCCATATATGATTATGATGAAACTAATAATACATTAACTGAGACAATTTTAGGTTTTCCCGAGAATAAATTTGCGAAAATATCAAATGATGGGAATGTTATATATATATCAAATGATTATTTAAGCATTCAACGATATAATTATGATGGAACAAATTGGACAAAAATGTTTCAAATATCAGTTGAAGGCCATAATGGAATTGTTATTGGATTAACTGAACCTGATTTGAATGGAACTCATAATCCTAAATTTAATATATCCAATGATGGTAAGATAATAGCAGTAACATCGTCAGAGAATACTGTTCTAGGAGCAACAGATATAAATGGAACCGTAACTAATACAGGAAATAGAACATTAATAATGGAATATGATGAAGTAAACAACCAATTGAGTGTTAAGGGAAATATTATAATTCATCCAACTGTTGGGCCATGGGTAGAGAAATCAATAGATATAACAGGAGACGGAAATAGGATAGTAGTAGGCGATACAGGAATGCAACACGGAAATAATCGAGGTAGTGAATTAGAAGGAAAAGTAGAGATATATGATTACAATAGTGTAACAAATAATTGGGATTTATATAGCAGCATACTCGGAGGAGGTGGAGAGACAGATGATTTTGGATCACAAGTGAGTATAACAAGTGATGGAACAAAAATAACCGGAACAAGCATAAAAAACTATACTAGAATATATAATTTAGTGAGGGGTATAGAGCGTACAATAATAAGTATGAGTATGAGTGATAGTACGATAAAGTTTCCGGAAGTAGGGTCAGAATTTGAAGTGAAATTTACTACGAATGAAAAGACGATAGAGGAAATGCAAGGAAATATAACACTAGAGCCGATAACAGCGGGAACACTAACGAATGTGACATTGGGAAATAATGGATTTAGTCTAGTAGGAACATACAATGCTGCGACACAAACGGAAACAACCGGAAACAAATTAAAGTATAATGAAGGGGCATTAAGTGATGAAGTAGAATTTGTATTAAGTACTTTGGAAAAAGCGATAAGCAACATATGTTTTTATGGAGATGCCCAAGTGTTAACAAATGAAGGATACAAAGAGATTCGAGAAGTAAAAAAAGGGATGAAAGTGCAAGGAGAAGAGATAGAGGAGGTAACACGAACCATAAGCAAAGAGAGTGATATTGTGTTGATAAAGAAAGGTTCAATAATGAAGAATATGCCATTAGAGGATACACGAATAACAAAGGAACACAAAGTGTTATACAAGGGTAAAATGTTGGAGGCGAAGGAGTTAGTAAATGGAAAGAATATTGTATTTGAAAAATACAAAGGAGAAACATTATACAACATATTATTGTCGGGTGAGGGTAAGATGGTAGTGAATGGGATGATAGTCGAGACATTAAGTCCATTTAACAATATTTCAAAATTATATCAGATATTAAAAGGACATAAAGAAGAAGAGAAGCGAGAGATTATTAAAATATACAATGAGGAACGAGTATCTAAGAAGAAAATGTGTAACGGACTAAGAAAAAAATAAATGTTAATTGAAATCAAAGTTTTTTTCAATATCCGCTTTGTATAATTAGATTTTTTATATATTCGTCTACATTTGAAAATAACTTTAAAAAAATTAAAAAACTGTATAACAAAAATCCAGATTGTAAAAAATTAAAAGATAGAATATATGTTGCTAATTCTATGCCAACATTTATTGAATACATATTGGTTAAAAATGATAAAATATTGGAAATTTAAATTAAATAACAAATAAAAAATAATAAATAGAAATCAATAATATTTATTATTTACAAAAGAAAAATGGAAATAACTTGCGTTTGTTGTAATAAAACCAAAGACAAAATATCTCGTATATTATATTCAAAAGAAGAATGCGAATTACAGGTCATATTTTATTACAAATTACCGACAGAAATGATTCGCACAATTGGGGAATATTTATATCAACCTGAACTTATAAAAATAAATCATAAAACAAAAAGACGAAATCCATTATGGTCACAATATATAGCAGCAGACAGACCATCAGAAGATTTTTATGAAATAGATGATATAATAATGGAGGACAAGGAAACGTTTAATTGTTCTAGTTGTTTCTTATATAATTTTATAAAGTATAAGCAAAAAAATCCGAATACAATGCCAAGAATACGAAATGATATACATTGGTTCAATAATAATTTAAAGCGAAATGAGATAATAACAATATTTAAAGAATATTTTGATGACATATATAAATTTGAATTACCAGCAACATATAATATGTATTTTTATAGGTCGTTTGGACTTACATTATTAAAAAAAAATGGAGAAAAAATAATAGAAGAAATTGAATTAGAACAAACAGCAATACAAACAAATAAAGAAACCATAATCAACAATGATGAAATAATAAAAATAATAATTCCAGAAAAATAATAATTCTAGAAAATAATAATTCTAGAAAATAATAATTCTAGAAAATAATAATACCAGAAAAAACAATTAACCAAAAATATCGTAACTATTTTGATTTATATTTTCATTTTCATTTTCATTCAAATTAGAAAATAAATTAAACCCATCATCAATTACATTGGCGTTAGGAAGTTTTTCTAATTGAGCGTGATATTTTGTATAATTATTGGTTCTTCTATAAGTTTCTTCAAGATATTTCATTTTGTTTATATAGTGGTTGTAATATATTTTTTCTTTTTTTTTATATGTTCGTCTTCTTATGATGAAAGATTTTTTTAATTTATTATTATAAAAATAATATTTGGATCGGTAGTTCATGTATTCATTGACGTCTTTTTCTAAATTTACAATAGAAAAACGTTTATCTTCATCAATAGTATTATTATCTTGATTATGAAAAGGGTCAAAATTAGAGTCAGAAATTGTATTATTATTATTCGCATTTTTAGATCCGAACATAAAAAATGGCATTATGTATTATAATATATATGTAATAGTTAAATTATAATAAATAAACAATAATTATAAACAATAATTATAAACAATAATTATAAACAATAATTATAATAAATAAACAAATAATTATAAACAATAAACAAATAATCTTAATATAAAAAAAATGAAAATAAATTATAACTTAAAGTTAAAAGCATATTATAAGTAAATACTAGAAAGCAAAATGAACTACTACATTATTCCGGTTAAAATCATGGATAGAATTAAATATTATGCGGAAGAAGGTGTATTGACGAGTAACATTTCGTTTCAAGAGTCTGAGTTGCTGAAGACCTTGAATGTTGAGCAAATTCACACAAATGAGAATAATGTGATTGATAAGATTTTAGAAATATTTCAGAGTGCTTTGCAAGATTTTGAAAAAGAAGGAGGACTAGAAGACAGAGATACTCTATGCGATATTATTGAGGCGTTAAATAAGCGCAAGGAGGCGATTCAATCCATAACAAATGATGTGCTTAAGAGGCGTGAAGATTGCTGTTGTAATTAGAGAGTAAGTAATATATATCTTGTATTATATCTTGTAAATTAACTAAAGAGTGTTCCTTTATTATCTTCAAAAAAATAAAATAATTTTACGAAAGCATTAAATGTTTTTTCGTGAGACATGCAGCTCGAGTATTCCCAATAATTAGCGTAATCGTGTTGATTTCTTTCTATATTTGTTTTTTGGATCGATTCAATGTGTTCTTTGCTTATATTATCATCAAGTTTAAGTTTAATATGTCCGCCCAAATAGAAATGACCGTTTGAATAAGATTCTTTTGTAATGAGGTAATAAGTAAGAATAGTATTAGGGTCAAGATTATTGGAAGTGAATATTTGTTTTTTTTCAGGAATCTGAATAAAGTCGTAAAGGGATTGTAAAGAAGTCATAATTATAATTTTAGTTATATCTTTAATAATGAAAAGTATTTAATAATAAAATTATGATTTATAAAAAATAAAATATTAAAATATTAAAATATTAAAATATTAAAATAATAAAAATAATAAAAATATTATTTTAATAAAAATGAAAATATAATTTAATAAAAATGAAAGTAATACAAAAACATAATAAAATATAAAAAAATGAAATACTTTTATCATAATAATAATTATAGCATTATTTACTCAGGAAATAAAAGAAATGAACACCATTGTATTGAACAACGTATCAGTGTTTACCACTTCTCAAGAAATTTCTTACCTTTTGAGTGTTGAAGGTATCTTAAATGCTAGCAATATCGTTGATGTTACGAACAATTCGTATAGTAAAACGGTAGTTATTCAAGTTCATTATTGGCATGACACGGAGCAAGCATATCATACAATTAAGAGTTTGAATTACAGGGGTAAAACCAACATAGAGACAATTAATGGAATTTTCGAAGCGAAGACAGCAGAGCAAGAGGTGGATGTCATCCCGGATATAAAATGCGAAGAATTAGACGCATATTTGGAGCAAATGAGTGAAGAAGATGAAGCGATTTGGATGCAAAAATACAACAAGGTAAGTAGTGATGATGAAATGAGTCGTGACGAAAGCTATTTGTATTTTGATTTGCATGATTTAATTGGAGTAGTAGAGTAGTAGAGTAGTAGAGTAGTAGAGCAGTAGAGCAGTAGAGTAGTAGAGTAGTAGAGTAGTAGAGTAGAATATAATAAACTAACAAATTAAATAATTCATATAACTAATTAAGAAACGAATTAAGTGTTTTTTTTATAAAACAAATATAAAACAAAATATAAAACAAATATAAAACAAATATAAAACAAAAGGAGTAGATATATTATATTAATTATTCAAAGCAATGAATATAATATGTGGATTAGGATTGTTGCCGTGGTTGTATCATTTTTACAACATTGTTTTGAAAAACCGAATAACATTTCATAAGTTAATTCCGTTATTTATTTTTGTAAATGGAATTGCGTATCATATATTTTATCCAACAAATAGTCAAATGTATATGATAGATACAGCAAGTAATAACTTTTTCATTTTATACATTAATTTTATAACATATAATCAACCTGAAACGTTTTTTTGCACGATGATTGCTATGATTGCATATAGTCTAAATAATTTATTTCAACAACACTGGTTACATGTATTATTCGTCCAATGGTTATTATTATTTGCTTATATCAAGTCGTATAATTATGAGTATATAGCAAATAGAAAATACATTGAGTTAAGTAAAAAAATTGATGTTTACAAAGTGTTAGAATTTATATATCAAATATTGGATGAATATGCTGAAAAGGTATTAAGAATAGAATATGATGATATTGATGACTTATTTGGTAGTATTAATGAAAGGGTTAGAAATATGGATGATTTTACGGACGAAGCAAGAAATGATGAAGACCCAAATATTATTCAAGACGTGACCGCTGAAACTGATAGCCCATCGGATAAGTTGGCAATGGGGGGAGATGACCATGAATTGGGACATGAATAGGCCTTTCCAAGACGCCGGGGTGCAAAAATGGACGTAAAAATGAGGACTGATAAAGTGAATTAAAACGCAAAAAAGATAAACAAAAACTTCTTTTGGGACACATTTAATAAAGTTAGTAATTTTTCGGATGACAATCATTAAATAAATTTAGTAGATTATTTAAATAATATTAGGATGAAATATTTAATATTATTTTATAATTAATAAATGGTAATCATTTTTTAAGAGCAATAATTAACAAGAGCAATAATTAACAAGAGCAATAATTAACAAGAACATTTCAAAATATTGATTTCATTTTGAATTTCGTTTTTATATTCTTCATTATATTGTTTAATAAGTGATTCGTAAGTTTGAAATATTTCTTTGGACCAATTATCAAACATTTTTTTTACGTTTTCTTTATGAATCGTATTTGAAATAGAGTAATAAAATGAGATAGAAACGCAAGTGCGAGCAATGGATTCATTCGTTTTTATTGCTTTTACCTTTATACCGAAAGTATCTTTTTCCATATTTGCTTCCAATTCAAGGTCATACTTATAGTCGCAAAACAAATCAACAATTTGTTTTTTATCTAAACCAGTTACATTATAAAACAAGTTTGAAATATCATCGGTGTCAAAATTCTGGTAATGGGAAATGAATAACTGGGGCATATTCGTATTCGTATTCGTATTCATATTCGTATTAATAGTGAGTATCAAATCAAATTATATTATATAAAATATAAAATAAAAGCATTTCATTTTTTTTAAGAAAACAAGAAACAAAATATTTCATAAAATAAAAAATAAAAAATAAAAAATAAAAAATAAGAAAATAACAAAATATAAAATAAAAAATAATAAAATAAAAAATAACAAAATAACAAAATATAAAATAACAAAATAACAAAATAAAGAAAAAACTATAATTATATGAATGAAGTTATTGGACGAAGTGAAGTTGGATTACAGTGATGTATTATTGTTGCCGAAAATGAGTGAATATTCTTCACGTTCTGAAGTCAATTTAGAGCGAACATTAAAGTTCAAATATTCAACTGAAACGTGGACAGGAGTGCCAATAATGGTGAGTAATATGGACACAACGGGGACAATAGAAATGGCACAATCTTTACAAGAAAAGAAGGTGATAACATGTTTGCATAAATATTATAAAGCAGAAGATATTCCATCGTCCTTAAATAAGGATTATTATGCGGTAACAAGTGGTATGGATATAGAGAATTTATGTGACATAATGGAGAAAGTAGATCCAAAGATAATCTGTTTAGATGTGGCGAATGGGTATATGAAGAGATTTGTAGAGTTATGTGCGAAAGTGAGAGAAAAGTTTCCATCAAAAATAATAATAGCTGGAAATGTGTGTACGTCAGAAGGGGTGATGGATTTAGTGATGAATGGCAAAGTGGATATAGTAAAGGTGGGAATCGGAAATGGAAGTTGTTGTACGACTAGGAAGCAAACTGGAATAGGGTATCCACAATTGAGTGCGGTAATGGAGTGTTCGGATACGGCACATGGAATTAATGCGCATATAATAAGTGATGGAGGAATGCAAGTAATAGGAGATTTTAGCAAGGCTTATGCGGGAGGAGCCGATTTTATAATGAGTGGTTCAATGTTTGCAGCACACAATGAATCAAATGGGGAACTAATAATGGATGAAAAAGGGAAAGAATATAAGTTATTTTATGGGATGAGTTCAACGACTGCGATGGATAAATATAATGGAGGGGTAGCGAAATACAAGAGTTCAGAAGGGAAGACGGTCAAGTTGCCGTATCGTGGTCCAATAGAGAATACAATAAATGACATAATGGGAGGTATCCGTTCTTCGATGACGTATATAGGTGCGAAGAAGGTGAAAGATATTCCGAAATGTGCTACATTTATAAGAGTGAATCGTCAATTGAATCAAATATATAATCAAAATGAAGTGTAATTTAATAAAAAACAAAAAAGCAAAAAAAACAAAAAATGTATTACATAAATATAAATATAAATACAATAACATAAATCAATAATAATTTCAAACGTCAATTATTATTTAATTTAATTCGTCAAAATTGTTATAAAATTGACCAACTTTTTCGTTTGATTTAATTTTGGTGTAATCGAAATGTCTCAAATATAAACCATCTAATGTTTTTACCCTAGACAATGCGACATAACTTTGACCATATTCAAAAATATTATTTCCGATATCTAATTCAATATTATCTAATGTAATTCCTTGACATTTATGTATTGTTAACGCCCAAGAATGTATTAAAGGGATTTGTTTAATATGGACAAAAGGAACCTTTTCGCATTCCCAAGTATAGTAATTCATTGTAAATCTAATGCCATTATCAAATAATATAATAGGCAATTCATTTTCTTCACAATCAATTAATTCAAATCCAACAACTTTACCTTGCGAACCATTAGCCAGAATAATAGTTTCATTATCATTTTCATCATAAATATTAATTAAACACATCACTTGACATCCAATTTTTAATTCTAATTGATTATTACAAATCAAATTGGACATAAAATTAGTAATTTCATAATCAATTTCTCTTTCACTTAAAGAGCAAAGTATTCGCTTCTCTTTTTCGGATAAAACTGTTTTTTTTACTATTTCTAATGTATATATTACGATATTACCAGACAATTTATTTAATTCAAATTTATTAATGGTTTCTACTTTTGCCTTTGTCGGATACAATTTAGTAACTAAAATATTTTCTTCAGGAATTTTATGTAATCTGTTTTTTAATATTTGAATTATTTCGCTGGTAACTAAACCGTGTCTAATAGAATTAAGAACATTAGCAAAATTACTGTCTCTTTGTCGAAATATAGTTTTAAATCTAATATGATTTTCGACATTAAATATATTATACCATTCTTCGCTTTCAAAACAAAACTGTTTGCTTTCAATATCATTTTTATCACCAACCGGAGGTAATTGGTAAAAATCACCACTAAATATTAATTGAATACCTCCAAAAGGTTTGTCATTTTTTCGTATTATTTTAGCGATAATGTTTAATAATTCAAATAGTTTTTTTGACAACATACTTACTTCATCAACTACTAAAATACGAATTGAACACCATCTTTCTCTAATTTTCGGATTTTTTTCTATATTATGTATTATTGTTGCAAGTGGTGCTTTTCCTAATCCAATACCAGCCCATGAATGTAATGTTTGTGCTTTACATTTTAGTAAAATAGCAGCACATCCAGTCAAAGCACATATTTTTATTTTTTTTATTTTTAAATAAGCATCATTATTAATGATTTTAATTAATTCAGATTTTCCTGAACCACCTGGACCAGTAATAAATATATTAAGTCCTTTCTTATATTTATACAACGCCTCTTTTTGCTGTGTGGATAAATCAATTTCTGTTTGTTGCATCTTAATTACCTTATCTTATCAATTTGAAAATAATATTAAATAAAAGATTCTATTCATTCTATTCATTTTTTAATTATATTCAAAGAAAAGTGTGATATCCAGGAAAGCAAAGATTGAGGTAAAGGGAAAAATATTAATATATAATGTATATATTATTATTTATTTATTTATGATGTATTATGTATTATGTATTATGTATGTTTTTTTTCTGATTAATAAAATAAAATCAATAAGTAAAAAATAGGAAATAAAAAAGATAAATAATAATATGACAATGGAGAACACTTGTGATATTATAGTAGGACTTCAACATGGCGACGAAGGAAAAGGCAAAGTAGCGCACGCGTTATTAAATCAAAATGATTATGATTATTGTATTCGTTACAATGGGGGACCGAACGCGGGTCATACAATTCAACTGTCACACGAAAAATCAATAACGCTACACCAATTGCCGTGTGGAGTTCTTAATAAAGTGCCAAGTATAATAGGAACAAATTGTGTAATAGACTTGACAAGATTAGAAGCCGAAATAAATGAAGTGGAATGTGCGTTACCGGAGTTAAAAGGAATCAAACAGAGATTATTTTTGGCACATAACGCGCATTTAATATTGTCTTCACATATCGAATCAGAGTATGAGAGACATAATGAACTAATAGGGACAACCAAAAGAGGAATTGGGCCTTGTTATGCAGATAAAGCAAGTCGCACAGGTTTACGAGTAATTGCAAACAAAGATGTTGTAAAAATGTTAAAATTAAAAATAATAAACATATACGAACATTTTCAAGAACAAAAGGTATCTAGTCACATTTTATTTGAAGGAGCGCAAGGGTTCCAATTGGATATAGATTGGGGTGATTATCCTTATGTGACTTCAAGTGTAGTGAATTCTTATGGAGTTTATAGTTGTGGGGTACCAAATTTAAGAGTAAAGGATATAGTCGGGTGTGCAAAAATATATGATACATATGTAGGATATAAGAAATTTCAAAATAAAGAAAATGAAGAAAACGACGAAAATAGTAGACTGCTAAATTTAATAGCATTACAAGGTCAAGAAGAAGGGTCAACAACGGGTAGAAAGAGGCAAGTAAATTGGTTAAATTTGGACGAATTAAAGAAAGCAATATTGATAAATAATTGTAATTATGTGGTAATAAACAAGTGTGATATAATAAAAATGTGTAATAACAATAAAGGAACCAATAATTTATATGAAAACAATAAATTGAAGCATTTTGAAACAATAAATGAAATGAAGGAGTATATATATATTTTTATTAAAGAGGTAAAAAAAGAGATGAATATCATTTATTCGGAGTCGCCATTAGAGGTATAAATTAGAACAAAATATAAAAAGAAAGAGAACAAATAAAAGAAGAAATGATTTAAATAAATAATAATTTTATATAATTTAAACTTAACTCGCCAATTATATAAAATGGAAGTAGACGCATTATTTACCAAAGTGAGACAATACGCGGTCCAAGGGACTGAATATTTGAATAGTCAAAATGAAATTGATTTAATCAATATGATTGCGTTATGTAATAATTATTATTTCAATAAGGGAATATCATTGGTAACAGATGAATTATATGATGTCTTAACGGAGTATTCAAAAAACAAATATCCGAAAAAGAAAAAGCAAACAAGTGTGGGTGCCAAGGTGGCTGGGAAGAACAAGGTAAAGTTGCCTTTTATGATGGCGTCAATGAATAAGATCAAGCCAGAAATGGATGCGTTAATAAAGTGGAAGGAGACATATCGTGGACCTTATGTAATAACCTGTAAATTGGATGGAGTATCAGCGCTATATGATGGTAGGCACCACAAATTATATACAAGAGGGGATGGAATTGAAGGGCAAGATATAAGTCATTTATTGCCCCATTTAGGTATGGATAATTTAGATACGGATTGTGTATTCAGAGGAGAATTAATCATCAAGAAGAAATTATTTAAGGAAAAATATGGTGATGTATATGCGAATCCACGTAATATGGTGGCTGGGTTAGTAAATAAGAAAGCAAACACAGCAAACGCAAATGATAATGTCTTGAAAGAGATGTTGGGAGACGTCAATTTTGTGGTATATGAATTAGTGGAACCGAGTTTTGCGCCGTCAGTGCAATATGAGGTGATATCTAAATTTCCAGAAATAAAGCAAGTATACAATATGGAATTAGAGATTATAACAAACGATATATTAACGACGATATTATTGGAAATTCGTGAATTATATGATTATGAAACGGATGGGATAATCATAACGAATGATGAAGCGTATGATAGATATGAAGAGTTAAAGAATCCGGATCATGCGTTTGCGTTCAAGATGGCATTAAAGGAGCAATCATCGGAGGCAACAGTAACAGATGTGATATGGACGCCAAGCAAGGATGGATATATGAAGCCCCGAGTGCAAATATCGCCCGTCCAATTATGTGGAGTTAAAATTGAGTATGCGACTGGTTTTAATGCGAATTACATATATGAGAACAAAATAGGAGTAGGGACTGTAATAGAAATAATAAGGAGTGGAGATGTGATTCCTTATATAAACAAGATAATAAAGCCATCCGAAGCACCGAAGATGCCACAACCAATGTCCAATTATGTATGGAATGATACGAATACAGATTTAATATTGAAGGAAGAGTTGAAGAGTGAAAATATAGATGTTTTAGAAAAGCAAATAGCAAGGTTTTTTAAGAAGTTAAAGGTGGAAGGATTGAGCAATGGGAATGTTAGGAAGATATTAAATTATGATGGGAACGCATCTATTGAAAGCATATGTAATATGACAAAAGAAGATTTCAAGAAGATTCCAGGATTTCCGGAAAAGGTCAAAGACAATATCAAGGATAGGTTACAAAAAGACAGTCTACCGAATATGATGGCAGCATCAAATGTATTTGGACGTGGATTTAGTGATAAGAGAATGAAGGACATTATAGAAGCTAAACCGGACATATTAATAAGTACGTATAGTAGAGAGGAGAAGATACAAATGGTGACAAATGTGAATGGTATTTCAATAAAAATGGCGACACAATTTGTAGAGAATATAGAACAATTTATAACATTTATGAAGAAGATAAATATGGCTGCGAAGTTATTGACAACAGTAAAAAAGGCGGAAAACGAAACGGAAGTGTTGATAGGGAAATCATATGCTTTTACAGGATTTAGGGACGAAGAATTACAAGAGTTTATAACACAAAATGGAGGCAAATTTGTAGCCACATTAACGAAGAATACGACTGGGTTGATAGTAAAAGACACCGATTATAAAGCAAATACGAAGACAACACAAGCAGAGAATAAAAATATACCTATAATTACAAGGGAACAATTTTATGAAACATATAAATGAAAGATATAATAAATGAAAGATATAAATGAAACGAATTCCAACGAATTCCAACGAATTCCAACGAATTACGAAAATGAAACAATAAATAAATCAATGGATATTATTTTTTATAAATTAGTGTTTATAAAAATGATATAGAAATGCGATTAGTTATAAAAAAATGAAATAAATTGTAAAGAATAATGAATGAGTATAAATTAGCTCAACAATCCGAACAAAGCAACCAGCAACCAGCAACCAGCAACCAGCAACAATGTTAGCCTCTTTAAATAACTTTGAATTCACGAAGCCCAATTTTAATGAGTTTTACAATATTTTATGTGATATGGAGGACTACCATACTAGTTGGGTAGACGAAGACTACGCGGAAGAAATAGCAGAACTCAAGATGAAGCAATATTACAACAAGAAGAAGAAGGATGCCTACCAATCCAAGCTACAAAACAAGGAATATTTGAAGCACAGAGAACTTGACTTGAGACGCAAGTTGCTTCATAGAATAGGTAAGTATGAATTAGAAGAAGGAGAGATATTTGAATGAATATTTGTTGAATGCGAGTAGATAGAATATAGATAGAATATAGATAGAATATAGATAGAATAAATTATGTTTAAATGCAATATAAGATTAACTAATTAATGAATCACTTAAGTGCGTTTTTTTCGTTAATTCCTTTTTATAGAACAAATAAAATAATTAATAATCAAATATAAAAACAAAATAATAATATAGTTTATAATAGAAAATGATGTTCAATATTATTTCTTCTTTGCTGGCTGTTTCTACCACTGCTGATATTCCCAGACACGATATTACAGAGCATTTTGTTTGGGAACATTTCACAAATTTCCAAGAGCGTTTCAACAAGAGATACAATGATTTTGAGACGATGAGAGAGCGATTTGATATTTTCAAGACCAATTGGCAAGATATTCAACGTCACAATAGCGACTCTACACAAAACTTCACAAAGGGAATCAATCAATTTACTGATTTGAGACCGGATGAGTTTAATGATAAGTATTTAGGAGGAATCGTCCAAGAGAGAAAAATGGTAGGTCTTTATGGATGTGGTTCTTTCACTTCTAGTAATGACACAATTTCACTTCCCGACACAGTTGATTGGCGTGAAGAAGGAGCGGTTACTCATGTGAAGGACCAAGGACAATGTGGTTCTTGTTGGACTTTTTCTGCGACAGGTGCGATGGAAGGTGCTTGGGCCACTTCTACAGGAAATTTGGTAAGTCTTTCGGAGGAGCAATTGGCTGATTGTGCCACTGGTTTCAAATATGGCAGTCATGGATGCAATGGAGGTCAAATGGATGGTGCGTTTAAGTATGTTATTGAGAATGGTATCACTACTGAAGGTCAATATCCATACACTGCTGGAAAAGGACAAACTGGAAAGTGTCAACAAAGTGATGTCTCAAGTGTCGCAACTTTTAATGGATGTTATGATGTTCTTCCTAATGACCAAGTGTCACTTAAGGCCGCCGTTGCGAAGCAACCTGTAGCTATTGCGATTGAGGCGGATAGTCGGTATTTCCAAAGTTATTCCAGTGGAATTCTTACTTCGTCTGATTGTGGAACCAATTTGGATCATGGTGTGTTGATTGTTGGGTATGGTGAAGATAAGGGTCAAAAGTATTGGTTGGTGAAAAATTCTTGGTCAACCAGTTGGGGAGATGAAGGGTATGTAAAGATTGCTCGTAGTGACAGTCGTAATGATAAGGGTATTTGTGGTATTGCCATGCAACCTTCTTTCATAAGTGCTTAAAAATGAAAACAAATAAAAAATAACAATAAAAATAACAAATAAAAAAACAAATAAAAAATAAAAAAACAAATAAAATAACAATAAAAATAACAATAAAAATAACAAATAAAAAAACAAATAAAAAATAAAAAAACAAATAAAAAATAAAAAATAAAAAAACAAATATTATTTTTTAATTAGTATGAATAATAAAATATTAATTAAAAAAATGATTCAACTTATTAATTAAACCGTTACAAGTAGTATTAAATGAAAAAAAAAATGAAAAAAAATGATGAAAAAAAATGGAATGTATACTTCTTCGATTTTATTAAACGATTTCAAGATAAACATTGGAATTGGCATATGTTAAGTATAAATCCAAATATTACTTTGGAAATTGTTGAAGCGAATCCTGATAATCCTTGGGATTGGGAATTGTTAAGTTGTAATCCAAATGTTACTTTGGAAATTATTGAAGCGAATCCTGATAAACCTTGGAAATGGCCTTACATAAGTAAGAACCCAAATATTACTTGGGAAACGGTTGAAGCGAATCCTGATAAACCTTGGAATTGGAATAATTTAAGTCAAAATCCAAATATTACTTGGGAAATTATTGAAGCGAATTCAGATAAACATTGGAATTGGTATTATATAAGTTGTAATCCAAATATTACTTGGGAAATTATTGAAGCGAATCCAGATAAACATTGGAATTGGTATTATATAAGTTGTAATCCAAATATTACTTGGGAAATTATTGAAGCGAATCCTCAAGTATGGTGGTGTTGGTTAATGATAAGTTGTAATCCAAATATTACTTGGGAAATTATTGAAGCGAATCCTGATAATCCTTGGGATTGGTATTTCTTAAGTAGCAATCCAAATATTACATTGGAAATTGTTGAAAAGAATCCAGATAAACCTTGGGATTGGTATTTCTTAAGTAACAATCCAAATATTACTTGGGAAATTGTTGAAAAGAATCCAGATAAACCTTGGAATTTTTATTTCTTGAGTAAAAACCCAAATATTACTTTGGAAATAGTAGAAGCGAATCCAGATAAACCCTGGGATTGGTTTGGATTAAGTGTTAACAAATTTACAAAAGGTAAAGAACAATTTGAGTTGATAGTTAATCACCAAAAATTCGTCCAGGAACATTTATTTGAAGAATTTGTAAAAGTGTATATGCATCCAAATAGAATCAATAAATTGTTAAATATGGGTTATACAATTGATGAACTTGATGATGTTTTATAAGATATAAAATAATAAATTAATGTAAATAATAAAAATGAATCAAATTGTTTTTTAGTTATAAAATAATAAAATACTTAATTCGTCTTATAAATAATTCTTATAAATGGAAGACATATTTGCCGGGACATTTGGAATCAAATTTACATCAAATATAGTGTTTGATGTGATTCACCAAACAAGTGCGTTTGAAATAAAAAGTGAAATAAATAAAAACAATCGATGTAAAATAAATTTCACATATAAAGAAGATGAATATTTATATGTGTATAATATTGAAAAATACAATAACTTTTCTGGAACAGATATTATGAAAAAAGTTATTGAGTTAGGAAATAAATTAAAAGTAAAATATATTGAATTATGTGATTATGCTATGTTTAATGCTGGGGATTATAAAGATTTATCGGTTGCGCTTGCTCCATTTCATATAATAACAACTGGTTCCTCGTGGTATAACAAGTTTGGTTTCAAAAGTGAGAACACCAATGACGAAAAAGAAGAAAATGAAAAAATAATAAATCAATTATTCAGCGACCTTGTGGATTCTCAATTTTGTGAAAAGTTTCAAGAACATTTTCTTGAAATTGATACAAAGACACAAACATTAAAACAAATATTTGTGTATTTGAAAAATACGTATATCAATAACAAACCAGAAAGAAAGAAAATGACATATTCACAGTCGTATTTACTAGAAAACTTGACACTGGATTTGTTTTATATATTATCTTATGAACCTACATTGAGATATTATTTTGATTAAGTGGAAATAACAAAATAAAATAACAAAATAACAAAATAAAATAACAAAATAACAAAATAAAATAACAAAATAAAATAACAAAATAAAATAACAAAATAAAATAACAAAATAAAATAACAAAATAAAATAAATACATTATTTACCTTTTTTTTATAATCATAATTGAATGATTGAATATGCGTATTTTTTTTATAAAATATTTTTATTTATTGATTTAGGCATTCCATGACCAAAGAGAATCATATAAATAAGCGAAAGTGCTGCCAATAAAATGCTGCGATTTTCAGCAATAGCCTGTCTTTGTCTAAGAATAAAAAACATAAATAAGTATAATACAATACCTATTAATAAAGAATGTAATAACATCATTCTACCACTTTCCATTATATAATATATTTATATAAAATAATTATATAAAATAATTTGGAAGAATTAAACATCCTTTGGAAGAATTAAACATCCTTTGGAAGAATTAAACATCCTTTGGAAGAATTAAACATCCTTTGGAAGAATTAAACATCCTTTGGAAGAATTAAACATCCTTTGGAAGAATTAAACATCCTTTGGAA
>Ga0233440_1001441_pt1 | contig 21922 bp, 27 predicted proteins | sample SI_123_September_5_FD_182791 | JGI IMG/M metagenome (GOLD analysis project Ga0233440, IMG submission 182791) | Seawater microbial communities from Saanich Inlet, British Columbia, Canada - SI_123_September2016_120_MG | ecosystem: Environmental > Aquatic > Marine > Inlet | place: Canada: British... | reverse complement strand
CTTTGTTATATTGTCAACCTACAGCATATTACGCTACAAACCTTTCCTGACAAGTACACGCTTGTCATACCCACACAAATCAGTCGTTAATGACTTTAAGGTGACACTATGTCCAATTTCCTTAATGTACATTCATTGATTTTTACTCACTAGAATAAAATTCATAAAAGTCATCGCAATCTGGTACGTCAGCTCTCAATGGTGCATTACGCCCTAAAGGTCCGGGACAACCTATAGATCCAGACCATTGTCCGTCATCATATTGATATACAGGTTGACCATATATGTTATCCAATCTATCATCATTATTACGACATCCTCTCTTAGAACTTACTCTCATTGGCAATGATTGACTTGGACGTATTTCTTTTCTATCTAATTTATCTAAATACATATTTCTTATTTCTTTATTCATGCTATTAGTTTTGTATTCGGGAATTGGTCTTTGTAAAAGCTGAACATCATTATCTTGTCTTACGTACTGTCCAGGATTAACGTATGGCTCTCGCACCGGTGTAACTTTTCTCATTTTCTCTTCCTTTACACCTTGATACCATATGTATCGTCTCCATACATATATTGTAACTGATAAAAATATAAATATAAATATTCCATAATGATACATAAAATTAAATATTTTGGTTTTATCAATTGATATAATGTTATCTGATTTAGGAACATCTGGTGTTCTCATTATTTCTTTTAATAATTTAGGGTTGATTAGTGATGGAGCTGTTTTACCCAATGTATTCATTCTATATTATATTGTTAGAATAAAAAAAAGTCAATTAAAAGTCTTCAGTAATTTCATCGGCAACTGCTGTATGTTTAGGACGCTGATATGATGTTGATTTTCGTTCAAAGAAATTATTCTTAATTTGCAAATTAAAAGCATCTTTCATAAAAGCAAAAGGATTAAGAGAATTATATAACTTTGTATGACCCAAGTTAATTAACAATACATCGGCAACATATTCAATATATTGAGCCATTAAAGTTGAATTCATACCAATCAGGTCACAACGTAATGAATCATTAATAAATCGTTTTTCAATTTCTATTGCATCAGCAACCATTTCTTTGATTTCTTCATCGGTCATTTTATACTGTAATTTCTTGTACACAAGATATGCCATTTCGCAGTGCATATTTTCATCTTTAGATATTAATTCATTTGATTGACATAAACCTGGCATAATATTCATATTTTTTAGCCAAAAAATAGCACAAAAGCTTCCGGAGAAAAAGATTCCTTCAACAATAGCATTAGCAACAAGTCTTTGAATAAATGGCGCTCCAGAATATGCCCACTTAATTCCCCAGGCATTCTTCTCTTTAATACAGGGCATGGTATTAACTGCATTCTGTAATCTATCTTTTTCTTCTTTATCCTGTACTATTTCATCAATCAATACAGAATACATTTCGGCATGAATTCCTTCCATAGCAACTTGAAAATTGTAACATGTTTGAATATCAAAGCTCTTAATATCATTAACAAAGTTGGTAGAAATATTTAAAATTACTGATCCATCTGCCGTAGAAAAAAATGCTAATACATTCTTGATAAAATGTTGTATATTTTTATCTTTAATTCTCATGAAATCATTTCTATCTTGATCCATTTTTACTTCTTCAACTGTCCAAATGGCTCTCAGTTGCTTTTTATACAATTGCCAAATATCTTGATGCTTTATAGGAAATGTAGCTAGACGTTGCTTCTCTAATAATAATGGTTCTAGATGACTATAGTCTTTAATAATCTTTATAGCTGATTTAGCAGTTTTACCATCTAAAAATAGATTAGAATTAGAATTGGAGTTCTTAATGACGTCAAGAAATACATTTTCACTTAGCATTGATATACTATAATGATATTATTTAAAACAGTTAATATTTCAATTTTTATTGAAAAAATTGATTTTTAAAAAATATAGAATCTATAATAATAAATATTATAATGATCTCAAAAATAACGTGAACAATGATCTGTCTTATATCTGCAGTAATCATGGTGGATCTAGTGATCAAATCATACATATTATCGACGATGAGATTCTAAACGTGACAGATTATGACAAGGACTGTCCAATGAAACAAGAGTGGTATCGTCATAATTTATACCTTTTGATAGGTGCTAGTGTGATAGCTATAATATATTCATATTATGTATAAAAATTGATTTATTAAAAAATTGATATAATATTAAATTATCATATTAATTAAATATAGTAATGAACAATCATACAAATGAAGACGATTACTATAATCACACAGATAATGTGAGCGATGTTATGTTATGGACAATACTTGGTGCTGTTACAATATTACTAATATTGTTCATAATACTCGAAATATGTCGTAAATATAATTATATTAGGTAAAAAAAATTGAAAAAAATAATGTGAGCCAATCCCATTAGAAAAAATGATTATTATCACAACATCATCAAACATGGCCTCCAAAGATAGAAACACTTTACTGTCACCCTTGTGTGGCATGCTGTATAACGGCTACTTTGTGGATGCTTCCACTGAGCTTTACAGGCTCATCCAGGAAGAGAAGATCGTCTTGACAAAGAATGATCTATTTGAGTTGTACTCGCTGCTCGGCCATAGCGCTCTAGATGGGTCAGACAAATACGGTTTCAAGTTCAAGATCATTTTTGAGCACATGTTCACTTTGGCATCATTGTCTGATGCTAACACGTCAGATAGCCATGGCTATCCCCATTCTAGAGAACCTCGTACTTCTCTAGACCAGCAGTACACAGAGTTCTGCAAGATTTGCAATGAATCTTGATTTATTTATACTGCACAAAATGTAAAAAATTGATTATATTTTACATAGCACATTATCATTAATTATATTAATGGCCGCTCACACAGATCAAGACGTATATGACAGATTGGAACACTATTATAATCCAGATGATGATGTTATGTATTATCAATTAACTGAAGAATATAATACTCTTAAACGAAAGTCAAATTTTAATGTTGATTCATGGTTTCGTAGTCATAATATGGATTATTTTATGACATTTCTATATTTAAAATGACATTTGATTTTTCCAATACTAATATTTTATTTTTTAATTTTATTCTTAATTTTGGTATAGATGGATCTTCAAAAGACATAGTTCGAAGATTATTATCACTAATTAAATTCTTATTAATCCACTCATATGTTCCTTCAATAATTATTTTATCAATAGTTGATAAAATATTATCACACAAATTTTTATGAGAAACGGACCAATTAGCTTCAGATGCAGCCAAAATGCGACGCTTATGTTGAATTTCAATTGGTTCGCGATTAAATTCTTCTTCATTTGTTTTCAATTTAGATTTAATAATATCATATATTTTTGTTCCCACTATATCAGATCCCGATTCCAAATCCGAATCCGATTTATATTTTTCATTATAACGTTTTGCATTTTCTTGTTTTTGCTTTTTATTAAATTCATCAGCTAAAGCAGAAACATTGTTACTTATTTCATTTGCAATAGATTTAATCATTTCATTAGACATCATTAAATTTTCTTTATATTTTGCAGTGAGATAATGATTCATTGTTTTAAACTTTAGTTCTTTTTCCAACTCAAAATTTATTTCTATTTTGCATTTTGTAAACATATTATAGCAATATTCAATCCAATTATTTTTAATACATTTTTTAAACTGTATTGAAATAACTTCTAATTTATCAATGTTGAATAATTGTTCAACAACAATGATAATTTTATCATGCAATTTATCAAGAATTATTCTCCAAATTTCAACCATTTTCTTTAAAATTATATCAAATGCTACATTGCCTTGAAAGAATATACAAGTGAATGTATCATGAAAATATAATTCGTCAACTAAAGTCATGGTAATACATGATTTTGTTTCATGCATATCATCGCGAAAAGTTGCCAATAATATTGAAATATCTTTTCTCAACATATGAAAATCTTTATACAAAATTTCTTGAATATTTACAATCATTTTTGTATTATCTATACACGATTCACCGATCTTTAATAATTCTAATTTATAATTAGATAAAGATGTTTGTATTTGTTTTTTTAAATTTGGCATATTGGTTTTGATAAGTTTATTCAATAAATTTGGTAATCTAGATCTAAGAGATAAAACACCATATCTATTTTCAGGTAAATCATATTTTAATAATAATTTATTTTCAGTTTCTTTAGAATAGTCATCACCATTTGGTCTACAAATTATAGCATGTGGTGATAATTCCGTAACATGTGAAACTATATCTTTTGCTCTATTTTCACTATCGGGTGTGTCAAATGTATCGAATTTTGTTAAAACTCGAATACTGCGTTCTTCTTCTGAATCAAATTGTTTTGCAAGATCTAATGCTGATGCATTTTCTTCATCTTGTTTTGCTTCTGTTACAATTAAAATTAAACTTTGTTCAGGTTTAATAAATTGTTTAATCATTGCGATTACCTCATTTTTACCATCACCATGAGCAATAATTCCCGGAAGATCAACAAGAACCAAATCTTCAAAACTATTTCCCTCGGCTAAAATTGTAATTGGCATATCTATAACTTTACTTGATCCAACATTTTTTTCTTGAATGGATAATATTTTTTCACATAAATTTTCTCTATCAATAATGGTTTCTATGTTATCATGACATAATGAATATTTCGGAGTTTCGTTAGTTTTATTATATTTGGTATAGACAACAATGGGACATTTGGTAGTTATACCTACTTTTGCAGGAAATGGAATTCCAGATATTTCAGAAAGCAAAGAACTTTTACCACTACTTTGGTCTCCAATAACAACTATTTGAGGAAGATTTAATTCAAGTGTTTCACCATTCAATTCTCTTCTTATCGCCTCAATTTTGGACAAAATTTCACTATAGTTACTATTTGCATTCATTGTATGAACCAATTGTTTGTTATAATAAATTATTTCTATAATGTTTAGTATAATTAAATAATTTCAATTTTTTATTAATGAATTGACTAAACAATGTTTGATATTTCTTTATGATATTTTAAATATATTTCTTTATGATATTTATTAAATATTTTTATATTATTTATTACATTTTTCTTATGTTTTATTTTTTCAAAGTAATTATCAGACACATGGTCTAATAATTTATATGTTGATCCTTCGTAATGAATTAGACGCACATCTTCAATTTTATTATAGCCCGATTCCAAAAATGCATGACTGAAATTGTATTTAGTTGGTAAATTATAATAAGTTGGATTGTTAATTAAGAATAATGCTTCATTAGGATATGAACATCCAGATTTTATTATATCTTTTAATGATTTTAACATTTTAGTAAACATTTTATTGGATGGTTGTATTAGCATTACTCCTCCATTAATCGGGCTCCCCATCTTACAATTTTTCAATACTACATTTTTATCGACTGTCCTAGAATTGTTCGAAATATAATCATGATTTTTATCAAATACTTTTTTATTGTAAAAACTATAATGAACACTGGGTACACTTAAATTAAATACATCATCAATAGACTTTAAGATAAACATATCTGATTCCACAATACATATTTTCTCATAATCTGTCAACAAATATGTATACATAAAATTACAAGTTCTTAAAGTATTAAAATGTTTATAAACAGATGTGAATTTACTATCAATATTAACAGTTACTTTATCATCATGAATCTTATAAAACTTTATATTCATGTTCAATTGTTTAATTTTATCGATGAAAGATAATGGTGTATCTTCTGTATATGCATAGATGATATCATAAATCGTGTTATCACGTAGATTTGCTAAAAAGTATAGTTCATACTCTAGATATTTTATTTTATCTCCAAAATGATATAATATATATGCAAACATTACAATATAATCATAAAATAAAAATTAATTTATTTTATGTTATTGTTATATATCATGAATTTACAATGAGTGAAATGGTTACTATATATGTAGCATCAACATCAGAATGTAAATTGAATGCTGTTAAAAATGCATTTGAAAGAAAATATGAATGTTTGTGTGAAGTAATTGGTGTTCCAATACCGTCTAATGTATCTGAACAACCAGTCGATAAAGAAACATATTTTGGTTGCTGCAATCGTATGGATGGATTAAAAAAACATGTTATAAAAAATAAACTCAAATATGATTATTTGATTGCTGTAGAAAGTGGAATTGTATTATACAATGATGAAGGTATTGATATGGTTGTTATATCTTGTGAATGGGTACATAAACGTTGTGAAACAATTTATCATCCGTGTACCAAATTTCCAAAGGGTTATTATGATAGCAATGATTGGCATGTGAACTACGATAATAAGATATCGAGACGTGATATTATTCGTGATGCCATTCTAAATATCTTAAAATAATTGATTTATTAGGTGGTGCTTTAGCATTATTTTGTATCATATGTACAGTACAAATGATTCGACATAGGTTGACACGTAATGTAGAATAAATTAAATTAATTCATTTATGACATCCAGAAAATCATTTCTAGCTACCAATTGCACACCATTTTTAATAGCAGCTTTAATTTTTAGACCAGTACCCTTATCAATATCGTCTTGATCACTAATTACCATGAATGATTTTTTTGATACTGATGATGTTACTTCTCCATCGTGGTCAGTTACTATTTTTTCCCATGTTTTATCTCTAAATCCAGAAAATATAAATTTCTTACCGGTTAAACTATTGTTCGAATCACTCTTTTCTTCATAAATATAATCAAATAATACTTTATCTTGTAATTCTTCTGATAACTGATCTAATAATTCTAAAAATGGTTTAATATTTGATTGAAATTGATGCGCTCTATCATGAGAAAACCCATCGACATCCATTATTGTATTATAAAATTCATCATCTGACATTTCAATATACTTAAATATTATGTCTGGATGGAGTTTAACAATTTTAGTAATCATTGTAGCACCAAGACCATGTCCAAATATGTTACTGGCAACCATTAAATCACTTAATGATAATGTTTTCATTCGATCATTAATAGCTTTAAAAGTTTTATTCACCAATGTTGTTTTAAAATTAGGTACTTGACTCAATTCTTCTTTTGATATTGAAATTATTTTTGGTATTGTGTCAATTCCTATTGAAACAAATTTTTCAATACTGCTTGAGGCAATATTAAGTATGGATAACTTTTCAAAAAATCGTGTTAATTCTTTGACTAATTGCTCTGTGGAGTAATCAACTGTTAAAATATCTACTTCGGTCTCATTCCATGTGTAATCAATATTGGGCATTTGTGGTTCATCGGCGCCACTAATAATATGTTTTATGTAAGGAATGACACCACCAGAACGAACAATTGTTATTTTAGCACCTGGTCCCAGATTATTATCAAAAACATATTTACCGTTGAATCCTGTCGTTTTTTGATTTTCAATTCCGGCAATCTGAATAGGATCGTACCATATGACTGGTTTTATTAATCCATCTTTAGATACAGACCATACAACTTCCGTTACGATAACATCAACTGTTTCCAAGTCATCCATATTTTTAAAAGCAAACGAATACGACGGATTTCCTACTGTTCCCCGCATTGGTGGTGTGTTCTGAGATATTACAATACCATCGCATTCATATGGAGAATTATTAACATGTTTTCTATACAATTCTATTAATGACTCTTTATCAAAATTATCAACTAATTCATGCTCAACAACATTCATACCCATATTTTCCATTATTTTCATCTGTTGATCAAAAGGTAGCCATGGTTCTACAATCTCATATGTCACGTAGTCCGTATCCATCGACTCATTCAATCGTACCGTTTTAGCATTAACTACACCAGAAACCGTATTACGTGCATTAGAATGTATCTCTTCATATTTTTTAAACATTTCTTTACTCATTATTAGTTCACCACGTATGTCATATTTATGTCCTGTAAAATTATCTCTAACAATAATATCAACTAAATTAGTAATGTCTGTACCCACGTCCTTTCTACCCTTTGTATACAATTTATTACCGTTTTCATCCAACATTAAGAGTCCAGATACACCATCCAATTTACTACTAATCATATATGGTCCGGGATAATTGCGTTTAAATTTTAACATAAACTTATCTAATTCGGCACTAGTTGGTTTATCCATTGATCCTAAATGATGTGGCAAATTCACTTTTACTTTATTGGATACTGAAGCTCCAGTAAACGATAAATACGGATGCTCTGGATCAGCTTCCGTAATAAACTCTCTTAATAAATCATATTGCTGATCACTAAAAATAGGCTTACTACCGTTATAATAAGCTTTGTCTGCTTTAGTAGCTAGCTTAACTAATGTATCAATATCATTTTCTTCATTGAACAAATACGGGTCTGAAATAAACTTTTTTGTTAAAGACATTATTAGTATTTATGTTATTAAATTATTAAATAAATAAATTTCAATATTTTTATATAACATATTATTAATTATGGGATCAAAACGTGTGACCGAACGTTCTATTAAATCTTTTTTTAGGCGAATGTTTAAAGAAATAAATAAGGAAAAGGAATATGCATTTATTACATTATTGGCTATATTTACTTACATTGTGTTGAAAGAACCTACTACCGAAAAAGTTATTATTTATATTTGTTCTATAATAGCTATTTATTTTGTTATAAATAAAGATAATGATATAAAAATGAAACAAAAACTTGCAAAAAATAATATGTAATAATAGTAATGATATACCAAACAAAGAGTTTACTGGGTTTGAGATCAAAAAACGAAGATGAAATAGATATCGTATTTAACTATGATAATAGCAATATAAAACAATACAAAATGAATTATTATTCGGTGTATGATGGACATGGTGGAGATACTATTTCAAAGTATATTAAAGGAAGATTAAGTAAATATTTCACTAGTACAAGTTGTAACTATGAACTCAATAAAACAAAAACTTGTAATAATTACATTAATTCTGTATATGAATGTATGCAAAATAAAATACAACAACTTAATTTGACATCTAGGAGCACTGGTAGTACAGCATTGGTTGTATTACAATATGAAAAATCTAACATTTGTAATCAATTAAAAGTAATTAATTTAGGAGATTGTAGAGCTGTATTATGTAGACATGATAATTTAGCCATGACATTAACTAAAGATCATAAACCTATGGCTTACGATGAAAATATTAGAATCACGAAATTAAAAGGTGTTATTGAACACGAGAGAGGTGATGATCCGCGTATCAATGGCCTATCAGTATCTAGAGCATTTGGTGATGTTGAAGCTAAACCCCAAGTTACTCATTTGCCAGAAATATTTGATTACGAATTATCTACTAAAAATGGATCTATTCGTGACAAATTTCTAATTTTAGGTTGTGACGGTGTGTGGGATGTATTAAGTTGTCAAGACGCTGTTGATTTTGTATTATTTCAAATAAAAGCATTACCAACATTAAGTACATGTGATAATTGTGGAAAAAATAATATTGCACACTTGCTTGGTAAACATGCTATAAAGATGGGATCTGGGGACAACATTAGTGTTGCCATCATCTTTTTTTAAAAAATTTGACAACCTTTTTTTTAAAAGATTCGTTTTTCTTTAGATTTATCATCAATTATTGACCATAAGCTAATATTTTTTATAGCAATATTATCATTAATTAATTTTTTAACTTTCTAAAAAAAGCTATCAATTGTTCACTGTTGTGTCAATTTCATACGAAATCCATTTATATGTTTCGGCATATTTTCTTAATATATCAAAATCTTTAGATTCTTCATATAAATTTATTTTATTACGATTATTACAATTTATTTCCACATGAAAATATGGATAATTTGAAATTGTTTTTGCTACTATTTTAGTAACCTTCTTTTTTGTAAAACTGATGTCCATTTGGAGATGGTTCATCGCCCTTATACGATCGTTTGCTATCATTTTTACAAGCTGGCATTATACTATAATGCAATAAATTAAAAGTTTTCAATAGAAAAATCAAAAGTATTATCACATAATGGAATCCATTTATCAAACTTTTCTGATTTTATACAATTTACTTTAATATTTTTTTCATTCTTGAATATATTTTTGAAGAAATGAGATGTTTTGATATTAGGAATATGCGCAATACCAACCTCTGTTCCGTCATCCATATCGAATAAAGAATATACATCACAATTCTTTGTGTTAGTCATTCTAAATTGAGTTAATGAATTGTCATAGTTCTTTGTAATGGGAATTGATCCTTTTGATTTAATAGCAGCAAACTCAGTTTCATTAGTATATACGTGGTATGCTTTTGTGTATTTACTGAGAAACATTAGACCTATGACTGTACTCTGAGCTTTAGGTAGTTTTTCAAATAATAAATCCGGTAAATCTTCTTTAACATATAGGCGAGCAATTTTGAACTCTATTTTAGTAATTGAAGCAAAACTTGGTAAAATTTCTTTTCTAATAATATCATATTTTTTTAACAAATCAACATTGCCATAATCTTTGTAATAAAATTCATGAATAATAAATGCTGTAGATGTTTTACCATTTTTAATAATCTTACCATCTAACACAGATCCTGTGTAATATTTAATATTAATAAATGGCAAGTACATATAAAACATTTTAATATCTTTAATATTTTGTTTTTCATTTGTGCTTTTCAATCCTTGTTTAGCTATTAAAATATGACACTTTTTATTATCAATAATGCAGAAAAAGATCAAGTATGCTATGCCTTGAAATTGTACAGAAATATAACCATCGTTATTCGCAATTGTTGTCAATTGTTTTTCTTCTTTTAACATTTCATATCTTGTATCGGCAAAATCAATACAAGAATATAAATTATCTAATATCTTTGGAATGTTGGATATTTCAACAGAACGCAACTTTAAAACATTAACAATATTCATTGATAATGTTAATATTATAATTTATTTATATGTGTAAAAATCAATTTTTATGTAAAATCAATTTTTAATATGTGGCAAAATCAGTATAACCTATGGCACTGGGCTTGTCATCGATATTATATAATTCATCGCCATAAAATCCGTCAACATTAGTATCGTCATCTGCTCTAGGTGCACTACGCATTAAAAATTCATCATGAACTTCGGCAATAGTTTTTGCATCATCACCATCTTCCATTGGAAAGAGGTCAGGATTTTCATTACTACGACTAGCAGCAAATGGAACAGTATCATCTTGCTCATATAAAAAATCATCATCTAAATCATGATCTGAATCAGGTTGAGATTTATTTGAGTGTCTCATTTTAAGCTTTTTAATAGTTCCAAGTGTAATAATTTGATCATCGTCCATTTCTACAACAGGTTTCTCCATGACCACATTGGGTTTCAAAAGCGACACGATTGCACTGGGATCTTTAATGCAAGTTGTAACAAAATTTTTACCAGTTTCCAAGATAGATTTTTGTTTATTAACAGTTGTATTAAATCTATTACTATATGTGTATATAGCTTGTATGATTACAAAAATTGCACACAATAAAAGTAGCTGTAATAAGAAATTATTTGGCATTTTATATAATAAATGCATAGATTTTATTTAATAAATTCATAGATTTTTATTTGCACAAACTGCTTTCCTGATTTTTGTTTCTACAACAAGTATGTCTTTATATAATATACAATATAGTACATATGCCGATACAATACCACCAATTAAATATAATGGTTTTTCAAAAGTATTCATTATTATAATACAATAACATATAAATTAACAGGCATTTTCAACCTTGTAAATTATTGAATAATCAGGACTCCATAATATCAATAATGCTAATGTTATACAAAATGATACATAAAATACCGTATTTTTAGTCATATATAATAAAGAAAACATAAAAAAATTGAAAAGTTAATATACTTAAAGATTATATTAGTTTAATATTAAGATGGAATCCACTTGGCAAGTATCAACTAATAAGAAGAAACACAGCAAAACTCCTGTAAGTGATGTACCAATGTCAAATATCAAGATTCTAACAGATGAGGTAATTTTGAGCTACAAAAGTGTTTATGTTACTGTGTCATGTGCTCTGTCAAAGAAATTCGATGATATTAACAAGATGTTTAGTACTTCGACCCAATATTTGGATTCTAAGGAAAAAATTAATCATAATCAACACAATCATAATAAGTGGCAAACTAAAAAGGATTCTGACTATGATGATATCGAAATGATTCTTGGTAACTTTAACAAGTTGTCCATTAATACCTTTGATCTCATTGCCGAGGAAATTAAAAAGTACAATATTATTACATTTGCAGATATGATCGCCGTTGTAAAAGGCATTTATAGTAAATGTATTAGCGATAAACAATTTGTACAAATTAATTGTAAACTCATTAAGAAAATCATGATGGAGTTCAAATGGATTGTGTATGATGATGCCAATATGCCCGTAACATTCAGAAAGTGTTTCGTTAATTTTCTTGAGGAAAAGTTCAAGAGTGTCATGAGTGAGATTATTGATGATACAGATATGGATGAGAAAGAAGAGAACTTTTTAAGAGAGAGACGAAAGACATACTTTTCTCTTTTATCTGCACTATTTTCAGAATGCATTATTGGTAATCAATTGTTTCGATTTATCTTTAACAATATTGAAAATGCATTCTTAAACACGTTGAACGATGAGTACATGGATAGATGGCTACTGTTATACGATTGTGCTAAGAAATATTGGATTGATTCTGATTTCAAGTACATTCAAGAAAAGCAACAATTTATTACCGATAATAAAGATAAATTTTCAATTAGAATTAGTATTATGATTGAAAAGTTTGTCACAGATAATGGCACAATGGTTATAGAGGATGTGGAAGAAAACAATATATATGTGGTAAAGGAATCTGTTGCTATAGCACCAAAATGCGATTACGATATTGAAATGCTTATTTGTTCACTCGAAGAATATTCATCCATCACTCAATGGTGGAAATATATATTAGAAATTAAGAATGATTATGTTATTGGTGAAATTATTAACGCATTGACATGTAGAGTGAATAATGTTCGTCAATCATTTACTATCATGGCATTCCTGATTAAAAAGGATCCAATCTATGAGAAATTGATTGTTGAAAAGCTAAAGATTTCAATGGGAAAATCAAAGAACAAATCTTTTGTCAATAATGCGAAGAAAATAATCGCAAATAATTGAATTTTATTTTATTAAGAATAAGTTAATAAAATATATTAATGCAAGTTATTAAAGAAAAAAACTATTTGCCTCTTGTTGATAAGTATAAGCCAAAAAATATTGACAATGTAATATTGACACCACAATTGCGTACTAAAATTAACAAGATTATTGAAAAGAAATATATTAATAATACGATGATTGTTGGAGAGACTGGTGTTGGTAAAACATTACTAATAAAATTATTAATTAAAAAAATATTAGGAGATCAATACGAGGAAGGATGTATGGATCTTAATACGTCTAGTTTAAGAGGTTTAATAAATTTAAAAAGTAGTTTACCTCATTTTTGTGCTAGACAAATGTCTGTATTACAACAAAGAAACATTTCAAAGATTGTGTTGATGGATGAAGCAGATAATATTACTCAAAAAGCACAAAATTTAATAGCAAATATGATGGAAATTTATAGTGATAATACAATATTTATATTCACATGTAATGATTCTACGAAATTAATTGAATCTATTCAATCCAGATGTTCAATTATGGTCTTACCAAATATTAAAATACCTGCTGTAGTAGACACATTAGAGAATATATGTAAACACGAATATGTTAATTATACGATTCCTGGATTAACATTAATAGCAGAAAATTGTGATGGTGATCTGAGAGCAACTATTAATTTACTGGATAATATACATAATGGTTTCGATATCATTAATATTAAAAATGTGACAGAAATGTTGTATAAACCAAGTTCTACAGAAATTAAAGACATTATTAAACAATGTGCTTCTAAAGAATTGTATGTAGCTTATGATTTAATAAATAATTTACGTCATAAAGGATATTGTAGTACAGATATATTATTGGCATTGATAGATGTTTTAAAACGTGTTAATATTGATGAACACATTAGAATAGGATATATTGATATTATTACTGTTTATTATGCTAAAATTAGCGAAGGTTTAGATAGTGATCTACAAATGTATGGTTGTATTAGTAAATTAGTCTTGTTCGATTGAATTAACTAATTTTTTTACACGAGACCATTGACATCTACATAGAGGACAAGACTTATTATCTTTCAACCATTTTTCTATATTATCATATAAAAATGTTTTCTTACATTGTTTACATGAACTATATACATCGTTATCTTCAATAACATCATTACTAATGTGACATTCTTCATTATTACACAATTGTTTATATATGGATAGCGCAATGAATTTCATTGATGTGATAGGTCGATGTTTAATACCCGTTTTATTATCATCCCATTTTTGCACATATGGTATATATTCAACCATACAATTATTTTTCATCGTATAATCGCAAAATGTTAGCGAATGTAATTTGATTACTTTATTATTAGTATTGTTAAATGTTAAATACATATTCAAACAATCTACGCGTTGATTATTCATGGAACCATGATATGACGATATATCTGTATTATCATAACGTTCATTAAAGTTAAATGGAACATATAATAAAGTATCGGAAATTTTCTTAAAAAATACATGCATTTGAAATTTATTATATGATTCACTTATTTCATGATTCATTTCATGTTTATAATTAATAATATCATCAACATTACATTCAATAAAATATCCTTTAGTACATTTATTACCAAACTCTAAACACAGATTTACATTATCACTATCAATATCATAAATTAATGTATCACAACGTTGATATGTATAAATGGTTGGTTTAGCATGTGATTCTAAAAGTTGTGCCAACATGGCAGGAGTATCAGTCCTTACTCTATTTGTTGTATCATCGTCTTCTCTCGTCGCGATATTTGACGATTGTGTTACAACCGGTGTTTCACTTATGTCTCTCCACATGTCGTCATGAGGATATTCAGTTGATGGAAGCGCAACTGGTGAGCTTCTTAGATCATTTGATTGTTCAAGATCAATTGTATGTTCAGTATCAAAATCTAATGTTGCATTATTTATTCTTGATATATTTACTACACCTGTTGGTACAGAATCAATAACATTTGTACTGAAATCAACAAGATCTAGATTTAAATCCAAACGTATATTATTTAATCTTGATACAACGTCAATATTTGTATTCGCTAATCGTTTTCTCTCACATGGACTGGCATATATACATTCCATAAATATAGATATAGTACCAATACCATTAACAATTTGAACTTGTACATCTTCATTATCATTAAAAATTATTAAATAAATTCTCATATTTAAAAATTCTGGAATTTTAACAATAAATTTATTTTCATATTTTTCAACAGAATTAAATTGCATTAAAAAATTAATATCATAAGAAAATAATGTTTGATATACGGACAATAAATGAATTGATGTGTCTTTACTAGCAATAATAAATTCTTCTATCGTCATATCCGTATCCATTGTAAACACAATACTATTTATTTTTATAATATCACATACAATATCAAGATTACACATATTTTGTTTAACATAAAATTCTTTAATATCTATTTGTTCTCTATCTCTAGGTTTTTCATACAAATGATCATGGTGATCGGTGGCTATTAATCGCATTAATGCTGGCATAGTATTTGTCACAGATTCATTGGTAAGCATTACAATTGATATACTTTATTGTTTAAATATTCAAACGTATTGTATTCAATAATGTATGTGTATAAAATTACTGTGACTGTTTCAATAGATGCTATAAAAATGGAATGTAAAGATGAATTGTTGACATGGTTAAGTGATTATAATAGTAATGTATTAAATGAACATTTTTATTATGGTTATGACAATAAGAGTCATGGTTTTATAACAACATATGACACCGATATAGTTATGAATGATGATTTAACATCATATAAATTATCTCATTTATTGTACAATCGTAAGAAAACACTGTTGAATGAATTTATAGAAATGTATGATAAAGAAGATTTTTTATTGTCAAATATTGATGAATATAGTGGTGGTGACAATATTATAGATTTACCATCTATAAATATCAATATGGAACAATTGAATAATAAGATTGTTGATTGTGTAACAAGTGTTCAAAGTTATAAGAAATACTTTGGCTATAAATATAACGAATAATGTAAAAAAGTTGATTAATTTATCCTATGCAATACGTTATGTTAAATTCTTATATTTCTTCATGTCACAATCATGAAGTGCGACACAATTCTTGCTCTAAACACGTATGGTACTCTAGGAAAGTACAAACAGAGAATATTGGATGATCCAACTGATAGTGATGGTCCGGGGTATGTTTATGGTTTTATCGATCCATCTAACCCTGATGAAATTAAGATTGGCTTTACTATGGATCACAATCCTAGAGATCGTGTGAAAAAGTGGAGTAGTAAGAATGAAATAAAGTATGATATGATTTTTGCTGTATTCACAAATACTTGTTGCAAAAAGGTTGAGAGATTAACTCATTTAATGCTCGCGTTCTGCAATATGTCATTTCAAGTTGGCATTAGACACGGTCAAAAGGAATGGTTTAATCTCAAGAAAAAGCATATTATGACTTTGCAAAATATGTATGATATTGTACTCTACCATACTTTTATGGTTGATAAGAGTGTTAATATTGATAAGCTTGTACCCTTGATGAAATGTTATCAACAGCTTATCACGGTTGCAATGGTGAAGAAGGAAAAGGCGAAAGATGTAACAACTCCTGTCTCAAAAAACATGATGAAGATTGTGTCAACTTATAATTCATCTACTTGTTTCCATGTTGAACCTAGACGTGAAATGTTTGCATTTGTAAAGTTGCTCATTAAAAACAATCCTGATTTGTTGAATGCATCTGATACAACTTATGTTCAACAAATTATGACTGATTATCATCCATCAAATTATTTCCATGTTAAGCCTAGACGCTTTATGCTTAACATTATCTCTAATTATAATAACAAACAATTGAAAAATTAATTTATGATTTAAACATAAAGATTCTTTTTCTATTAATGGTTTTACGTAAATATGATCTAAAGTGTATTGATGGTTATGAATCTGAAGAAGATATTAAAATCGAAGACACCAGTTTTAATGTTAATGCTTGTTTTTATATTGAAGGCTTGATTGTAGAATTAGGAGTTGGTTTTATGACATCGAGACGTGGACAAGGTAACACATTAGATGAGGCAATGGATGATGCATATATGAAAGTATTTAATAAAAATGTCGAGGAAGCATGGTTATACAATTGATGTGATGTATTCTATTAGATCATGGTCTTTATCGTTAGATGACAATGGTCCACCTATTTTAGGATTAGCATTTTATCCTTGTACCGAAACTAATCTTGAAAAATTTGTTGACGATATTGTTGCCGAATATCATGAATAAAAATTGTTTTATTTATTGATTAAATAATCAATAATATATGTTAGTAATGAGTGATTATGATGAATATAGATCATTACCTCTTGCATCTATAGAACAGAAAGCTATTGTTAATGCTTTAAAAACCAATAATGTTTTGGTTGATGCGGTAGCAGGATCAGGTAAAACTACAACAATTTGTTATATTGGTAAAAGTAAACCAACCCAGAATATTTTAGTTCTAACATATAATAAACGTTTGAAAGCGGAGACTACTAAACGAATGCAAAATAATAATATTGCAAATGTTCAAGTACAAAACTATCACTCTTTTTGTTTTAATAAATATTTAGTTATGGGGAAAACTGATGAAATGATTGTTGAAACATTATTAAAATACAAACCTGGTAATAAATGTTCTAAAATACAATTCAATTTTGATATTATTATATTAGACGAAGCCCAAGATCTTAATGAACTATTTGTTAATTTAGTAAAGTTAATTATTTCACATAATATTAAACCACCAAAAATGTGTATTATTGGTGATAAACATCAAACAATTTATAGTTTTAATGGGGCTGATCGACGATTTTTACAATTTGGTGACCAAATATTTAAAGTAAATGATTTGCCATGGACTAGATTATCATTGAATACATCATATCGTTTACCAATACCAACTACCAATTTTATGAATAATTGTGTATTAAATGAACCAATATTTAATGGTCATGGTAAAGGCAACAAGCCACGTTACCTCTTTTGTGATAGTTTTGGGGAATCAGTCGTAAATGAATTAATACATTATTATTTAGGTAAATGTAATTATACACCAGATGATATATTTATATTGGCACCGTCCCTAGAATCATCTTTATCTCCAGTCAAGAATTTTTCTAATAATATATCAATTAATTGCGACATACCTATTTATTTTCCATCATCAGATGACGAAAAAATAGATAAAAATAATACAAAGGGTAAATTAGTTTTCGCCACATTCCATCAAATTAAGGGACTTGAGAGAAAATGCACAATCTTATTTGGATTTGATTCGTCATATTTTTATTATTATAATACAGATTGTAACAAAGATGTATGTCCAGAGCCAATATATGTTGCATTAACAAGACATTCTGAGAGAATTACATTAATTCATCATTATAAAAAGAATTTTCTCCAATTTTTAGATAATGATTATATTAATAAATGCTGTTATGTAAATAGAATAAAAGATGTTGGTTTAGATTTAGATTATTTTGATCTTAAAGATGTTGATACAGATCAACGAATATTTGATATAGTGTATGATGGCAAGAGAGCAATAGATATAATAATGGAAAATAATGATTTTAATGGATCATTGGATAAAAAAATTAAACTTTCTATTACACGATTAATAAGTCGTTTGTCAATAGATGATATCAATCGAGCTCTATCATTTATCAAAGTAACACAAGTTAAGAATGTTAGTGTGGAAAAACGAATTAAATCGCCACTAGATTCTGATGAAAAAGATGATGAGTGTGATAAGGAAGATAAGGCTAATGATCGATTCTTAATAAGTTATGTATTATCAGATGTGGTGAAGGAATCGGTAGCAGAGATTGTAGGCACAGCAATACCAATATACTATATGTATAAAAAGTATAAACAATTACCAATCAAAGATGATATTGATAGAATGTTGAGAGAAAAAAGATTCTCTAATAAAATATATTTTAATGTTAAGCAACAATTCAAGCGCATCAAATCATTAACAAAACATCGTTCATGTGATATTTTTGAATTAGTTACCATCTATTTAGCATTAACAAATAATATGCTGTATAAATTAAAACAACTAAAGAGTTATAGTTTTATGGGTAAAGAATCATTAAGTAAATGTATTATTCGCCTTGATAATCATATTTATAAGAAAAATTCTATACCAGATGTTGAAGTATGGAGAGAACATTTTGTATCTATAAATGTAGAAAACTATGATGAACCTATCGAGAGAACAATTTGCGGTTATATTGATGTATTAACAGATAATGGTCTATGGGAATTGAAAATGGTTCAAATTATACAACGTAGTCATATTTTACAATTGGCATTATATATGTATTTACTAAATGCGAATTATGAAATTAAAAATGAAGCATATGTTCTCAACATAAATTGTGGTGAAAAGTGGTCTATTAGTGGCTCTATTGAAGATTATCGTAATTTGTTTCTGTCTGTATTTAATGCTAAATTTAAACGAGTTATTCCATATACTGATATTGAGTTTATAGAGTTGTATAAGAGTTAATTCATCAAACATTCTATATCCTCATCTAAATCGCACAATTCATCTATTTCATGAACACTATTGCTATCTATAGCATCAAAAACATTTGATTTAATTTTTATCAATATTTGTTTTTTGTAATAATTATTTTTAAATTCATAATTGGAAAATATTCTATCTATTTTTTTATTGATATATTTTGTTGATTTTAATGAAATACCTCTTTTTTCATCTTTCAAATATTGTTCAATAAATTGTGTCAAATATTGTTCATTACGATCATTCTCTTTCTCTATATCTATATCTTGTGTCACAATGCAATCATCCTTATCTATTCCAATTATACCATTACCAATATATTTATCATTCAAGTAATACTGAAAAAGGTATAAATGCTTGTAATCATTACTTGTGTGTTTTATAGCAATAATCATTGTTCAATATAACGATAATCCTATAAATTAAAAATTGAAAAATATTTTATATATTGACTCTAAATATTAATCATTATTCACAATGTTCCGTTATAGGACATTATCCATTCTGGGGCACTTGACCCTAGATGAAATCAGTGCTATCAATGCTGAAAATGATCTTATCACATATAGTGCTATATTGTTATACAATGGCAAACAACTGAAACATATGATTCATATTCACTTTATTGATGAAGTAAAATCATTAATTTGTGTTAGTGCGACGATGATCACAATGTTTAAAAACAATGCAATTAAAACACCAATGGGTTGTCAATTTATTGCCAATAATGCTGACTTTGTTGGTAAATTACATACATGTGAAATAACATTGCAAACAATGTATGGTCGCGATGTTAAAGATAATGTTAAATATAATGCTATAAAAATAACAGAGACAGTTGATAGTGAAGCTCAGGTTAACAGTGTTACGGAGACAGTTGATAGTGGAACTCAGGTTAACAGTGTTACGGAGACAGTTGATAGTGGAACTCAGGTTAACAGTGTTACAGAGACAATTGACAATGGAACTCATTGTGACGACAGTGTATTGAAAGATTTGCGTGATCAAAATGAAAAATTAATAAAAGTTGCACAAGCTACTAAAATAGCGCAAAATTTATTGACTGATCAACTAAAATTAGCACGTGCTATGCTCTTAGAGTGCAAAGATGTCATATCTGGTAATAAAAGAAAACTGGAATTTGAATAAAAAAATTGAAAAATATTTCTTATATTATTGCTATATTAATTTATTATTCGTGTCATACAATGTTTAGATATCACACACTAACTGTCTCAGGACACCTAATTTTGGATTCCATTACGGAACCCGTGCCAAAACGCGGTCTCGTTATCCATGGTGGTAAATTGGTGAACAATAGTACACAATTGAATAATGTTATTCGCATTGCATTCGTCGATGAAGAAAGATCATCAATCACTATTTGTGCACATAAAGTTATGCGTACACCAAGTGATACATTTGAAACAGTCATTTTACAATGCACATGTCTTGTTAACAATATTGATATCGTTAATAAAGTATACAAATGTGACATTCAATTGCGCTCTACATATGGTTGTGCAGATGATAGAGATGATGAATTAAAAGCTTTGAGAGAAGAAAATGAATTGTTAAAAATTGATTTAGCAAAATTATATTCTATCATTGTACATAAAGAAAACGAAAATTGCAAGTTAGATGATGATGTAAAGTTGTTATCTGGTATGAAAAGACGATTGGATTAAAATTATTCTTCCATAAAACGATACATTATTCTTATTTTATCAATCAATATATTATTTTGATTATTATTCAATGGAAATATATTATATTCATAATTATCATTTAATAAATGTGCGATTTCATCATAAATATTTATGTATTGAATATCATGAATATATTGACGTATGCGATACTCAATAGTTAATGCAACGTATCGTAATAATAATCCATTGTTTATCAATTCTATATTGAGTAAATAATTATAAATTTCTTTATATATACAATCTTTGTTAAAACAAATATTATGGGGAAGAATATTTAGGTTTCTTCAGCATAATTGACCCTAGTTGGGCAATCTCACACTCGGCCACATTAGGGTTGTGAGAATTTTTTATTTCCTGTTCAAATTTATAACTACGTTTAAAT
>Ga0233440_1001422_pt1 | contig 22125 bp, 29 predicted proteins | sample SI_123_September_5_FD_182791 | JGI IMG/M metagenome (GOLD analysis project Ga0233440, IMG submission 182791) | Seawater microbial communities from Saanich Inlet, British Columbia, Canada - SI_123_September2016_120_MG | ecosystem: Environmental > Aquatic > Marine > Inlet | place: Canada: British... | reverse complement strand
ACTTCCCCAGGTAGCACCGGCCGTGGCATTGTCTGCAGGTGCATTAGATGTGCTTGCTATATCAGACCAGAGCGCGTCTTCATTTGCTGAATCGAGAGTTATTGATATATGATCTATAATTATTGATCCATCAATTTCAGACTGTATACCTATATAATCTGCACCACCTAAACTGGGTACAGGAACATCATAGGTAAATTCGTAAGGAGCCCAGGCACTTGTTGGTGTAAATGCCGTCCAGCCAGAATTACCCACATCACCGGTTGAGTAGGCCACTTCAAATCCGGTACAGGCATCATCAGTTTTTGCCCATAACCTGACCTTAATTCGCTTGCCTCCAAAGTAGAGTGCAGCATGTGCTGGGATTTGCGCCCCTATTCCACCCACTGTTCCTTCGGCATCAGTATCTTTTACAGTTGTAGTAATCCGCATTGATTGAGAATACGAATAAGGATCTACTGTGTAAGCTGCTTTACTATGCGTGCCACCCGTCAAAGCTGCCCAGGCATCATAATCATCCCCAGCTTCTAATCCATTAAACCACCCCAGATTTAATAGTTCTGAATCTGCAGGCTGGCTGGTAATATCACTACCCCAGGTAGCACCGGCCGTGGCATTGTCTTCAGGGGCGTTGGCCGTGGCTGCTACATTACTCCATTCTGCTGTTTCACTGGCAGCGACTATACCGCTATTGGTTACCAGGTCGGATTGATTTTGGGTAGCATTATCAGAAGGTTTGCCCGTTCCAGTAATTTCATTCCATACCTGGTTAACATTTAATATTTCATCACCGTATTGAGTGATGACATTTTGCGTGCTTTCTGGCACCGCCTGCTCTTCTGCCTTGCGCTCGGTAAACCATTCGTTTGCTTGCGGAGCGGGTACACCCATTATTTGAAGTAGGTCTGGCCTTGCTTGCTGGGGCGTGCCTTTTTTGGCATTGATGTAGGTTTTTGAAGTGGCTGCCGTGGTAAATCCCGTTAATACTTCGGTATCAGCTAACGGATTAACGGGAGTCTGGCCGCTGTTTTGAATGATGTATTGCTTGTCTGGTGACAGTATGGCACCGTCTAACAATATTAAACAGGCACCAGGGCTACCACCGGCACCGGCACCGGCTACATAATCTATCCATGTTGGGCTTCCATCAGCGGTATTGGTGGAGAGAGCGCCTTGTATTCCATTTGCACCTGACAGGTCAATTTCACCTGTTGTACCATTAAACGATAAACCACGTGCTGCAATGATTAAACCTGCCCCACCTGCACCACCATCACCTGGTACTGCTGTTGATACCTCAATTAACGGGTTACCACCGAACCTGCTGTATTCATGACTCGACTGACCTGTTGGCCCACCAGTACCTGATAAGTTTTTGGGTAATCCTCTCAGGCTGGTGCCATTTGGATTATTTAAAACAGGCCGGACTAATTCACTTTTTATTCTATTGTAGGGATAATAAGTATAAAGAGATGTATTTCTATCTCTTTGGGGTCGGATATTCCATTTTATATTATTAATTCTTGATGTATCCATAAATAAAAATATTCCGTTACCACTGTTTGGCTTACCGAATCCACCGACTGATCCCATGACTATACTATCATTCGCAGTGGTTTGGCCCGATCCGCCCGCTGGCCCTTGACCCTTTCCATCTATTTTGCCTGATATATGAATATCACCAGTACATAAAAGGGTGATATTGCCGGTGATGGTAAGGGTGCCTGCTATTTCTAGATCACCATCGTAATAATAAACTGCCTGACTGGCATCGGTAGCATGACCGGTTAAGGTATGGCTCGATGTAAGCACACCGCCGGTAATAACAACACCCGGTAAACTAGCCGGGTTACCAATGTCAGTTCCACCACCTGGTGTGAAGTAACTATTTAATAACTTTGTATTTGCACTGAGTCGTACAAAGTTTGATTTCTCAACCCCTCCGAAAAGCTGTAGTGATACGTTTCCTGCTAACCAATTTGGTTTTACTGACTGTATTTCAAAAGTTCGGTCAACGGCTGCATTGGTATTGTAATCAATAATATGTGCTGTTGATAACCGTATACGATCACCGGCATCGAGCATTGCCCATTTACCAGGCACAGTAATAGGCAGAGTAACCGGTGGAGCTATGTGCCTGTCACCAATGCTATCAAAGTATTGCAACAAGTCATATTCTGCATGGGGACCCGTATAAACACCTTTTAGCTCTATTTCTTTTAGGTCTGCTTTGCCGTATTTTGCAATGCTGCCTGCATCAATTATTTGAGTGTATTTTGAAAAACGGTCTTGAGATTTTACCCAGTTCCATTTTACCAGCATGTTATTAATCAGCTGATTATAATTATGGGTCAATTCTCCATAACTGATAAGGTCGGCATCGGTCAGGTGTGCATCGTAATCACTTTGCGGCATGACGTTGCCCAGGCGTTTTAGACCCATTTGCCCATCACTGTATATGGGCATGTAACACCCGAGCCATAATAGAAATTCATTGCGTAGAAAGCTTTTCCCTTCTTCTTTTTCTATCGCCCAAAATCGTAATAGCTTGCCTGTGCTATTGGTGGTATCCCATAGATCTTCACCTATGTTTTGAAAATCGGTCAGGCGTATTAAACTGGTGTCGATACCTAATGACCAGTGCTCTGGGAAATCTGTACCCGTTAGGATATTGTAAAGAAGTTCAACCGCGATACCTTCAAAGCAGATGTATTCATCGATGCCGGGTTTTTTATCGTCATCGTCGGCTGCATCAATTTCATGGGTGACTGCATCGGTATCAAGTACACCCCGCACAACACCTTCGAACCTGTCACCGTCTGCATGAATACCATAATGTTTGATGATTTCATTTTCTATTTTTATGTACCCGACTGTTTCACTTTTATCAAACGAGTACTTGGCATCGTGTACCAGTGTCGGGAATAACGTGTTATCTAGACTTGTAAGCGGTATGGTAGCTGTAATTTCATCAATAGTGCTGGCTAGTGTGCTTTTATGCTGAATGAAAATATCTGTTTTAGTTTCGCGCTGAATATCACCGATAGTCAGGGTGTAAATACCGTTTTTATAGCTGTTTTTTTCGATGATAAAGGTAAGCACTTCGGCATAGTCTGCCCAGGCTAAATCTTCAAAACCCATGTAGATTTTTACCTGTTCTTTGCGAAGTGATAGATCAGTACCTAGCCTGGTATTTATACGGGTGCTTATTGCACCGTTTACATCCTGGGCGCGGATAGTGATTGAACCGATAGAGCTGTCTGCCGTGGCAGGTTTAATGGTTTGAGTTTTTCCACTGATGCCCTTGGGCATGATTGACCCACGAACTATGTCTGCCGTCAGTGTGCCAGAAGGTAAAGCAGTATTGCTATGGCTGGTTAACCAGAGCAGATCTGTACCGGTGTCATCAAATGAAAGTGATATGGCGTAATGTGGTTTACGTTGTAACTGGCTTGCAGCTGTCTCGTTGTTTACGGTATTGGTTTTCACTTAAACCGCCCGAGCATTAAAACTGTAATTATAAAAAGCGCCGTTATTGCTGATGGTGGGTTTGCCTGTTAGCACCAATGTATAGACTGTTGTGCCGTCATCAATATCAAAACTATACCCACCAAAGATACTGTATAGAAATTCTCGCATGTCATCATGGTTAACTGTGCCACCGGTTGCAGGCATGTAATCAATGCCTATGCTGTAATTTTCTTCTATGTGATAAAGGTCGGTGTAAATCGTGCCCGCCAGGGTTTTATTTTCTGTTTGTACCGGGTTCGGGCTTTCATCAAATCTGGATAGATCGACTTCAATTGTGTACTCGGTGCCAGATGTATGACCGCTTTTAAGCTTTTCTCGGGCGGTGTATGTGATATCAACCATTAGTCAAAGATTCCTGTTTCATCATTATCAATGGCCGTTTCCAGAGCTTCGATAACAACTTCACGCACGTTTTCATTGCCGATTGCACTGCCTTCGATAATCACCGTTATATTTGTACCGGATGATTGTGGTGCCAGCGAAGGAACCTGTTGAACCGGCTGTGTCGCTGTGTCGCTCGGGGCTAATGGCATACTGGATGCAGAGGGACCACTGCCAAATGATGTACCTTTTATGGCTTCGACTTGTGCTATACCGGCTGCCAGGTGGGCGGCAGCCATAGCGGCTGCCAGTGGCATTGGGTAGTTTTCGAGCGATTTAGCGACACCGGCATGAGTGCTGATAATGGCGTTGGCTATGCCTGCCACTTTATTGAGTTCGAATAATTTTCGGTTATGTTGTGCTACGCCTGACGTGATATTAACCAGTTCACCGACTACGGTTTTAACCTGATTTTTTGATGACATGGCCTGAAATTTTTCAAGGTTTGTCATGCTTTTTAATTTTAGGGCGGCTAGTTTTCCTTCGTGTTCTGCATTTAGGTCGTATATAAGTTGAAGGTGGTTTTCATCAGCTAATATTTTCAGGTCATTAGCTTCTTGAGCTATGGCCATTTTATTTGAAAAAGATAATTGCAAGGTCTGCTCTTCTGTAAAAAGCGATTCTTGCAGCCGGTTTAATTTTGCTTGCGCTGCATCTTTTTCTTTTTGGTCGGGGTCAGTACCACCAACAGTACTCGATGATTTTTCAATAACTATACTAATCGGCTTTTTTCTAAAAGTGTCTTCATATTCAGCAGCTTTTTTAGCCAGTTCTATTCTTTGTTTTTGTCTAAATATTAAACCGTCTAACCTTTGAATTTTTGCATCCTTATTTTTATTGTCACCCTCTTCCAATTCATTTCTATACTCCAGCATTGCACTTAATCTTGCTTGTGACGCTTCAATATCAGCACTAAATTGAATTTCACCTTTCCCTATTATTGCTTCAATAACCCCCTCAATTGCGGCACCTGCCTTCCGTCCAATAGTAACCACATCAGTCAACCACTCGACGGTTGTAGTTAATACAGGAACCAGAGATACAGCCAAAGCCTGTGTTAAACCATCTGTAGCCGCACTAAATTCCTTTGTTGCCTTGCCTGCTTCCACCAGTTTATCAGCTTCAATTTTTGTTAACGTGGCACCGGTTTCATCAGCCAGTTCCATTAACCGTTTTAGTTCCTTTGAATCATCTTTCAATAATGGCAGCAACAAGGTGGCATCATTTGCCAGTGCTTCCATGATTTGAACTTTTTCACCTTGTGTCTGCACCTGGTTGAGAGCCTTAGCAATGTTTAACAACTGCTGATCGGGTGATAGTTTTGCCATGTCTTCAATGGAAAGATTCAATCCATCGAGCGCTTCTTTGGCTTCGCCTCCTTTATTACGATAAGCATCACCGATTTTTTCGGTAACGTCTTTCATAATGTCGGCCATTTTATCGGCCTGAATGCCTACCGATTCGGCAGCAAATTGCCAGGCGGTTAATGATTCGATGTTGATGCCGAGTGCTTCGGAATATGCCTGCGCCTGCTTTGCGCCTTCAACCTGCCTGCTGATCAGCAACCCGATACCACCAATACCGGCCAGCCCCGCAAAGCCTACGCCCAGCTTGCCGACGATACCGTCAAGTTTTTGCATTCCTGCCGTGGCACTTTTTACAGCAACTTTGGTTTTGTCGCTGGCACTGAGTACAAATTTAGTCTGGTGTGTTGTAGTGACCATCGATCACCCCCATGGCTTTGATGTATTTATTGGGCTGGTTGTATAACCCACCAGATTGAAGCAATACGCCATTTTTATAATGACGGTAAAGCCGCAAACATTCGTGCGTGAAAGCAGTGATTAGTGGTAATAAACAGGTTTTTGATTTGATAACGCTTTTTACTTCCCATTGTTCGTATGACGATGGACCACGGCTACCAGGGCGGCTACCGTCGAGGTCGCAGTGATGATGCGTGCAGGTGGCGCAATCAAACTGCTTGTGGTTTTTTGTTACCTCGACGGCAATCATTAGTTTCCCTCTTCTTCTCCGGTCAGTGTGCTGATGTTGATGATTCGCGAGGCCAGTTCGCTGCGGATCGGGTGTGGAATTAACCGCATGTTATCCATGTTAAAAACAACGGCACCTTTGCTGTCGTTAAAGTTTGCCCAGTCGAGCAGGGCTAAATCAAGACAGCGACTACGGCCTTTGTTGGTGATGAAGACCTGATTATTTTCCATTGTTAAAAAGTCGGCGATTTCTCCGAACTCGGCACCGTCAAGCGGGCGAATTCTGAAGGTTGTCGGGTTTTCACCTTGCTGGCCTTTGGGCTGGTACCACTGCGGGTTTAATCCTTCAATTGCTTTGATCATGGTTTTTCCTTAAGTGAACAGCAGGGTGAATTCGTCATCACCCGATACTTCGGCAGCACCAAAGGCAATATCAAGCGCGCGTTGTGATTCGCGGTCACCCTGGGCTACGGATCGATAAGCCACGGCGGGCATATCCAGCTGGTATCGATTACCGACAGTAGAACCCACCACACCGGTGGCCAGTGCCATGGTGGTGCCTGCTTTCCAATCTGCGTCAAAATCATTGGTGGCGATTAGTTCATCGAGTGGATCGAAAGAGCCTGCTACATCACGCGCTGTAATTCGTAACTGGCCAAAGCCGTCAGACGCGCCGACTGATTTCGGCTTGCTGATGGTGTTGGCTAGATCAAAACTTAAATTGCTGATATCGGCGGCATATCCACCAATATCAAACGGGCGGTTGATGTAGGGAACCGGCACGGTGGCATCATAAGCACCGTTGACAAATGTAGTGTCGGTTGCGGTGCCTTCGTGGCCGGTGAAGGTAAAGCTTGCCATGCCGACTTGCCCTGCTTCCATTTTGAACGATACATTGCCAATGGCGTCTTCCAGCACTTTGCGTTTACCGTCCTGGTAATAGTGAAAGGTCATGTATTGTTGGTTTAATGATGCGGGTTTATAGCTGCATGACGTGCTGGCCACAATGGTTTCGACCATGCCACAAGCCACCATGCTGTGCGCCATTTCGGGCGGGCTGCCTGCAGTGCCTGAACCTTTTAGCTCTACATCAAAACTGATTTGAGCAAGGCCACCAGCATACAGTTGCTTTAGTGTGCCGAGCGTGCCTTTTAAAATGGGGCGGCTGATCATGTTGGTGTCAACATAGCTGTGCTGCAAGTTGCTGATCATGATGGCATCGGCATTCGGGTCGAGCGTTGCGGGCGTGCCGTGTGCGCTTTGAACTTTGCCAACGATAATTTCACGGATGGTTAACATTACTTAGCCTCCTTTTTAGTTTCTTGAGAAACTTTTTTTTCGACAGGTTTGTCGGCCTGCCGTGGGTTGTTTTTGTCGAGTCCGCCGTTTTGCGGCTTCATTACTTTTTTAGTCATGATAGTGCCTCTGTTGATGTGCCGCTGTGGCGGTAAATAATCCGCCAAATTTGCAACTGGCGGGCTGTAGGTTGTTCTTGTGTTGATTCAATATCGGGTTCCTGATCTTCTACCAGTTCGGTGGTGATAACGAAGGCCAACCCCTGTGAAATATCGGCCATAAGGGCTGCGAATATTTCTGTTCTAATTTGATTAAGTTCTGTTTCCAGATTGGTTGTTGCTTTAACGTGACTGGTAATTAACACGCTTAAGCTGCGGGTTACATGGGTTAAGTTTCTGCCTTCATCGAGCACGGCATCGGTGCCCTGGGCAATGGTCAGTGCTGGCGTGGTGGCCAGGTTATAGGCCCGTGCACGGCTTACATTGGCACCCGTGGTGGCAAGCCCGGTTAAGGTGGTTTCAATTTGTGCCAGTATTTGTTCGGCCAGGTGCATGTTATGCGGACTCCAGGTTTAATACGCTGGTTCGGTCGCCTTTTTCTTTTTCGCGCACGGTGTACGTGCTGCCATCAATATTGATGGTGTCACCGATGGAAACCAGATCGGCATCATCGTTCATACAGCGGAAGGTAATACCACGACCATCGATGTCGAAACTGTTGTTGTACCCGTGCAGGAATATGCCCCAGATCGATTTGCCGGTGGTAAGATCCGCAGCCGTGCGAAAGTCTGTGCTTTCGACAAGGCCACGGATGTCTTTGGTGGTTGTTACTGGCATTTTATTCTGCTGGTTTTTCTTTCTTTGCTGGCAGCTCTGCCTTGCCAATTGCAATTAAATATTTTGCATCCTTTTCGCTGACTTCAGGCGTCGCGCCTACTTTGCAGGTTTTACCCTTAACCATGCATTGTTTTAATATTTTAACTTTCATGTTGTCACCTTTTAGTTATTAAACACCGGGGCTGTTATCCCGCCCCGGTGAACTTTTACGACTTACCGATTAAACCCCGCCGTTACCTACTGCGAAAGATTGAGCATGGCGAACAGCCACATCAACATCCTGCAGGGAAACAACACGAACACGACCCGAAGCAGATCCGGTGCTGGTATCGACGTTGACATCAAGACCACCCCAGAAACCGATTAACAAATCAGCCCAGTTACCAAACAGCAGGCTATTGGCTGTAACCGTATTGGATAGTGCCACGGGGTAACCGTTTGCCTGTCCGTCTTCAATTACAAAACGCCCTGAACCAGCATCCTTTGCTTTCTGCTTCATGCCACCCGCCATTGCTGCAGTAGTGAGATATGACAGGCTACCCATTAGCGCGTTATCAATAGACACTTGTGATTCAACGTCGACCACTTCGCCGAATGTTGGTGCGCCTAGTGCTGCGAAAGTTTTTGAACCGATACCCGATGTGCTCATGATGCCGGTCGGCGTGTTGCTTGTGCCGTCACCCGTAACCGCTTTACTGTCGATAGCCAGAGCTAAACGCATGGCTAATTCGTTACGGATCAGTGCCTCGATGTCCAGACTGGATTGCAGTAATGTTTTACGGCTGATTTCAGTCATGGCACCTACTGTTTTAGGCGACAAAGTGACCTGGTCGAAAGTCTGATCAGATTCTGTGATGTCACCATTTTCAGCGACCCAGTAGGCTGTTGAACCGGCTGTCATGCGTGGAATAGCGACATTACCCACCAGATCACGCAGGATAGTTGCCCCGAGAGCTTTGGTGACCATGGCATTTTCCAGAGTCTCGATAAATGAACCGGCCAGCACATTGGTTGATACGGTGTTACCCGCTGAACCTGCCACGGTTAAATCACGACGCATCACATCAAGAGGCACATATAAACCTTTTGGCGTGTTACCCATTCGTTCTGCAACGGCTGCACTGACTTCAAATTCAAAACCCGCTGCACGTTGAAATGCGGCATTGTTTGGATTAGCCAGGGCGTTTAATGCACGAACAAAAGAGAAGCCGCGAGCTTCTCTATCGGTTAGACCGATTTCGGCATCGTCTGCGCTTGGGGCGGCATACGGTTCTGGCATGGAATCTAAAACAGCGGCTCGAAATTCATCTAATGACTTACCATTATCGATGAATGTTTTGGCCAGTGAATCTAAACCACGCGTGCTGCCGATGGATTGAATTTCATTAATTCGCAATAATTCTGCTTTGCGGATTTGCTCAATCTCAACCTTTACATCAATTACAGGTTGGGCGCGTTCGGTTGTTTCAGTAACCGTTGACTGTTCTGTTTCTTTAGGCATTGAGTTTTCCTCGTTGACTTCAATTAAGTTTGCAGCTTGACGACCTGCCCCGACTGAATCATCGGCGGGCACAGATACCATGCTGATTTCGTAGGGCTCCCAATCTTTTACCCGGTAAACGGGTTTATGCTCGGTGCCTTCGTCCGTTTCTTCGCGACTGTGGATCATGTAACCCACTGACACTTTTCCACGAATACCATCGACCACATCTGTAAATATCTCTTTTGCACGTTTGCTTTTTCCAAAGCGAACCACCGCCCGCGCCACGCGGTCAGAGTCAATAGAGATGGATTCCACAACACCGATCTGGTCACGTATGTCATGGTCCATTAATAACGGGGCGTTGTTCTGCAGGCGACCAAGCCTGATTGACCCTGCCCCGTGATCTAATATTTCGATGCCGAACCACCGCTCGACCTTGTCTGTTTCTGAAGAAAAAGCCAGCTCTACTGTGCGCTTTTCTTCATTGATAAATTCTCGCTTCAGGTCAAATGACCGATGCAACATTTTTGCTTCGTTTTTACGTTTCGGCATTGTCTAAACCCTCGGGCGTTGTTGGTGTATTGGTTAAGGTCAGGCCATACTCTGCGGCCAGTTCATTTTCTTTTTGAAGTTGCTCGAATATTTCGCGTAAATCTTTGCCTTTTGCCGCAGCGATATCGGCGCGTGTCATGGTGCCCAGGGCTACACCTTCGGCATTGGCTTTGGTGTCTTTTAATGGATCAACCCAATCCCAGCCACGAGGTTGAAAAGCAATTCGATTATATTTACTGTAAATTTTGCCGTGGGGTAACGGGTTTGATCCACGCATTAAAAATTCATCAATCCATATTTGATAAACAGGATCGTGCAGCTGCTCAATTAACCATGATTGCAGTCCTCGCCATTGCTCGCGCTCTTCGAGCACACCTGAACGGATACTGGAAAAATTAACCCCTTCGAGATCATTGGCCAGTGTGTTGTAGGCCACATTTAAACCACTAGCAGCACCACGCAGAACAGCTTTTGTAAAATCTGCAAATGCCGAGGTCGGGTGTTGCGGGTCAAACGATGTGAAACCCATACCGCTGGGTAACTGTTCAAACGTTCCGGGCTTGGCGTCCACTATCAAGTTATAATCATCTTGATCCTTACTATCAACGGAATTGTGGGATTTTTTGGCCGCTTTAGTAGGTGGAATATAGCCATCACCATCCGGGCTTGTATAAAAGCCCATTTTGCTGGCACCAATACGGGCGGCAATCAGTTCAGCCATTTCATAACCCCCAAGCATGTTCAAACGCCTGATGGCTGTGTGCATCCAGGGAACGCCGCGTATTTGACCGGGGCGATCTGATATGAATATATGTAATATTTCAGAAGCTGGCACACGCTTATTTTCACGACCTGCCAGAGTGATTTCACCAGGGTGTTTTGTTTTTAGGTAATAAGCTATTGGGCGGTCAAACTGATTTGACTCGATACCCATTTTAATTTTATGACCACCATCCAGTTCACGGTTTAACTCAATATCAAGATGGTCACATTCTAAAACCCGTAAATGCAGCCCATATCGGCCATACGGTATTTTGATCATCTGAACCAGGCATTCACCATCACGAGCAACGGTTTCTATTACCTGCCGTTGAATGTCTGCCCATGACTGGCGACCATTAGCCGAACAGTTGCGAGGTTTAGCCCATTGTTTAAACTCGGTTTCGACATAATCACTGTCGGCGTTATCTGCCTGCCCACGCTCATTCGTAAACTTACATTGCAGTTGTATGCCGTTGGTGCCAATCACATTGGCTTTGACCATTTGCAGGAATTTACGGGCGTAGTCGTTATCCATGCAGAGTGTGCGTGACCGTCCACGAATAACCCGCAAATCACGGCGTATAGCTTCATTAGCAGAAAGGCTGGACCCGGTGAAACTAGCGGTTAATCGATCGATATTGGCTGCCGCAAAATCACGCGCCATTGATTTAGGGTGACGACCTCTTTTTTGTTTCACAGGAAACTCAACCGCGCGCTTACCAATTTGAAGGCCAAATAGTTTCATTAAAATCTAACCCCTATTTGGGCAGAGTGGTTTAAGCCTTTCCGGGCACGGGCTTTTCGGTTTGCTTTGACTAATTCACGCTGCCAATAAGCCCGATGAACCAGTAATTTTTCTGGGTCACGCGTGGCGCTGGAATCTACCCCTAGACTGTAGGCAAGCACATCAAGCTGTTGATTGTCTGCCCGGTGCAGCAATGCTTCTTCAATTCTGTTGAGCATTTTTTGTGCAAAGGTGGCTGGATCATTTGTTGAATTAGTGGCTTTGTCGGCACTGACCGTAAACCGACCGGTATCGACTGAACTTCTTTCGGCATCACTTTTACGGGTGATAAAGGCCGTCCAGTGATAATTGGCAACCAGGTATTGAAGAGTGACCGAACTGGCGAGTGTGACCAGGTAATCATCACCATCAGCCACGGCGGCAATAGAGATCAACCGGGCTGGCACGCCTTCACTTCTGCACTCGTAGCTTAAGTTGTATTCTGCCACGGGGTAAACGGTGGCGAGATCGGTGCGCTTCCAGACGGTGTAATCGCCTGCGGTTATTTCTACCGGTTCGGTGGTGGGTGCGTTGGATGTGTCGAAAACATTGATCATGCAGGCAGTGTGCCTGCTGATTGTTCCACGTTTTATTAAAGTGTGAGACTTTTTTCAGGGATGTAATATTTACCAGAAACACAGGGTGTATTTTCCAGTGTTTTAAACAACTTCAAAAACTTCCGGGTCGATACTGTGGAATATTTGCGTGGGCGAGAATGTGACCTTGCCTTTATAGCTCCACTCACCTACTTTCCCGTTTTTATCAGCCACGGTTAACACGTAGTGAATAATGCCATCGGTGCCATCATTGAGCACTGCCGCTGTTTTTTCGGTTTCGATGCCATCAGGATCTTTAAGGATAACGGCATAGGCTGTGGCTGCACTAATATCGACAGCCACCCCGCTTTCGGTGATGGTGACTTGCAGATCGGTGCCGTCGTCGTCAATGCTTATGGTGTCTGTCATGATAATTTTCCGGTTTGGCGTAGTATTCGCGCGATGATTTGATCACTGGCCAGGGTACGCACTATAGTGACTTCTGTGCCGATTATTTGCACGATGTCGGGCGTTAGGCCGTTATCAATCGCGCCTGCATCGAGTGGCTGAGATTGATTGATATTATCGGGTGAAATCACGTTATGTTGAGTAATTACAGCAACATCAACAGTTAGGCTCTGATCTATTTCGCTAGGTACTAAACCGTTGATACTGGTGATGCTGGTTGCATCGAGTACCTGTGACTGATCCAGACTATTGGGCGCTATAGCATAATGCTGAACAATGGCGCTTGCATCTAACTGCATGGATTGAAGCAGTTCATTAACAACCAGGCTGTGATGTTGAGTTAATGCACTGGCATCAATAGGCTGTGCCTGGGTTAGTTTATTTGGGGCCAAAGTACCCGCTGTGACAATAGCCGAAACATCCAATATTTGAGCATGGTCTACTGCATTGGGTGTTAACTGGTTGTGCTGTGTTAATACCGATCCATCGAGCGTTACCGATTGATCTAAGCTGTTAGCAACAATCGAATGATGTTGCGTTAATACACCAGCATCGAGAGCGACACTTTGCAGTAACTCATTGACCGTGACAGCATGATGCTGAATCAAATTTGTTGCGTCGAGTGTTTGTGACTGATCAACATCATTTGGCACGAGTGAAACCGCGCTGGATATTGTGCCTCCGTCTAACCCTTGTGATTGATCTATGCTATTTGGCTGTAAAACATGGTGCTGGGTTAGCGTTACGCTATCGATAGATTGTGATTGCGATAAATCAACAGGGGCAACCGATGCCGATCCACTAGTTGTTGCAGGTATATATAGAGCTGTATGCCTTAAAGACATTTTATAACTCTACAATTTCCCATGGGAAAGAACGACTAGTTCCCGCTGCCTGGTGTAATGTGAATACAACCTCATTTACTGAAGCGATTGGGATAGAAATAGCAACTAGATTTTCCTGAACATTTTTATAGGTTCCAGCATAAGCAAGCCTTGTTGTGCCGCCTGATGTTACCTTTACTTTTGCCCTAAGTATTAATTCATCACCTAAAGCTAACGCGTTCATGTCTACATAAAGAACAAACGTTCCGACCGTTGTGATAGTTGCTAACGTATGCTCTGATGTTACCGTTGCAGCTTGAGTGCCGCTTGAGTTTGAACTAGGCATTATCTGACCCCATAAATAATATAATCAAGATCACAATCCGCATCAGCTATATTTGATTGCGCCCTGATTGAAATACGCTCTCCGGCTGCAATACCTATTGGAATAAAAGAAGAAATTGCACCCTGGCCTTTTTCTTGTGTATCTGTCGCGATATGACCACCCGAGTAAATAACTTCCTCATTGCCTGCCGATCCGACACCGACCTGGTAAGTAATTTTAGCAATCTGCCATGAATAAAAGTCTTTTATTCCGGAAACGATAAAACCTTTAATGCTTTCAGATAAAGAAGCCGTGATTTCAACCCAGCTTCCAAAAGTATTGGCCGTTGTTCTTGCTACGGTTACACCGCTTGTTGTTGCCGTATCATCACCTATTGCCAGTATTTTAGAAAGTGGTGACTGCTGGCTTAGCGCCTGCCTGACTCGGATTATATGAACATCACTTGTGCCACTTGAGCCACTTGTTTGCACTCTGGCTGATATTCTTACACCAGCAGGAATATGAACAGGAAAGTCATAAACAAAATGAACAAGTCCATAACCATCAGAATTTATTCTACCAAGCAAGTTGGGACATATAACAACCTCACTGCCTGCACCACCAATAGCGATATCGGTTAGTGTTAATGCATCAGTCCCTGCCCCACCTAGCCTACTGATTGAGATCATTAACTTGTCTGAAGCATACGTATTATTAGCCGCTGATAACAGCTCTACATAACTGCCTTTTGTATCAGTGCCACCTGTGGTTAATGCTGTACCCGTAGTGGATGTAAAATCATAGCCTGATTCTAAAGCACTTGGAGAACCGCCGATTAGTGAGAAATCAGGCACTTAATATTTCCGCCACTCTGCTAGTAGTTAAAACACCAGCCACCTGTAAATAATTCAATGCTGCTGACATCCTTGGGCTAGACAAATCAACTGTCACTTTATTTGTTAAACGTCGGACAAAAACCTCGGCACCTACATCAGTTTTGCTTAAGGTAAGAATGCCAGCATACTCAGTATCAGTAAGTAAATCCTCAAAATCACCAGCACTTATAACCGAGCTAACAGGCCTAAGGTCAAATGACAAAGTTTGCGCATTCCAAATTCCGTTTTTACTATCAGCATCAGGGAATGTAACCACAGCCATCCCAGCTGGAGGTGTAATCAAAGCACTGCCAGAGCTAATTAGCCTACCTGTCGCTATATCGTATAAATGATTCATTTACCTGATCGCTATAAGTGTGTTTTGAAAATTACCCAACTTTCTGCGCTTTCTGGTTGACCTTATCAGGCACTAACGGCCCATTCGCCCCTGGTTTACGCTCTCCTGTTTCCACAACCCCATCAACATCCTTAGCCCAGCCATGCCCCAAGCAGATATTGCCAACTTCATCAGATACCGTGGCAACATCACCTTTTACAAAGTTAACCAGCTTTCCATCAACATTAAGTTTGATGGTTTCTTCTGTGATTTCAATTTTCATAATTTTACCTTTATGCCGCGTCTGCAATTTCGTGATCAAAGGCGGAGATATCCACCGTGCCGCCTGCTGTTAATGCTTGAGCTGCGCAGGTTGTGACAACCAGTAAAGCCGTTGCACTGGTGATAGCGATATGATCACCGCTGCCACTGTTATCGATGGTTAATGCGGTTTGTGCGCCTACTGTGTGCTTTCTGCCTGATGTGTCGCCATTTGCCAGCGTGAAATCACCTGATGCAATAGTGCCGCTTGCCAACTGGTTAGTGGTCACGGCTTCAGTGCGCGTTGTCGGCTCGGTTGCGCATACATGAATCTGGTTTGCGTTGCTGGATACATTGGCAAGCCCTGCATCCATTACGCTGTCGTTTACATATTTAGCCATTGTTTATTCCTCTAGTATTTATGAGTGTGCTTAGTATTTATGAGTGTGCTTTGGCTGTTTTGCATGTAGTTCAGCCGTTAGTTTTCGAACTGTTTGGTGCAGGCTGTCTGCACGGTCATTAAATTGCTGCATCGCTTGTCGATGCGCTGGTTTAGGTGGTTTTAATTTCTTTATGATCCAGGTTATTACCGCTCGAATGCTGGTCATATTTTGGCCCCCAATAATTTGACGGCGGTTTCCATATCGCTGATAACTTGCGTCATTTTGATTAAGCCCTGGGTAATTTCCTTGCGATCTCGGCGCTCTAGCACCAACAGGCCAGCAAGTAATGCCACCATGACTGATAAAGCAACTATCGCTATATTCTCCGATGAGAATAGCGGGCTGGCTGTAACGATCTTTTCCATTATTCATCGTGCCCTCAATTTTGTGGTTTTTTCTTTACTGCCTGCACTTGAACCAAAGAAAAAATTGTAGACCTGCTCTGCTTTACTGGACACTTGCCCAAGTACAAACCCAAGCAAGGTGCTTTCTAGCGTGACTTTTCCACTCAATACCCAGAATACAACCGCAAAAAAACAGGCCACCGTGACAGTAGCTAGTAATGGAACAATCCATGATTTAGTTACTTTTTGCAGATCTCTAGCACTGTTACGGTCATCAGCAGCAATCTTTAAAATATCAACATCCAGTTCTTTCATCCGGGTGTCAAAATCTTGATCAGCCTTTTTAAGCTTCAATAATGATTCTGGGTCGCGTTGCAATACTTCAGATATTTTGTTTTCCAGTTCATGCCCGGTTGTGGTTTCATCTTCGCCCAGCAATGCGTTTGATATGGCTTTTGTGGCCATACCACCAAACGGACCACCCAGTGCAGTACCCAGCACCGGGGCAACGGTTTTGACTAAACTTTTCCAGTCGAAACTCATGATCTTTTATCCCATCTTGCTTTTTTCTCTCTCACATCAATATGGATAAAATCGTTATAAACGCCGATTCCGTATTTGTTCGGGTATTCGTGATCGAGGAAATGATAAACAGCGATAGTGGATAGACCAGATACGACGATGTCTGCCGCCTTTCCTTTTGGGTGCTGGCTTGTATCTGTTGAGCCAATATATTTATTATGGTCCAGGCATCTGTATGCAGAATTTATTCGGATAGGGTGCTTATAATATTCGCGTATTTTTTCAAGAATGTTTATTAATTCATAATCAACAGTATCAGAACCACAACCGCATAAGCAGCTGAATTCTGATCGTTTAAAATGTTTTGAAATATAACTCATGCAGGCAGTGTGCCTGCTGATTGTTCCACGTTTTATTAAAGTGTGAGACTTTTTTCAGGGGCCGGTTACTAATTTTTTACACACCGGTAAACTGTTGATCGGCTTACACCGTACCGTTCCCTTATTTCAGCCATGTTTTTACCGGTATATTCAGCCGCAATTGCTTCGGCATGAGGCGTGCCGAGGCATTGTTTTTTGATGTAAATAGTTTCACCTTTAAATTCTGACCTTATTTTATAATCAACTGAATTTATTTGCTTTTCTATAGCTTCATCCGTTACAACACGAACTGCTGAAGATAATGCTTTGTAATCACTTTCAGGCACCCCTCGTAAACTTAAAAATGTTGCAACCATGCAAGCGACAGTTGTTGAGTGCTCTTCCTTATCCCAATAATCCCTACTTATTTCCCCCAGCCTGGTTACAAAATCCTCTTCACTATCAGGCATACATTCCACCACCCTGTACAAATCCTGACCTTGATGGCTTGCGCCGTCTGGCCCTTGGCTTTTTAGTTTTAACCGGCATTTTTTCTTCTTCCGCTGGTGTTTCCTGATCAATGTTTTCTGGTACTGCAAACAGGTCCGGTGTTTTTGGCTGTATCTTTTCTTCAAGCTGTCGCCACTGTGCTGGCCTCCAGCGATTGAGCCCAAGGTGATAGAACGCTGCCAGGGCGTAGACAAAACAATCAATGACTTCATTGCGGGCTGATGCTGGTTTGCTCCAGGTTCTAACCGGATAGCCATTGACGTAGTGCGTGGATAATTTTTCTACCGTGAGCTGCTCATAAAATTCTGTTGGCAGATCTTTACTAAAATGAATATACCCATCAGCATCAGGATCGGTGACCCCTAGCCGGTTATATATTTGCAGTTTTGCGGTGTCGGTGCCGACCATCCAGAGCTCTGCCCCGTTGGTAATGGCTTTACCCTTGATGCTGACATCGACTTTCGACGGCTTTCCAATGATTTGTTTCCACCGTTGGCTGTGGCCTTTAACCGCAATAATGTGCCGCCGTTTTAATTTGCGGCAAAAATCATAAATAGTTTGCGTATTGTGGCCGCCCGAATCGACGCCACCCCCTTGAATCACCAGCTGCTTACCTGATGGGTGCTGCCAGGGCGCACGCAGATAGTCATCCAGTTCCTGTCGGGTTGCTTTGTCATCCGGGTCACCGTGAATAATTTTATAATCAACCACGCGAATGGATGTCATGGTGTGTGCCAGCACAATGGTTTCAAACCGATCGGGCTGGGTATCGGTGCCTGCAGTTAATACCAGGTCACCCCATTGCAGTTCGCCAAGGCGATAATCTTCTGCGCGTTCTTGAATGGCATGACGGTCGACCTTGTTGGTCTCGTCTTCAAAAGGCATACCCTCGATTAAATTGGTAAACACTTGCAGCAATGACCGGCTTTTTTTCGAGCTGATAAATTTTTTGACGATATCAACCCACGACATCCACCCAAGCGGTGAATAAAAACTAGGCAGGTGATAACTGTGGTGCAGATCATTCGCGGGGCCTGTCGGTATCCATTCACCTTGATCCAGCATCCACGTTTTATGGTGTTCGGGGATATCCTTCCCGCAATTTTCACACAGCATCACGACGGTTTCGGGCATGTGTTCGCCGTGCTCATCCTTATCCCAATGCAGTTTTTCAAAATCAAGCACTTGTTTTTCTTCACAATGCGGGCACGGCACATGGTATTTGCGCTGGTCACCTTCTTTATATTTTTTATAAATTCGGCTGGTTTCCATTTCAGTCGGTGTGGATATGTTTAAAATTTTACTGCGGGTATAGGTCGTGGTTCGAGCATCGACAATTTCGGACGGATCACCCTCGCCATCAACGTTCACCGGCCAGGCATCGAGCTCATCTTTCATCAGGTATTTAGTCGGCATCGAGCGCAGACCCGAACCACTGTTTGCACCAGTGATAATACCCAGTCCGCCATCGAACTCTTTCGACAATGTGGTGTTGCCACTGTCACGAGCACGGGCGGGCTTTATTTTTGTGTTTAAGCAATCCATGTCTTCAATCATCGGGGCCAGCCGTTGGCGGCTCCACCGTTTGCCCATATCAACCGTGGGCTGGATCACCATGAATGGCCCCGGGGCCTGGTCGATGATGTAACCGATCCAGTTATTACCCGCTTCAGTGCCACCGATCTGCACGCCCTTCATGAACGTAACCTCACGAACCGGGCTGTGCTCACTTAAATCATTCATCGGGTCACGCAAAAATGGCGTGCGAGACGTGCGCCACTGGCCATCCTCAGACGACGACCGCTTATTCAATACCCGCTTTTCATCAGCCCAGTCAGACACAGTGATCCGCGGGTTTGGTTTTAACCCTTCGTACCAGCCTGATTGTGCGATTGATAGTTGCATTGTTTCTATAGTTGCCTGAATGCCTGTTAATATCTGTTAGGCTTATTGATAAGCTATTAAATATTTAATTAAACTTTCTTTTCCTGTCCCAATAAATTCCCCCGCAATTTGATAGTGCTCTGTTTTGGCGTCAAAGAAGATGCTTCTTTCGTCGGTGTAATTATCCATTGTTATTGGCCAGCTAATACTGTAAATCACTCCATGTTCGTCGTATCGCCATGATTCTATAGCCCACCCAATTATTGGGTCTAATAAAAGCTGCTCATCCGCCGTCAAAAATGGGATATATAAATTTGTATTCTGGTTAGGGATTATTTTAATTTTTTGTTCTCTTTTTAACGCCATTTTAATTAACTCCCTCGTTAATTTGTTGATTAAAAAACTTTATAAATACGTCTGTGTAAAGTAATAAAGCACTTATGCTTTCGGCACATTCTGGCGCAGGCTTAACTAAGCAAACGTTGTTTTTTTTATCACTTTTTAATTTCAAAGAGTGGCTTAAAAACCATTTATCTGGTACGTAGTTAAAAACCGTTAAAGCGTAATTATCTATACTTTCACTGACATGGGTTTTTTCTGCAAAAATTAAAATCTTAAAGTCCTTTTTAATTTTGCTGCCAAACTCTACTGAGAAATGATTATTAGGCGAATTAAAAGATATTGATTTTTTTTCCAAGTCTATATCTTTGTAGTCTTCAATTGATCCAGCTTCATATCTTTTAAAATCATTATTATTTAAAAGTTCAAAACATTGTTTAATAGTGTTTTGGTTTAAGTTCGGGTTAATTTCTAAATTCAATAATGGTGCGTTACTAATCATTTCTCTTCTCCGTTGCTTTCAGCATCAGCTAATATTCGTTTTCTTACCTGCAAAGCATTTTTATTGATAGCTACAAGCTGCCAATAGTTACCCGGCATTACTCCATCCCTGCCTGGTGGGCCGGTACATACAGTTTCATCATAAGCTTCACATTCTTTATGGTACTGTTCAGCATATTCAAATAACTTTTCTTCGTGTTCATCGCGTTCAAATCGACCATATAACAAAGCATTGCACTCGGAATGCCCTACTGCGCCGCTCTCTTCTACTTTCAGTTTATCTTTCACGTCTCTATTCCTCTGTTAATTTCATCATGGCCTGTCCGGTCATCCGGTGAATGCAGGCCGTTAATCAGTAGTTTCCTGAGAAACTTTTTCATCATTTTTTTCTAAAATATCAACCGAGTCACGACGAGTAATATCGAGCGTGGCGTCATCGACTTCAGTCTGTTCCATGTTTTTTACAACATTATCCAAACTGTTCAGCACTTCTGTACTAATCAAATCGTGAACCACACTGGCATCCGATTCAGCCGCAATAATTGAAGACACACGATCAGCAATTGACTGCAGATTATTTTTTAAAATCACCGCCAGGGCATGACCCTGCCGACGCGCCACTTCTGCATCGATCAGGTTGCCTTTTTTTTCTTCAAATTCCAGTTCAGCCAAAGCCGCTTTAACACGAGTTAATCGGGTGCGCTCTTTTTGTTCTTCCTTCGCTGTATCCGATCCACGCGACACACCCCGGATGTATTCACAATATGCGGCTACACAGTTTTTAATTAAAAATTTTCCTGAGTCATCACGCTTTATAATTTTTTCCTGCGCCAGTTGGACAACTCTCATTTCAGACAATTTTAGCCATGAAGCCAGTTCTTTACCTGTTCCATTAATCTCACTGCAATCTGTAACCTGTTGATTCATAAACTAAAGTGCCTATATAAATTCTATACCTAATCAAAAAGCGGGGTGGGAATTACCCACGTGTGGGATGCCTCTGGGAGTACCTTTTTTGTTTCGACGGCATATGTTTCAAGCCGTTCTATCTCTGCCTCAATGTAGTATTTAATCTTCTTTGCATCTCGCAGCTTGTCGCTGTGACCTGCCTGACCGTAGCGGTATGCCGCCCGGAATATCTCACCGAGCTGGGCATTCATATCCTTGTAACTGATTAAGTCCTGCAGTTCACAGGCATCAAACGGTAGTTCGTAATAATCAGCTGTGCTGCCATCACTCTGGGTCTGGGTTAATGTATTCATCTTGCTGTCCTGATTGCATGTGATATGTTCTTGCTGAATGCACCGGGCCAATACTTGGTGCTGACCTTGTTAGCAATCTCATGAAAGTTGAAGCGCTTCTTGTATCGCAACGAACCTTTAACAAATATGAATGCGGGTATTACTTTCTTACCCTGCCGCATCCAGATCCCTTGTGGTCGAGCCTTGAGGTTGACGAAGAACGCCATAGCCCTACGGTTACGCTTTGACCTAGTGCTATTGGTGGCGTTCTGATATGGATCGTTGTATGCCTTTAGTTGTGCAAGGATCTTTTGGTATTTACCACGGGTAATCCTGCCCATGTGTTTACCTGGTATTGCATACATTCCTTTTGGCATAATACCTCTGGCTATTAATCTGTTCTCAAAACCAGTGTGCTCTCGACCACCACCATAGACATGGGGCTCAAGGTAATGGCGATCACGCTTGCGATTAGATCCACGTAACCAGACAGTGGCTTCAAGATTACGTTTAGTGGCTGCCTTTACATACTGAGCATTCAAGGTATATCGAGTCGGCTTCTTGAATACCCGCTTCATTTCCAGCTTTTCAATCTGTTCTATTTTCTTAGCTGTCTGGGTGAGTGTCTTTGCTGCAGCAAATGGCACCTGCTTACCCAGTGCCCCCAGTTGCTTGATGGCTTTGTCGATATCAGATTGCATACTGATTTGCATTATCCTTTCCCCTGCCCTGCTTCGCGG
>Ga0233440_1001421_pt1 | contig 22154 bp, 22 predicted proteins | sample SI_123_September_5_FD_182791 | JGI IMG/M metagenome (GOLD analysis project Ga0233440, IMG submission 182791) | Seawater microbial communities from Saanich Inlet, British Columbia, Canada - SI_123_September2016_120_MG | ecosystem: Environmental > Aquatic > Marine > Inlet | place: Canada: British... | reverse complement strand
CTTAAAAGAATGTGAATTTAGATTTAATAATCGCAAGCAAAATATTTATAGAATTTTGCTTGCGATTTTTAGAAAAGAGCCTCTAAAGTTATCTTGACCCTTTATTTATTAAAAAATAAGCTTGATGGCACCCTCTTAGAAAAATACTTCTTATCAATGTCATCTGAAAATTTAGTTATTATTCTCAATAATATTATTGTAGATTTCGGTGTACTCCCCCACTCTGCAATTAAAGGAAAGATGTTGCTCAATATATCGTTTCGCTCTCAGTGTCTTATCCTTTGCTTTATCATAATTATTAAAAATTTCAGAAAAAGTGTCAGATAATCCAATCACATCATCAAAGTCTACCAAATAACCAGCATTCATTCTTTTAATATCTTCGCCTGTTCCTGTATGACTTGTGACTACAATAGGTGTTTTACACAATACTGCTTCTAACGGTGCCCATGCCCCTTGTTCCTGTCTAGATAACTGAACAACGATATCTGAGTCAACCAATGCTGAATTTTTGCACTCACCCCCTAAGAATCCAGTAAAAATAACTTTATCTTTAATACCTAACTTATTAACAATTCTCTTGCATTCAGTCATATGTCCATCATCTGGGCCAATAATAACCAATCTAGTATTTTGATTATGTTTAGTAAATTCTGCAAATCCCTTAATTAGAAAATCGATGCCTTTTATATAATGCACTCGTCCTAAAAAACTAATAACTTTTTCATCTAAAGAAATATTGTTGTTTTTTCTAAAACTACCTTTTTCTGGAAGCCGTATATACTCATCAGTATCAAACGGTGGGGACAGAACAATAACCTCATCTCTATTAACCTCCTTATCAAGATTAATATATTCGCTTACACCAACTTCTGTTTCTGCTAATAAAGCATCTGCATTCTTTAGAATAGATCTCCCGAAAAACTTATCAAACATTTTTTTAATAAAATTTTTCCTTGTGAAATATGGAACAGACCCATGTGCATCCATTACATAAGGAATGTTATATTTTCTGCAATAGTAATATAAAACAATATTTTGAAATGTTCTGTATACATGCATATGAACAACATCATATTGTTGCAGGTTATTCCTACACCACGGAATAAGCCCTGGCATAATCGAAAATCCTTGCTTATGTAACCATGTCTTTTCTACATGAAAATCGACCCCATCTAATGTTTCAGCCAACTCTTCATCAAATTCATAACTGCCTGATAATATTGTTGGCTTCAATCCAGCCTTAGCCTGGGCTTTGCAAATCTTGTACATCAAATCAGATGTACCACCGCCTATTTTTATCGAAAATACAATAAAATTGTGTAATATTTTCATAACTAACCCAAGGCCCTTTATTTAATAAGAAGCTTTCTAACTTTAAAAGCTAATTCTCTGTGTATTAATGACTGCCAGAAAGACAGCACTATCGGTTGACAATGGTGGCAATATTTTCATAAATCAGTTGCTGATTGGCTGCTAAAGTTTCAGTACTTTTTGGTTCGTCTAAATAGATTCGTATTTTCTCAATCTCTTTACTCATATCCATGTCTGGATCTTTAAATGCTCTGGACAATATAACCATAGTAGAACTAAGGCGAATATGCTCAGATAGAATTAAGGACGCCTCAAGAATGCCATCGCCTAAATTTGCCACACCACCAAAGCCGAACTTGACCCCCTGCGCGCCAACAATCTTCTTGCTTAGCGCTTCTACCACGCCATTTGACAAAAGCTCAAACATGAATTTCAACTTCATTGATAAGTGAAGATCATTTATGCCAATGTGGATTTCATCAATACCCGGGACGAGTAGGATATTATCAATCTCTGTAACTGCTTCTTTAGTCTCAAGCAACAAACAAGTTGTTGCTTTACCGTCTACCAGTCGAATAAAAGTTTCGACCTCTAAAGTGGATTTAAACATAGGCAACATAATGATATCAGCACCCAGTCCAATAACACGATCAATCTCTGTTTTGGAGTGTTTGTTGATAGGATTCACTCGCACCAACAACCTCGAAGTATTTAATACTGAACGAATACGTCTCACATCTTCCATTGAATGATTTGAAATAACGGTATTTAAATGGCCTTGTCTATCTTGCTTGCCCAATATTTCAAGGTCAACCATCACCCTGTCAACGCCAGCATCTTGCACCTCAATAGCCAAATCAATATCATTAGTAATATAAATTAAATCCATAATTTACCTTTTATAAACAGACGTTAGCCATTCTTTTTGATCCCCTGCCTCACCACGAGCAATCTTTTGGTACAAAGCCTCAATTCTTGAAGTAATATCACCCTTAATGCCTGCGCCAACTTGCACTCTATCAACACTAAAAATAGGCACAACCTCAACTGCTGTGCCACACATAAACACTTCTTCGGCTGTATACAGTTCATCTTTCTCAACATCTCGCTCAATTACTTTTATGTCTAAATGGTCTCTAGCAATCTGAATAATAGTAACGCGAGTAATGCTGTCTAATATAGAGGCAGTCAAGGGTGGTGTAATAAGTACACCCTCATTAACTATGAACACGCAAGATCCAGGTCCTTCTGATACTGTTCCCTCTCGATTCAAGAATATCGCCGAATCATACCCATTACGAACCGCTTCCAATTGCCCCATTCGACTGTTCATATAATTCGCGCCCATCTTAATTTTAGGAGAGAGCGATTTCTCATGGATTCTCTCCCAGGAACTAATACAAACATCAAAACCTTGTGCATTCTCGCAATATCGACCTTTCGCCATTGGTGCAATGAACATTTCCACGGGGCCGTTCGCAGACCAACTCCCGAACCCATCCAAAAAAACAGTCAGTCTGCACACTAAGTCCTCTCTAAGTTCATTCGCTTGAATAATATCAATCACGCTTTGGCGCAAGAATGCATCACTAAAGTTTGCCTCTAATTCCATCATCTTCATGGAATTTTTCAACCTGCTAATATGTTCATCAAGCCTGAAAATATATAACTGTCTTTCTGTCTCATTCCAATAACCCCTCAACCCTTCGAACACATTAGCGCCATACTGACTAGTAGGAGACAACACATTAATTTTTGCATCGTCAATTGGAACGATATCACCTTTAAACCATATCAATCTCTCACTCATGCCCTGCCCTAAATCACAAATGTTGAAAAAACATCGTCAATCGTCTCTTGACGCTTAACTATCTCGTATTTACTCATTTTCTCGCTATACTCAACCACAGGTACATTTGGCATAATAAACTGGGGTTTAAACACAATAGAATACGAACCCACATTACTAAAAACTAAGTAATCACCAACACCCATCTTACCGTTATAGCCCTTATAAAGACAATCGTCCTCAATGCAAGTGAATCCAACAACATCAATTTTTTTATGTTGTAATCGGGTATCGTCCTTACTATAAACATCCATTGGCATACTAATAGTAGAAGTCAATAACCCCATATTAAACTTACTACCTGAAGAGGTGGCAATCTTCCTGCCTCTCACCTCTTTTAGATCTATAACCTTGGCTACAAAATACATAGTATCAGCAACAATCGCACTACCTGGCTCAAGCAGCAAAATTGGCTTATTCTCGTCACTATAATCTTGATAGAACTGACTAAACTTAGTCGCAATAAGATTAGCATAAGCGCCATACTCAACTGTTGGTGTACTGAATTGCGCTTTTAAAGACCCTTTCATCTTGCCAAAAAATCCACCACCAATATCAATATACTTCGGTGGCGTAGAAAATAATCTTTGAGCCAATTCCAAAATCTTATCTACCCTATACGAATAAGACTCTAAATCTCTATTCGGGAAATGACAATGAATACCATTAATAACCACATTATCAATATTACTTATCTCAGAAAACATAGCGCCAAAGTTATCACTTTCCACGTCAAAGCCAAATCGAGAGATTGACGCATTATTAATCTCAAAATTACATCTTAACCCTATTGAAAATTTTTTGTCAAAATGACTTTGTACGATTGTTTTAAGTAACTCTACCTCTGCATAAGAATCCAAATTAACAATACTGCCACCCAACAAAAACTTCTCTAATGCTTGCTTAGTCTTATATGGCCCATTAACAATAATCATCTCAGGATTAACACCCAATTTGATTGCCAAGTCATATTCCATCTCAGACACCACCTCAGCATAGCCACCTTTTGCATCAATCAATTTACACAACTTAGGTGTGTAATTTGTCTTATACGAATACCCAATATTCGACTTAGGATAGATGGCAGTGAACACCGATAAAAACTCATCAAAATTTTTCTCAAATTTTTTTGAATCTAACAGATAGAAAGCGTCTCCAAGGTGACCGCTCATATGATCTAAAATTTCATAGTTTAACGACATGTTTTTTTAATATCTTTGTTAAAAAAATTCCAATTTATTAATAGAATATCAAGTTTGAAAAAAGCACAATTAAAAGACCCGCTTAGCTAACACTCTAATTAAAATTAGCTTTATTGGTCTTATAATTCTCTTGAACATTTGCGATGGCATTAAACCATGTTTATTTAGCCGTTTTATTAAAATCACATTATCTAAAGCACCGCTCTCTTTGTTGCCCTTTAAAATTTTATTGATGACGATCTTTCTTACCTCTTTATCAACATGTAAATTTTCAACAATTCTTGTAAATACTTCAGATTCTTCATTAGTAATATCGTTACATATACTCTTTAAATAACAATCACGAACTTTATGAGACATTTCGTATTCAATCTTTTTATTTTTATATTGCCCCGAATGATAACGGTACTTTAATAAAACTTCAGGAATGTTATAAAATTTTGTCACATTAATCAAACGGGTCCATAAATCATAATCTTGCGCTCTGATAAGGCTCTCTTTATATACAAAATCTAATTTATCTAAAACATTCTTTCTCATTAAGACGGTCGAATGCGCCACACACGAAGAAAATAATAAAGCAACTTTAGCCTCGTCATTTGATACGGGTGTCTTTATAGGAAGATTGAGCACGGATGTTATCCAAGAGCCGCATACACCCACATCTTTATTTTTTTCCAAGAAGTCTACTTGTTTGTCAAATCGATTAATAAAGCTTACATCATCAGCATCCATTATCGCAATATACTTACCCTTAGCCTGCCTAATTCCTTCATTTAAAGAACAGGCCTGTCCTTTATTTTTTCTACTTATTACAGCTATTCTGTTGTCTTTGTTTTGAAATTTTTTAATTATATGTAAACTGTTATCTATTGATCCATCGTCTATTATAATAAATTCAAATTTTTTATATGTTTGATTTAAGATACTCTCTATCGCTTCATATAAATGATCTTCACCATTGTAAACTGACATTATTACTGATAATGTAGGATTATTCATATTTTTACCCAGTCCTTACAATATACACCCTGACTATGCTTTTGACGATCTTTATCAGCGATCCACCTTTTTGGTGCCACTACTATTTTTTCATCATTCTTATTAAGCCAAGCGCCCCACCAGCTAAACGAGCTATTGGCAATAATATTATGCTTACATAAACTCATTAGATACATCTCTTCATGATCTGACGCATCTTTTTCAAGCTCTATAAATGTTTTTTGATCGATAAAATTAAGGTTATTTTTTACCCACTCCAAATCATCACTGAAGATAAAAAAATGTACAGCTTTATTCTGAAATAATAAAATAGCCTTATGATAATATTCCATATCACAAACTTCATTAATAGTTAGATAATCTCCACGCCTAATATGTAGGCTTACCGATTCATTCTCAATAATTTTTTTCTTGTAGGCCTTAGTTTTAGAGTGTAAGCTCTTAAGTTGAAACACCTCCAATAGATCATTGCGATAATCCTTAAAATACTTTTCATTTTGCCAATAACCAGAAAAATAAGTGTCTGTTCTTACATTAAAAACATCCTCATCAAAAACAAATGCTATCTTCTCTTGGTAATAAAATTTAGTAAGCCTCAATAGAAATCTCGATGATTGTCGAAAAATTTTACCTAAAAAAGTTGTGTCGCCATTACTAAGCCTATCTAAAAGGAATTTATATTTAGGCACAAATCTAGATTCAGAACTTTCTTTAATGTCATATAATTCCAACTCATAATCACGTAACTCATAAGCATCAAAACCTCTTGTGTCAAGTTTTAAACCCATATTATTTTCTTGCGATATGGCATAACCAAATGCATATTGAAACATTTGATTACCGAGCCCCCCAATAATATTAACTACCACCATTGTCTATCCTTATCCTTTTTTCTAATGTTCTTTCTGCTTACACCTATCAAGTCGCCTACATATAAAAAATATTTATAATTTGATAATTATTTCTTAGCTATACAGTGCCACCCAAAACAAGCAATATCTTCACCTGCTTTTTTCTGTCGTAATTTAAAATATAAAATTCCAAACAAAGAATACAGATAAGCAAACGGCCACATCCAGTTGCCACGAGCTCGCTCCACTCCGCCAAGTCTAGTAATTTCCTGCCTAAGAAAATCAAACCAGTCTCCATTATTTTCAAGCTCAATAATTTCAAATCCACGCAGTGGCAGATGATATTCATACCAATATCTAGAAAATCCTGAACAGTAATGATAAGGCGCCATATGCACTAAAGATGCAAAAGGAGCGGTAAGTATACACACACCCCCCGGCTTGAGTATTCTATAGAATTCATCTAGGGCATGAGTTGGCTCTGGAATATGTTCTAAAACTTCACTGCATAAAACAACATCAAAACTTTCATCTTCTACAGGAATATCTGTAATATCACTAACAATATCAATCTTACTAGTATCCCATTTTTCATATTGCAGCCCCTCATCAGCCTCTCCTCCACGCGACCCATCAAATTGACAAAAATCTAAGCTGCTTGCTTCAGGAAAGTACAATGCAGGAACGCCCTCTTTCATATACCAATCCACCGCTTCTTTAGTAGAATTCAACACAAAGTCTAATGCTGGAATAAGGCCAAATGTTCCTTTCTTAGAAATTCCATTATGATAAAAGGCATGCCTATCATCCATACATATGTTTATAATTTTTAACTTGTTATACTTCTTTTTTAGCTCTAATAAATTCTCAACCCCTATTCTCCACTCCCATGTTTGCATTAACAATATATCAGGTAAATTACTAGACTTACTTAGTTCATAAAATAATTCAAATAATCTTTTTTTATTTGATTCAATAGGGTTTTGGTTGATACTGTACTGTCCATAAGAACCATCTTCTTTGTAAAAAATACTTATATCGGCCATCTTATTTAAAGCCTGCAGGAATCCGCTTTTATCCTGAAATTCATCAGTTCCCAAATAGAATATATGGGGTTTTTTGTGATTAAACTGCAAGCACCAGTCTTTTACAAAACCTTTATTGATCAATAAGGACTCTAAACTACGCTTATTTTCCTTGTTACTGTAATAATGAACTATTTTTAAATACTGATTTTTTAATCTAAAACACTTATAACTTGAATTTATTTCAAAAATAATATGATTTTTTTTAAGTAGTTTTTTCAATTCATCAAACATATTTATTATTTTAACTAGCAAAATTTACCACCCCAAAACTTCTAACAACTTTTTAAAATTCCTTATATAGAACATCCTAAGAAACCATCTTCTTATTCTGGTTCAATTTTATAGTTTCTTGGTACATATTTATTGGTTTTTTTGTAATCTAGCGTTTGATGGAATCTTTGATGATTATAAAACTCGATATAGTCATCCACATCAGTGATTGGTTCACCAATGTGGCATGTGTTTAAATATATTCTTTCGCATTTGGCACTTCGCCAGAAGCGCTCAATGCAGATATTATCTGTTGCTCTAACTTTGCCATCCATGGATATAGCAATACCAAGCTTCTTGAGTTTTTGAGTGTGCGCCTCACTGGTATATTGACTACCTTGATCAGTATTAAATATCTCTGAATGCGAATATCTCTCTAAAGCTTCATTAAGCACACTCATTACCAACTGAGAATCATGGTGTTTAATATCTTATACGATAGCACAGCTTTGCTGTGCCAATCAATGATAGTTGCCATATAGACCATGCCACTGCGCCCGCAGGAAGTGCCCTTGGGGTGTAATCTTGATGTAGGTGATGTCAGCACTCCATACGTGGTTAGCATGGCTAATATTAAGCCCTCTAAGCTTATAACTATACTTCTTGTGCTCTTTGATTGGTATGGTGGTGTTAACTTGTTTAACGGCTAATACAGCTTGCAAGCCGAGTTCTTGGCGGTTGCGAGCTACCGTATTTAAGCTGACCTTGACACCATCCTCAAGCAGTTGTTTATGCACTTTCTTCTCACCGTAAATGGGTATCTGTTCAAACACCTTGGTGATGTGATTTTTAATTACTTGCTTTGTACTATCAACCCTTGGCTTATAGTACAAAGAACTTCTGTTAACACCTAGTAATTAACATTGGTGGTTAACAGATGAAGAGCTGGATGTGGCAGGCTTGAGACCAATCAACTATTTTAGCTTAGATGAGTCCAAGCTTTTTAGCTTTTTTTTTGCAAGCCACTCCTTCTCTACAGTTGCCTTACCAGCGAGTGCAGTAAGACTGCTCATTTTGCCCTTGTGATTTAATAAGTTCTTCCTTGTATTCTTTAACTGCTTTAGAAGGCTCCATAGCAATCTCTGCGTTGGTAAGGAAGGCCTCCAGTTCACTAGGTTTTGTGGAAGAGTGCTATGCTTACTGGCAATCTCAGCCAAGGTGTTTTCATTTTTCAATAGCTCAAGCACTAGCTTTGTTTTAAATGCTGAACTGTAGCTGGTTCGTTTTTTACTCATATTTTTTACTTCGAATTGTTCGAAATAAGAAACTTTAGATTGTTGGGGGTGTCATAAAACACTCTAGCAATTTTTTTAAATTCATTGTATAAATTATAATTTGTAGAGCAAAATTTCACTATCTTTTTTTACAGTTGTTAAAAATCAACATTAATAACGTAATAATTGCGCAACAATCTCCATAAAAAAAATAAAGAAAATGGGGTAAATAATAGAAATCCTGTACTTATCTTTTAACAAAACCGCAAGAAAGGGGAGTGCAGGTGCTAAATACACATGAAACCCAATAGATGAAAACATTAAAGAAAATGTCGTAACAAATCCAAATAAGACAATCGTCCCTTCATTGTCATAATTACACTTCAAAATCATCTTAAATCTTACAAAGAGTGTCAAAATCATCCAAGATGCTAGAAAAGACGAAAATATATGCATTATAAAAAATATTAAATTGTATCCATATATTGACATTTGCGAAAAATCAATCCATGGAAAGGGTGACAATACTGCATATACCAGTCTTACTACGTAGCCTAGCACTGGAATACTAGCAATGCTATTAAATTTTCCTCCCACTTGAAATGCATCTGTCACATAACCATCAGGAATAATGAAATAACCAAAGGCTTGAATCAAAAAAATTATCAAAATAAACAATACTCTAATATCTAAATAATTAGCCATACTGGAAACCATTGAAAGTTTGCCTGAAATAGTCATATCAATAAATACAAATACTAATAAAACTAGTAACAACTGTGGCTTTGACAAACCTATAAAAAATATTGATGCAAAAAATATAAATATCAGCACAGCAATACGATGCCAAGAATTTCTTTTCTTAACTAAACCAATATAGGATATTAAAAACAAAAACAAACCAAAGAATAATAATTGATATCTATGTAAAGCTGCATTTATCTCCAAAAAAGTCGGTGAAATTGTGGCGTAGAGTGCATATATTAACAAAATATTTTTTTTTAATATATGCAAATACTGAGATGCATAAACCGCCAAAGCAGTAAAAAGCATAGTAAAAAAACCCATTGAATAATACAATGTTATATTGTCAGGATTACTGTAAAGAAACTTAGGAAGCCAAATAATAGGAATAATACTGTAATAAATTTTAGAAAACCAAAAGACTTTATTGGAATCAATATAAGCTTCACTAGAGGCCACTTCATTAACACCTAACGAAGCATCAAACAACATATCAAAAGTGTTCACATATGTAAAGCCAACACCAATATCTGTAAATGGAATTAAAAATCCATATGATGAAAACAATATAAAGACCGGATGAATGAGGAATAAATATCTATACTTACCATTAAAAATTGACACTAAATATATAGACAGCACTAGATCTAAGGCAATAAAAGTAACAGTTTGGCCAATATATTCATGAACTATAAATATAAAAACAAAAGAGATGAATACTAAAATAGTCTTTACTTGCAAGAATCTATCAGCTTTCATAAGAGGAGTTGACTTCATAGGTATGTTAATATTACTTCTTGTAGTTTATTAATCCGCATTGTTTTAGAGTGGCATATTTATTAAACTTTGCCTGTACAGTCTCTCATAATTTGACATGAGAAAAATTTTAAAAAACAGAAGATATGTATGTTTAACAAAATAACTTAATTTATTTAATTTTTTATAGAAAATTTAACAACAAAAAAAATAATTTCTAAAACGCCTTTTAACCGACTAACAAACCTGCTTTAGATACAAGTTTAATTTTTGGCATGGCCAACCCCAACTCTTTTGACATTAATTCCATTTCATCCGTAATTGTTGAAATATTAAAGTTATTCTCTGAAATGTTATGTTTTTTTGTTCCAAAAATATTTCTAATTACATCAACCTCTCTCTTTAAATATTTGGCAAGCCTAATTCCTAATAAATCTTGATATTCGATTCTGATAGATTTCAAATTTAGGCTATTATTTTCCATAATTTTTACAATTCTCAATGCTGCATTATTTTCATCAAGAGTAATCATAGGCTGAATAATAGATTCTGACTCAACCTGAAAATTCTTGTAACATTCATCATTAAGAGCGCACTTTAATGAACTATCAATTTCATCTATATTAAGTGCACGCACACCTAACATATTAGGAATGCTATGGTCATTTACAATCCTATCTGGACCATAACTTATTAATGGGGTTTTTTGAATTACAGACTCAATTGCCGAGGTGCATCCATTTTGAATAACAACACTTGCACTAGATATCCAAGGCGTTATGGAATCAGAATTACCAATAATATGAATATTTTTATTATGACTAAAAAAATTGGTCCAATATTTTATACAATCTGTCGGATGCGGTCTAATAATCACGTCATATTCAGGCCAGTTATTTGCAATATACTTTACTGCAAGTATCATACTAAAAGCAATTGAGGAATCCTCCTGAATTGACTGTATAAATACTTTTTCTTGCTCATAAGATTCTAAATGCTCAAGATCTCTGCTAATTAATGACAGCTCACTCCAATGTTTTTTTCCCATTGAGCCTGAAAAATTAGAAACAACTAAAATATACGGCTTATGCCTCTGACTAATGCTTTTCACCTCTAATGATAAGGATTTATCCTTCCATAGTTCGGCCCTAGTAGATCCGGTGTTGAAAAAAATATCTTTTTTTATTTTGAAAAAATCCTTATATTCTGACGTATCTCTAGCGCCCCAGCAAAAAACCCCTTTAAATGGTAGTGTTTGGTTTTTTGTTATATTGCGAACTTTAAGAAACTTTCTAAAGTTACTGTTCAATATTGATGACTCCTGCTCTTGACAATATAAATCAAAACCATCCTTCAAGAATCTATTATTAATTCTCTCAGAATGTAATGGTATATTTACATTCTTTAATAAATAACATCCTTTCTTAAGTAAATTTAGACGCTTATAAAGCCATAAATCTACACTTGATGCTATAAGAACTTGATGACCTTTTGATGCTGCAACTAAAGCCAATAATAAATGACCAGGGAGTTCCCGAACTGAAACTTCAAGAGGGATATATATAATCATAATGCATGCATCCTATTTAAGCTACCACCAATTTTTATTAAAAATCTACCCACTATTTTTACAACTACCAAATACATTTTATCACCCCAAAACCTCTGACAACTTTTTAAAATTTCTTATATAGAACATCCTAAGAAGCCTTCTTCTTATTCTGGTTCAATTTTATACTCTCTTGATACACATCCATTGGTTTTTTGTAGTCTAGTGTTTCATGGAATCTTCGATGATTGTAAAATTCGATATAGTCATCCACGTCAGTGTAATCCTCCCATTTTTAACAACCGTTAAAAATAGAATCTCCGTTGTTTAAATAGCCTCAAGTAGCTTTCTTGGTGGAATCCCACCAATCGAACTATGAGGTCGTTCGTTATTATATACCCACATCCATTGGGTTGCTAACGATTGAGCGTGCTCAATCGAATACCCCTCAAGGGGGTACTAAACAGAGTCAAAGATATGCATGTTCAGCTATTCGTTTCTTGCTGTTCTATTAAATCTTTCTATGTAGGCATTTTGAGTTGGCTTGCCTGGTTGTATGTACATTAGTTCAATATCCATTGCTTGTGCCCATTCTCTGAGTGCGTGAGATATATACTCTGGTCCGTTATCACATCTAATAGCCTTAGGCTTGCCTCGCCATTCAATCAGTCGCCCTAATGATTGAATCACTCTTTGCGCTGGCAAAGAGTGATCCACTTCAATGCCTAGGCACTCTCTGTTGTAATCATCAATCACATTGAATGCTCTAATCTTCCTGCCGGTGTTTAATGAGTCTGACATGAAGTCAATTGACCAGGTTTGATTAATAGACAGTGGCACACTTAAAGCCTGCGGCTTGTCGCGTTTGATTCTTCTTCTAGGCTTAATCCTAAGATTAAGCTCTAGTTGCTTGTAAATTCGATACACACGCTTGTGATTCCATTTAAAGCCCTTAGTATTGCGCAGATACATAAAACACAATCCAAAACCCCATTGCTTATGTGTTGTGGTTAATCGTAGCAACCAGTCAGCAATTATCTCATTCTCAGATGATAGTTTTGGATCGTACCGATAACACGTCTCACTGATTTTAAAAGCCTGACAAGCCAATCGAACTGTCACCCGATATTTATTAATGGCCTGCTTAGCCATCTCCTTGCGTAGAGATAGCCTTAGAACTTTTTTGTTAAAGCTTCCTGTACGATCATGGCTTTTAAACGCTCATCTGCGTATTCTGTTCAATGCCCCCCTTGAGGGGTGCATCTTCTTGAGACGAGAATTCTCTGCCTCAAGCTCTTTGAGTCTAGTGATCATTGAGGTATCCATGCCGCCGTATTTAGCACGCCACTTACCTAGATACCCCCTTGAGGGGTGTAAAAAGTGGCACTGCTCATACCGTGCTCTCTACACAGCTCGGATACTGGAACACCTGAGCCTGCTTGGCTCAGTATTCACCCCTCAAGGGGGTGCTAAAAAGAGTGTATGATTTGTGAATCTGATTTACGTACTGTCTTCATTTGAATCTCCTTATGTTTTTATTATAAGAAAATTCTACTTTTACTGAGTGTTAATTTTTGGGAGGATTACATAATATTCTTTCAGTTAAATATTGGCGTATCGATAGCTCCACATCAAAATCATTCTGCTGTAGCAGAATCTTGGAAAAATATAAATCATCAAGCTTTACTTTAGATAATATATTTTTCAATCGAAGCGGGACATCTAATTTCCCTTTATTCTTAATTTGCCTATACCCTTTATTTATTAATCTTAGTCTAGACCTTTGTCTTCTATTAATATATTTACTTATAATTGGAAAATATGCAAGTATTTTCATTTCACATCCAGCACCATGGTTAATTGACTTCTATTGGTTATAGTGATACATGGTGTTTGTTTGTTTTTAAAGCCTATTTTTTCGTAGGCTTTAATTGCAGCTATATTTTTTGAATCAACCCCAAGAGCAATACGATTAATGTCATATTGTTTATTAAGCCATTCTGAACTTGACTTAATCACTTCAAGAGCGACACCTCGACCCCTCCAGCCCTCTTCACCAATAAGTATCCCCATAACTGCAGTTTTATTATGAAAATTAATAGGCTCGAATTTAATATTACCTATATGCTCATTACTCTCGCGTATAAAAATACCGAGAAATAAAATAGTGCTATCATCTTCACGCTCTGCAACATAAGATTGAATATCTGCAAGACTGCGACTTTGACTGGTGTAATCTATATATTTATTATTCGAACTATTAATCCATCTTAAATATCTATCACTCACATCACTTTGCCTCAATGTCACTAAATTAAAGCGCTTAGATTGAATAGTGGTATTTGTCATGAAATTAAATCAAATGAAACAGGTGTGCCACGTTTTATATCACATTTTGCAGTTTTTCCCAAAACCTGTTCATAATATTTTGGTAGTAGTCCAAGCCCTGGCCGAATACTCCTAACATGCTTTTCTGTAATCAGATCACCATTACAAATATTTTTTACAAAATATAGTGAACGGCGAAATTTATGTCCAGTTTTTTCTGCATTTTTTAATTTATAACATACACCACCTAACGCCTTCCAAGCAATCTTTGTATCTTTACACAATTGTTTCAACTCATGAGGCTCTAATGAAAACTCACTATCAGGTCCTTTATCTGAGCGACTTAAGGTAAAGTGTTTTTCAATCACGCAAGCGCCTAATGCAACACTCGCTGTAGCAACGGTTGTACCCATCGTATGGTCTGACAAACCCACTAAAGAATTAAAGCGCTCAGCCAAATCTGGAATTATCCTCAGATTAGACTGCTCGGGTGGGGTGGGATAACCACTAATGCAATGCAATAAAACCAAATTTTGGCAACCATTTTCTTTAGCAACATCAATAGCTTCAGAAATTTCTTCTAGGTTTGCCATCCCTGTTGAGATAATCATTGGTTTTTTGGTTTGAGCAACCCTTTTAATTAAAGGTAAGTCAATAATTTCTGGAGATGCGATTTTATAAGCAGGCGTATTTAACTCTTCCAATAAATCTACTGCTGTAAAGTCAAAAGGGGAGCTAAATATCGTAATACCTATTTCCTTTGCATAGTTAAATAACTCCTGGTGCCATTCGTAAGGAGTTTCTGCCTCTTTAAACAAACTATATAAATCATAACCATCCCATAATCCACCTTTAATCTGAAACTCTTCTCTATCACTTTTAATTGTAATGGTGTCAGCCGTATAAGTTTGGATTTTTACCGCATCAACGCCGCACTCCTTAGCCACTTTAATACTCTCCAATGCTCGTCGAATATCTCCATTATGATTAGCTGACAATTCAGCAATAATATAAGGTGTGTTATGGTTTGAAATAACTCTATTGTTAATAATCACTTTTTGCAACCTTACTTTTTATTGAACCCATTTTTCAACGCATTAAAATACTTATTCAATTCTTCAGGAAAAGCCACCCTCTTCTCAAGATATTGCTTATCACAAACAATTTTTTTTGTATCCCAGCCAAGTGTATTTAAAGAGTAGCTCCAAATATCTTCTTGCATTTCAATCAGATGGAGCCTCTTAAGCATATTTTCATCTAAGTGCCTACTTGGAATCACAACGACACCAGCTGCATCGCAAACAGCGATGCCGCCATCAAAGTTTTTTATCATTTCTTGTTGAAAGGTATTTGATAGATCAGAACTCTCTTTAGTGTTCTTACAGCCAATAGGGGTATAACCCCTGCTCCATATAGGGTATTTTTCTTTATAAAGTTTAGAAACATCCCTTACCTTACCTAATACAACCAATGCTTTTGCTTGTTGATATGTTAAAGCGTACTTTGTCATTAACTCGCCTAGAACTGCAATATCATCAAATTTATAAGGACAGACAAAAACAATATCACCCTTCTCTATTTCTTTAAATTGTTTATGGACATTGTAGTTTGTATTATCCCATGCGAAACAAACTCTAATACTTCCAACCTTATAATCTGCATCATTTAAAGGAAGTGCGCCTTGCACTAAACCCGTCTTTCCCATGGCATCAGCAACTTCTGTTGTTGATAATTTATTTTTAACAATGTAATTTAAAATTTTTTCCCTAATACTCACAGTATTCCTTCTTTTTTTAATTGGATTGTAAACTCATACAGGGGGTAGTCATGATAAATATTAACCCATTTAGTTATTTTTTTAGCATGGGTAAATATTTCCTCTGGAGAGAAGTGTAAATTTTTTTCTAATTCAAAATCAACATAATTAGACATAAAATTAATTGTTAATATTTCATTGGTACTATCAAACATTTTCTGCATTATTTTTCCAATATTTGCTTTAGTTCCTTTAATATTAAAAGTTAGCATTCCGGATATAATAACGATATCCGCCTTTGGCAATTTATCATTCAATACATTTTTAGTAAAAAAATGACAATTACTTTCTTGATACTTTTCCTTAGCTTTTTCTATAATTCTATCCGATAAATCGATACCTGTATATGTAAAATTTTTAATATTTTTTTGCTTCAAATAACCAATAAAATCGCCTAAACCGCAACCTAAATCCAAGATATTTTTATTATTGCAATCCACCCCCCTTAAGAGCATGTCAAATCTAGAATATTGATCTTTGACACTTCCCCAGCCTACTGTTTTAACATCATAGCCATACTTCTCTAATCTACCTTCGTACAAAGATAGTAATCTTTCTTTATCTTTACTATCCACCACTGATTCCTAATAATTTTGCAAAATTTCCACCCATTATCTTTTGTAAATTTTCTTTAGAAACACCAAATTTTTCAAACTCAATGACGGATAGCTTTAAACTATCTTCAACACTTCTATCGGGATAATCAGAACCATAAAAAACTCTTTCATATTTCATTGACTGCATGCAGTAAATAATATTTTTTGTAATAGAGCTTCCTCTGTAATATAACAATGAATATGAACAATCAAAATATACATTTGGTAACCTCTTTGCCAGCATCATAAAATCAATACATTGATGCCCACCAAAATGTGCAAAAATAATTTTAGTCTTTGGCGATTGCCTTGCTAACGCCATAAAATTTAACACATTAAAATCCATGTTAAGCCAATCTCCATCTGGAAAAGCATCAATCAAAACAGGAATATTCATTTCACCTGCAAAAGAAATTAAAGATGATACTCTTTTATCAGTGATATCATATTTTTGCAATCTAGGATGAAGCTTTAGACCTTTGAAGCCTAATGTTTCTATACCCTGTCTTAATAAGTCATTGGCATTTTTATTAAAAGGATGAATGTTAATAAAACCAATCAATCTATCATTTTCTGAAATTGCCCCTGCAAACTCTTCTGCACTCCACGGCTGAACATCTAAATGTAATACTGTTGCAAAATCAATATTTGATTGCTTTAAATCGTCATTAAGACTTTTTGCTAAAGTGGTTATATCTTTTGATAATCTGTTATCAAAATGTAAATGAGCATCAATTTTTAACATAATTTATTTTAATCCTGTTTTCAATCTTGTTAGCCAATGAAAAGGCATTTGATTTAGTCTTTCCTTTGGTGAGAATATACCCAATGCGATCCCCATCTAATTGAGCTTTTTTTGTCTTATCTCCAACTTTAACAAAACATCCTGCCACTACATTTTTTATTTTATTTACAGCTTCAAATCCGTTTATGTTTTTAATCACTCCCTCTTGACTAGGAATAAATCTTAACAATACTGTATCACTTTTAGTGTTAAGAATTTTATTAGGTTCACCTCCCATAGCTTGAACAACACAAGCCTCATTAAGATTAAACCCTGATGCCTCCGGAACTAGTAAATCTGCAACTAAAAATCCACCACCCCTTCCCGCACTTTCTACCAGAAAAAACCTTCCATCAGAATTTCTTTTAATAACTTCTGTATGTCCAGCACCATATTTATACCCTAATACCTTAAATATTTTCTCAATCTTTGTTGTCAATCCTATCACTTCTTTTTCTTCTAACTCCGCTGAAAATAATTCATTTGCTAGTGTTTTCTTTAATTTACTTTTCTCAGTAATTAGCAACAAGTGTGTCACAAGGTTGTGCGTAAAAGTTTCTATTGTATACTCAACTCCTTCAATATACTCTTCAACAATAACCCTAGAATTAGAAGAAAATAAACTGGCATTATGTATTTTTTTTTCTAACTCTCCTTCCACACTAACAATTTCAACCCCCCTAGATCCAGCTGAATCTACAGGTTTTACAACACATGGAAAGCCTATCTTCTCTCTAACCTTGTTAATATTTAGATATTTTTCAACGATTAGCCACTTTGGAACATTAATTCCTTTTTTATTTGTTAAAGCCCCTCTTTGCATCTCTTTATTTGTCATCTTTTTTGAAATTTTATAAGACATTCCAAATAATTTAAACTCTTCTCTTATAATAGATGCAGTGTTTTGACCAATATCCGAAGCCATACAAATTACCCCACCAAGCCTTATTTTTTGATCTTTAATATAATTAATAATTTTTTCACTTTCATGGATATCTATCACTAAAGATTTGTCAGCAATCTTTAAACCTTCTGCATTTTTATCGCAATCAACTGCAAAGACTTTGTAACCTAGCTTTTTCGCCTGAAGTATGCCATCTAACTGCCAACGACCGGCGCATATAAACAATAAGTACAGCCCATTACTTTTCATAAAATATTCTTTCTATATATGCCAATATTCTTTCTACACCTAAACCATCAACCATTTCTTTTGCTTTCCTTCCAACACGATTAATTGTTTCGATATCAGGAATTTCAACAGGATCACCAACGCCCAACACTCCTCCATCTTTAAAAATTTGTATTGCTAATGCTTTTTCTGCATTGGATTGTGGTAAAACATGAATCGCCTTTCCTAGGCTCATTAACTCCAACATGGAGCTGCCGCCATTTGAAACAGCCCATAGACTATTTTTCATTATTCTTGCAACATTACTAGAATTTACATAATGAATGCAATGATTAAAAATACTCGTGTCAATATTTTTATCTTTTTCAATAACAAACGTTTTCAAACCTTTATTATCTAATTCTTGAATAATATTATTAGCAAAATTATTTACATCATATGCCCCTAACATTATTAAAACTCCTTCTTTGACACTATCCGTGTGAATTAGATGAACTACATCTTTTCTAATAATGGCATACTCTAGGCCATTAATTTTATTACTATATTCGTATCTTTTATAGTCAAATACATTTATTACTAAGTCAAGTTTAACCTCTCCAAGATAATCTAGACCAATCACCTTGCAATAACTGTTAATTTTTTTGAATAAAAAATCTCCATTATAAGGTATGTCAATAATTACATTATCGTTAGTAGAAAAAACCTCTAAATTAACAGTCGATAGAACAATAACTTTTACTTTATAACCATTATCAACGAGAAAATTTGCTAATGTTTGACTACGACTAATATGCCCAAAACCATATTTATTATTACCATCTGTCAATATCGTCAAATTCATATCAGTAAATTATATTAACCGCTATTTTGACGTTAGATTACTAATAGAATAATATCCATGTCGAGTTTTATGTGGGGTGTATTCGTTCATTTAATCCTCAAATTGTTAAAAATAGTCCTCAACATTCGCCTTTAAAAAATCATAGCCGCATTTAGTATTATTACGTGAAAATTCATCTTCTGGTGGTATTGAGCAGAAGCCGAGTAATTGCTTTTGCTCATCGGAACATTGTTGATAAACATTGTTATCAACATTTCTTACAATATCAATAGATTGCTTACACCACCATTGGGACATAGTAGCAATTAAGACCCAGCGAGACTCCTTTGTTTTATTGACCAATGTTCCGTGCCACAGTCTACTATCCCATATTATTAGATCTCCTGCTTTTCCCGTGAGAGGCTTTGTATTGGAAAATTCTCTATCCGTATATCTACCAGAAGTATGCGATCCAGGGACGACAACTGTGCAGCCATTATCAATAGTACTATCCTCTAAAAGAATGGCTACCTGTATCGCATTTGTTTTTTGGTTACTAAGAAATGGAATTATAGAATCTATATGCAGATCTAGTTTATTACCACTAGATCTTGCGTTGTAATAAGAAAGAATATAATTTGGCACATTATTTGGCAAAAAACGATAATATTCATCATTAAGTTTATGCATTGCAATTTCTCGTATAACTGACGAAGTCAATACCTCAATAAAGCAATGATTAATGTTATATATAGAATACACAATCTTGTCATTAGCATTTCTACCAGGAACCCCTTTGTATTTCATTTTTCCATTGGAGTTAATTTCATCATATTTTTTATTAATTAAATTCAATAAATGACTTTTCCCCTCACTTGTTAAAAAATTTTCTATTTTTGTATAGCCGTAATAATCTACCTCTTTAATATTTTGCTGAATATCAATGTTTAAATCTTGAAATAATTTCACTTTTACTCTCCTTCTCTATCTAACTTTAAATAAAGGTTGTAAGATATCACCCGTGATATTCTCTATCAAGGTGTCTTTTCTAATATGCTGCTTTATAAGTGGTAACACCTCTTGATAAACTTTAATCAATTTATCAATATCTTTCTTGGTATGAGAAAAGCTTAGGTTGTGCGCACCTAAAGTTAATATTCCTTTTTTAAACATCTCCTGCAAGAAAAAAGTTTTAATTTCGAAAGATGAATAATTATCTTGACCCTTAATATGTAAAAAACTCCATGAAGGATGTCCTGATGTATAAAAAATATCATTTAAATCATTATTATCAATCAACTGATTTAATTGTATTAGCAAGTCAACACCAACCTCTTCGAAATGTTTTACAACATTGTATTTCTTGTATTTATCAATAATTACATTGGCACTAGCAAGAGAAAGTGTTTCGCCACCAAAAGTACCTGAGAAGAAAATATCCTCAACCTTTTGCATAATTTCATTTCTACCAACTACAGCAGATAAAGGATAACCATTCGCCATACCCTTGCCAAAAGTTGCCAAATCTGGAATAACATTAAATAACTCCTGTGCACCACCTAATGAATAACGAAAACCTGTAATAGTCTCATCAAAAATTAATAATGCATTATTTTTATGCGTTAACTCCTTAACTTTTTCTAAAAAATTATCTTGAGGATATTCAACATTCATTGGTTCCATAATTACACAGGCCAGCTCTTGCTCTTGGAATATCTTTTCTAGCGATTTAATGTTATTGTATTCAAACTTATGTGTGAGTTCTTTTACTGCCTTAGGGACGCCTAAATCTCTCGTTGTTGATCCAATATACCAATCTTGCCAACCATGATAGCCACAAACAGCAATATGCTCTCTATCTGTATAGGCTCTAGCAATACGGATAGAAGCGCTAGTGGCATCAGTACCGTTCTTAGCAAATCTAACTTTATCAGCGCAAGGAATAATCTCAATAAGCTTTTCAGCAACTTCCATTTCCAAGATGTGCGGCAATGAAAAAGTTACACCATTCTTCATCTGATCTTGCACTGCCTTATCAACATCTTTATCACAATAACCCAATGTAACAGCAGCCAAAGAATTAACAAAATCAATATACTCATTGCCATCCACGTCCCAAACCTTACTACCCCTGCCTTTTTCAATAAAGAATGGGGAGGCGCCTCTAGGGTATTGAGTAAAACTTTTACTGAATGTTTGTGAAGCAAGTGGGATTGACTCTAGCGCCCTATCTAATAATTGTTCTGATTTTTTATACATTTTTTAAAAACTCCTTATCCTCTTGTATAGACTTTTCCAGGCCTTCATTTCTTATAAAGCTATCGTTAATTCTAGTTAATTCTGGTTGTCGCTTTAACAAATCTAAAATATCATTCGTTAAGAATAATGGATTTATCTCATATAGAGCTTGATATATTTTCTCCACTAAGACAAAATCTTCAGGTTCATCAACCGTCCAACGAAGATGTGACAAATCTTTATCAAAATCAAAATATTCAATTTTGAATTTGATAGATTTTTTATTTATATATTGAGTCACATGCTCTAATTCTGATGGCAGGGTTGCATGGTATTTTGCTTCAGCTAACGCTTTCATCGTCATTACTTCAACATCCAAGCCATCAGGAAACTTTAAGGAGGTTGCCATGTAGTCGAGTTTTTTATCTACATAATATTGAATCATATCGTCAATAATCTGCCAATCTGCCAAAGGGCAATCACCAGTCAAACGAACAACATGATCAGGCTTAAAAGACTTAGTACACTGATAAAATCTATCTAATACATTATTTAAATCACCCCTAAATACTTCAATATTATTATCTAAACACATCTT
>Ga0233440_1001417_pt1 | contig 22230 bp, 19 predicted proteins | sample SI_123_September_5_FD_182791 | JGI IMG/M metagenome (GOLD analysis project Ga0233440, IMG submission 182791) | Seawater microbial communities from Saanich Inlet, British Columbia, Canada - SI_123_September2016_120_MG | ecosystem: Environmental > Aquatic > Marine > Inlet | place: Canada: British... | reverse complement strand
ACAACTGAATATCAGGCGACAAAACTAAATACGCGATATATTGATGAAGATGGCGAAAAAAAATATGTACATATGCTAAACAATACTATGGTGGCAACATCGCGAGCAATGGTATCAATACTTGAAAATTTTCAAAATGAGGATGGGACAATCAATGTTCCAAAACCATTGAGAAAATATATAAACAAAAAGAAAATAGGGGGATTCAAAAAATGAATGGAGAATTTGACAAAGACACACAAGAATTTAATGTATATGGTACTGAGGCAAGGGAAGAATTGACTGCAAATGACGAGATCGATGCTGATGAAGAAGGGTTCATGCAAGGTTATGAAAGTGATGCAAATGCCGCATATTGTGACAATTGTAAAAAAGTTTTAGAAAAGGCCCATCTTGAAAAAGAAATTGATAGTGATATCTATACATTCTGTTCTGATGAATGCGTAGAAGAATTTGAAAGAAAAAGAAAATCAGGATAATCCTGATTTTATTTTATTATTTTAAGAAAAATTTATAAAGTATATACTTGAACATATATTTCTATGACAGAATTAATAATCACTGAGAAACCAATGGCGGCATTAAAAATAGCTGCAGCACTAGGAGATTCAAAACCAATAAAAAAAACAAAAGGAAAATCTGTTTATTATGAAATAACCAGAAATAAAAAAGAAATTCTAGTTGGTTGTGCAGTGGGGCATTTATATGGATTATCTGAAAAAACAAAAACAAAATGGGGAACATATCCAATTTTTGATATAATGTGGAAACCAAAATATGATATTGATAAAAATGCAAAATATACAAAATCCTATGTCTCCTTGTTAAAACAATTAGGAAAAAGGGCAGACAAATTTACTGTAGCAACAGATTATGATCTTGAGGGCGCAGTAATTGGTGCAAATGTAATAAAACAAACATTAAAATTAAAAAATGCAAAACGTATGAAATTCTCAACATTAACAAAAGATGAATTAAATGAATCTTATAATAATGCTTCAAAAGATTTGGATTTCAATATGATTGATGCGGGAGAAACAAGACATTACTTGGACTGGTTCTACGGTATAAACATCACTAGCGCATTATCCACTTCAGTAAAACTGGCCACAGGAAGATTCAAAATACTTTCTTCGGGAAGGGTGCAGTCACCAACATTAAAAATAATTGTAGATAAAGAAAAAGAAATTAAAAAATTCATTCCAAAAACATATTGGGAAATTCATCTAGATGGGATGCATAAAAAATCAAAGATTTTGGCAAAACACAAGGAAGACAAAATATTCAATAAAAAGAAAAAAGAAGAAATATTAAAAAATGTCAAAGGGAATGATGCAAAAGTTTCTAAATTAAATGAAATTGAAAAAAATCAAAATCCTCCGACACCCTTCGATTTAACAACATTACAAATGGAGGCCTATCGCCATTTGAAGATTTCACCAAAAGATTCTGCGAAAATTGCTCAAGAACTTTATATCTCAGGATTAATTTCATATCCTAGGACATCTTCTCAAAAATTACCAAAGTCAATAGGATATAAAAAAATACTAAAGGGATTAGCTAGATCTTATAAAAAAGAGGCAGAAGAATTATTGGGGAAACAAAAACTAACCCCTCATGAGGGGAAAAAATCAGATCCTGCGCACCCAGCAATTTATCCGACTGGAGAAAAAGCCTCACTATCTGGGAAAAATGCAAGATTATTCGATTTAATAGTTCATAGATTTTTTGCAGTATTTGGAAAGCCAGCAAAAAGATTAACAGTATCTGCACAAATAGAGATAAATAATGAAATTTTTACTTTGGCCGGAACAACGACTACAGAACCAGGATGGCACACACTATATGGCAAATATGCAAAATTTAAGGAAGTAGAATTGCCAAAAATGAAAGAGGGTGACGAAATAAAGATTAAAAAAATAGCCGATGAAGAAAAACAAACACAACCGCCCTCCAGATATTCTCAAGCATCAATCATAAAACAAATGGAGAAATTAGGACTTGGTACAAAATCAACAAGGGCAATAATTATTGATACACTCTATAATAGGGGTTATGTGGAGGGAGATCAATTAGAGGCAACGGAATTGGGAATGAATATTGTCGAAGTTTTAGAAAAGTATTCGCCAAAAATGTTAGATGAAGGGTTAACTAAACATTTCGAAGAAGAAATGAATGCGATACGCGAGGGTAAAACAAAAAAAGAGAAGGTAATCGATGAAGCAAGAAATATATTAATAGAAATTTTAGAAAAATTCAAAAAAAATGAAAAAAAATTAGGCAAGGAATTATCAAAAGCCACAATAGATACCGAAAATAAATTAAGAGAAATAGGTGTTTGTCCAAAATGCGGGGAAGGAAAATTAATCATTATCCATTCAAAAAAAACAAGAAAGAGATTCATTGCATGCAATGCATACCCAACTTGTAAGAACACATATGGGCTGCCACAAAAAGGATTAATAAAAAAAGAAAAACTATTATGTAAACATGATGAATATCCTCAGGTGAAAGTAATTACAAAAGGCAAAAGGCCATGGATATTATGCCTAAATCCTGCCTGCCCAGGGAAAGAGGATTGGAAATCTTCGAAACCTGCATATAAATTTCCCTCAACCGAACAGAAAGATAAAAAGAAAATCAAATCTTCTTAATTCCCGAATTATGAATCTCAAAATGAACAATATCCCCTAAAGGTTTCAACATAACAGCCCTCCGCGGATTCTTTTTTAATTCAATTAAATATTTTCCAAAATTTCTAACCATATTGCCCCCTACGCCCACATTTTCTCCGTCAGGTTTCGTATATATCTGATTTAAAATTAGGACTGGGATGTCATTCCTAAATGCTATTTTCCTAAGTTTATTCAAACCACCAAAAATTTTTTCATTAACATATTGGTGATTCTCCTCTTGTAATGCCTTACGATATTGCATGCCCAATGTATCTATGATTATCGCCCCAAATTTACCAACTTTCATCAATGTTTCCAAATTATCAAACACCTGGACTTGCTCAGAGAAATTTTTTATATTCAGCACAACCACATTTTCCAAAAGTCCATCACACCCAGGATCAAGTTGTTTTAATCTATCTGCGGAAAACCCATTTTCACTATCTATAAATAATACTCTGCCATCTTTCGCATAATTTAATATTGTTTCAAATGCAATTGTGGTCTTCCCACTAGCGGCTGGACCATAAACTAACGTAATCAATCCATTTTTCAAATCAAACAACATAGTTTTAAAGATAACCTACAAATTAAAAACCTTCCTTTTTACAACCAAAAACTATAAAAACAAATTCATCTTCCCCAAAATTAATGAATACCAACAACAATTTAGCCGGAATCTATAAAGGATGGAGGGAGATTGATGTTTCTGACGACATTTTACAAGTTTTCTGCCAATCAAATGCGCCAGTTTCTTTAGAAGGGAAATTGGAAGGCGACATAATTGGAAAATTTCAAAATTTAAATCCTAACGAGTATATTCTATTAAATCCTGGAACAGAGAAAGAAGTTATTGTAAAATCCTTATACGATGAAAGAAATCCAGAAATTCCATTAATTGCAAGATTGGAAAATAAAGGGACAAATCTTCAGGCAAAAAATCCACGACAAGCAATGTTATTGGACGCATTAAGAGATTCTACTATTCCTCTTGTTTTTGCGCTAGGATATGCTGGAACAGGAAAAACATTTTTAGGAATAGGTGCAGGAATACAGCAAGTTAACAAAGGGCCATATGACAAAATTTTAATTGGTAGGCCAGTAATATTCAATGGGGGAAATTTAGGTGCATTGCCAGGTTCAGAGGAAGAAAAATTATTTCCTTGGTTACTCCCAATATATGACAATATAAATTCATTGGGGAAATTAAAAATAAAATCAAATAAAAAAAATAGGTTGGAAGTGCAGGATCTAGCCAAATTTCAGGGAAGAAATATCGAGGATCATTATGTTTTAATAGATGAGGCTCAAAATACTACTCCCTCCCAAGCAGAAATGCAAGCAACAAGAATGGGGGAAGGCAGTAAATTAGTTATGACTGGAGATCCCTCCCAAGTAGATGCGTCATTACAACACAGAGGCAGTTTAGGGCCAACAGACAATGGATTAGTATACATGAGCAATGGGTTAAAAACTTCAAAATACACTGCAACAATAAAACTAAAAAAAGAAGACGTTGAACGTAGTGATTTAGTTAGAGACATAATACGTTTATTACATCCAGATGATTAATCGAAATATTTATATACTTCTCGTATACACATGATGTGTATACAAAATGAAAGACATATTTAGTGCTAATGTATTATGTGATAAATGTAATACAAAAACAGATAAAAAGATTGTAATAAAGAATGGATTCAGATTAAGATTTTTTGAATGTCCAAAATGCAATCAGAAATGGGAACACCCTACAGATTTCAAAGAATATGGGGAGTTTATGGCGTTAAGGAAAAGGCATTTCGATGTTAAATTAAGAATGTTACAGACATTCCAAAAATAGAAAAGCAAATGGGCACTTTGAAAAAAAAGATTTCTGGAACTTACGAACCAAAAAAAGTCATTAAAAAGAAAAAAGTAAAAATAATTAAAAAAGTAAAAAAAGTTAATTTAGATCAAGATGTTGCAGAATTAGTAAATGCCCAGATGAACATGGTTGCACTAGGCATAAAAAAATCATTATCCAACAGAGTAAAAGAAAAAGAAATAAGACTAAAAGAAAAGATAAAAGAAAAAGAAATAAAGATATTGGATGATTTAAAGAAAAAAGAAAATGAGTTAAAACAAAAATCCCTTGATCTAGATCAATCATATGGGCATCGGATCAAGCAACTTAATGAAATGCAAAGACAAAAAACAGATTCCCTATTGAAAAAAAATAATCAATTAGAAAACAAATTAAAAAAAGATCATGCAAAAAAATATGAGGCACGAGTCAACTCAGAATTACAAACTAGGGTAACACGAGAATTTAATGAAAAATTATCAAAAAAATATAATTCAAAAAAAGAAAAATTACTAAATCAATTAACCAATAAATTAGAAGACAAAAAAGAATTATTGAGAAAAAAAATCAATTCTGAATTAAGGACCTATAAATCGGAAGAAAAAGGAAAACTAGAATCAAATTTTAATTTTTTAGAGAATAATTTAAAATCAAAATATAAAAATGAATATGATCTGAGAAAAAATACACTACAAGAAAACTTTGATAAAAAACTAAAATTAAAAGAAAATATTATTGAATTAGAATCAATTAAAGAAAAAGAAGCCTTGAAAAAGTTAGAACTCGAATTAAAAAATAAAACAAAACAAAAAGAGAATGAAATTATTATAAGATTAGAAAATAAATCAAAAAAAGAATTGACATTCGAAAAGAAAAGAATAAATAAAAAATTAACCCAGAATTATGAATATAAAATAAAATCAAAAGAAAAAGAATTCAAGAGTAATCAAGAAAGGGAGTTGATTACAAAAAAACTAGAATTAGAGAAAAAAACCGAAACCTTCCTGGAAAATACTTTAAGGGCATTAGAAAATAAGCAAAATAAAATATTATCAGAAAAAGAAAAAATATTGGGCAAACAATTCAATGATTTGAGGGCAGAATTAGAATCCAATTATGTTCGTAAACAAAAACAATTAGAATCTCAATTAAAAAAACAAGAAGAATTAAACTTAAAAAATAAAAAGAAATTATTAAAAAAACAATTAGATGCGAGTTTGGCTAAATTGTTAAATTAATTTTTTCAATTCTTCTATACTTCGAATTTCACTTATATTTTTTCTGAGTTTGGCACTCCCTTCGACGCCCTTTGTCATATACATGACGTGCCCCCTTACATAATTAAAGTTGGTTTGATATTTTTCTGCCAGTTCCAAATAATCCCTAATCATTTCAAAATTAGTTAACTTTCCAAATTTTCCAGTTTTCAAATAATCATTATATTGTTTAAATATGTAAGGATTTTTTGTAGCTGCGCGCCCAATCATAACATAGTCGCAATTGGTTTCGGATAACATTTTTTCTATATCTTGAACATTCCAAACTTCCCCATTTCCAATAACCGGGATTGAAAGATTGTCTTTGACCTCCTTTATCAAATTCCAGTTAGCTTCACCGTCTCTTAATTGAGATTGGGTTTTCGGATGTACAGTAATCATTGAAGCTCCCTCTTTTTCTGCAATTTTTGCAATTTCTAGGACATTAATAGATTTAGAATCCCATCCGGATCTAATTTTTATAGAGATTGGCTTCTTAGTTGATTTTACTAAAGTATTGACAATTTTTTTAACAAAAATTGGATTTTTCATCAGGGCAGCACCACATCCTGCATTAACAATTTTTTTCATCGGGCAACCCATATTAAAATCAATCAAATCTATTTTATCATCTATTCGTTTAACCGCCTTAGAAATATGGTCTAGATTATTGCCCATCAATTGAACAGCAATAGGTTTTTCACATTCCTGAACATCAAATAATTTATTTTTTCCAGAATTAGCAAGTGCAGTAGAAGAAATCATCTCCGTATATGTTAGCCCCGCACCATAGTTGGAGCAAAGGATTCTAAATGCAGCATCAGTTACATCCGCCATTGGCGCCAAAAAAACTCGAGATTCAAATTTCATTTTGTAGTGACTTGCTCACCAACAATTAATGTGTGTTCATGTTGACTAACATATGAATTTTCTTTTTTCTCTGGAAGAACTCCAAATTCATGTAAAAAACCTTCTCTTTTCAGAGCATTCAGTCCAACAGCTAATTGCAGTTTATTAAATGGCAATTGCCTTTTGGCAAAAGGCAAAGACCTATATTTTTCAGAAACAAATTTTAATATTTTTCTAGCATTCATATCTCGAATATTTCCTCTTTTTTCTAATTGATATATCTCTGAGCCCTTCCCTTCAACAATTAATCCATCTCCCGTACTTGCGAAAGGTTCAATTGCAATAATTTGCCCTTTCTTAAGTTTAGTCTTATCACCATTGTCAAAATTAGGGATGCTAGGTGCAGTATGTATTTGCCATAGATCTAATCCATGCCCACCAAGATTCACAATCGGACTGAATCCCAGGGAGGTGATCTCATTATGAATGACCTTGCCAATTTCTCTAATTTCTAACCCATCTTTAACTATTTCAACAGCAGAATTTAATGCATTGAGGCTAGCCTTGACTAGTTTGGAATTATCTCCCAAATCAACCGTTACAGCAGTATCGCCTATCGCGCCATCAATATGCACTCCGATGTCTAATTTACAAACATCGCCCTCTTTAAATTTCAGATCTCCATTTGAGAGAGAGGTATAATGTGCCGCAATATTATTAATAGAGATTTGAGCAGGAAATGCCAATTCTCCCCCAAGGGAAATAATTTTCTCTTCAATAGAATTTGTAACTTCCAAATGAGACTTTCCAATTTTTATCAATCCTTTTCCAAAATCTCTTGCTTCAGATGCAATCTCCCCTGCCTTTATCCAATCTTTCATAAAATCAATAAATAATAAATCTTTAAAAACCTAACGCACATATAAAAAACATGAAGGGCTTCATAATTTACTCAACATACCGAATTTTAAATGATAAATCTTATGTGGTATTATATGGCCGATTAGAGAATAATGAATCATTCATAACAATAAATGAATTTCAACCCTATTTTTTTATTAAAACAAAAGATCAAAAAAAAGCAAAAAATTTCAAGACAAAAGAAACAAAATTAAAAAATTTTGATAATGAAAAGATGTCAAAAGTTTTAATTAATTTCCCAAAAGAGGTTTCAACAATAAAGTCAGATTTGGAGGCAGAAGGAGTAAAAACCTATGAATCCGATATAAATCTCCATACAAGATTTTTAATAGACAATAATTTACAGGGATCAGTAGAAATAGAAGGGGATTATGATCTAGATCATGAAACCATAGACAGAGTATATAAAAATCCAGATTTAAATCAAACAAATTATGTCCCAAAAAATTTGAAAGTATTTTCATTTGACATTGAAACGGATAGGAATGGAAAAAATATTTATTGTATTTCTGCATATTCTAAAAATTATAAACAATCATTCATTATAACAAATGAAAAAGTAAACAATGCGATTTCTTGCGAATCAGAAGAGGACCTATTGCAAGAATTTCAAGAAGAAATAATAAAATTTGATCCAGACATAATAACCGGATGGAACGTAATAGATTTTGATTTAAAACTTTTAAAAGAAAAGTTTGCAAAATACAATATCCCATTTATTTTGGGGAGGGATAATTCCCCTTCAAAATTACGGATCGAATCCAATTTTTTTAGAACAAGTAAGGCCGATATTTCGGGAAGGGTGGTTTTAGATGGATTGGATTTAACCAAATCTTCATTCATAAAGCTAGAAAATTATAAATTAGATACTGCAGCAAAACAACTTTTAGGTAAAGGAAAACTAATTGAAAAATTAGGGCAAGAGAAATCTCAAGAAATAGACCGATTATATAAAAACGACAAAGAATCGTTAATTGATTACAACCTTCTAGATGCGGAATTAGCCTATAAAATAATCTACGAAGCAGATCTATTGGATTTAACAATTCAACGTTCATTGCTTACTGGAATGCCTCTGAACAGAGTAAATTCTTCAATAGCTTCATTAGATTTCTTATATTTGCAAAGGGCAAGAAAAAATAAATTAGTTTGCCCTTCAAACATTTTAGGAGATCGAGAGTCAAGAATAAAAGGAGGATATGTAATGGAATCAAAACCAGGAATCTATGACAACATAATAGTTTTAGATTTCAAATCTCTATATCCTTCCATAATTAAAACATTTAATATAGATCCATCAAAATATCATGAAAAAAAACAAAAAGGAGATATAGAATCCCCAAATAAAGCATACTTCAGTAAAGAGGATGGAATTCTTCCCAACATAATTAAAGATTTATGGATTGCAAGAGAAAAATCAAGAAAAGAAAAGAAAGAATTGTCTAGGTATGCAATAAAAACGCTCATGAATTCATTTTTTGGTGTTTTGGCAAATCCCTCTTGTAGATTTTATAATATGAATATTGCAAATTCAATAACTCATTTTGGACAAAAATTAATAAAATTAACTGCAAAAAAAGCAGAAGAACAAGGATATGAAGTAATCTATTCAGACACAGATTCTATCTTCATAAATACAAAAACAGAGTCTAAAGAAAAATCAGATAAAATAGGAAACAAATTAGAAAAAGATATAAATAATTTTTATGAGAAATATATACAGGAAGAATATAAAAGAAAATCATTTTTAGAATTAGAGTATGAAAAGTGTTATTTGAGATTTTTAATGCCAAAATTAAGGGGGAGTTCTGCTGGAGCAAAAAAAAGATATGCGGGACTTTTAGAGAATGATAAAATTGAATTTGTGGGATTAGAAACCGTTCGTTCAGATTGGACAACTGTGGCAAAAGAATTTCAAAAAGAATTATTGGATAGAATTTTTCATAAAAAAGAAGTTACGAATTTCATTAAGAAATATGTTGAGGATATTCTTGCAGGAAAGAAAGATAAAGAGTTAATTTATAAAAAATCGTTAAGAAAAGAAGTAGAAAAATATACAAAAATTACGCCCCCCCACGTAAAAGCTGCTAAGAAATTAAAAAAAATAGAATCTTCAATAATAGAATATGTAATTACAACTGCCGGACCAGAACCAATCCAGAATAAAACACACCAAATAGATTATAATCATTACATAAAAAAACAAATAAAGCCAATAGCAAATACAATTTTATCTTTTTTCAATACAACGTTCGAAGAAGTTATAGACGGAACTAAACAAACATCTTTATTTAGTTTTAAGTAACTTTTAAATATAAATTAACTAAACAATAATTATGGGCGTAGCAATAACAAGTATTTTACCAAAGAAAGAAATAACTTTTCAAGAATTACAAGGAAAAAAATTAGCAATAGATTCTTCAAATATAATTTATCAATTCTTAGCATCAATTAGACAAATGGATGGCACTCCATTAAGGGATCAAAATGGAAATATAACTTCTCATTTAGTTGGATTGGCGGCAAGAGTTCCAAATTTAATGGAAAAAAATATAAAATTAGCATTTGTTTTTGATGGAAAACCTCCTGCACTAAAGGCAGAAGAATCAAAAAGAAGGAGAGATTTAAAAGAAAAAGCACAAGAAAAATATGACGAAGCAAAAGAAAAAAAAGATATTGCCTCTATGTCAAAATATTCAAGACAAACAATAAAATTAACACCAGAAATAAAAGAAGAATCAAAAGAATTTATTGAAGCACTAGGACTTCCAGTAATTCAAGCACCTTCCGAAGCAGAAGCACAAGCTTCTTACATGGCAGAGCAGGGAGATGTGTTTGCAGTAGTTTCTCAAGATATAGATTCATTAATTTATTCCACCCCAATTTTAATAAGAAATTTAACTGTAGCTTCAAAAAGAAGGGTACAAGGAAGTTATATTCGAATTAATCCAGAAATTTATAATTTAAAACATGTTTTGCAAACATTAGGAATAGATAAAGAACAATTATTAGCATTATCTATTTTGGTTGGAACTGATTTTAATCCAGGTGGAGTGTTTAGAGTTGGCCCTAAAACAGCTTTAAAATTAGTAAAAGAACATAAAAGTTTTGAAAAAATATTTACAAACGTAGATGCAGAATTTGATTGGAAAGCAGTCTATTCAACTTTCAGAGATATGCCTTTAATTAAAGACTATAAGTTAAATTGGCAAAAACCAAATTTGGACAAGGTAGAAGATATTTTGCAAAAACATGATTTCTCAGAAGAAAGAATCAATAGATTAAAAGAAAAATTAAAAGAAAAAAAACAAAAAAATTTGGATAATTGGTTTTAATTTTCGTGATCATCCAATATTGTAAATGCTTGATTTGCCATTTTTCGGGCAATGCTTATATTAGGATCTCGTTTATTAAGTTCATCCATGCATCTATCTAGCATAACTCTAGCCTCATCGCCATCTCCAGTAGGATCCTTTCCATGCTGCTTTCCAGCTTTTTCTACTAGTTTTTTTAAACCTTCCGCCATTCCGGCTTGATTATTACATTGCTCACGATAATCGGGTTTATCTTTAATCCTTGCGAGTGCAGCAATTGTATTAACAAGTTTTTTGACTCTGGATTTTACCTTTTTATATCTTCTTGTCTTGTACTCATCTTCGTGTTCATCCCTGGAGTCTCTATAATCTTTATCTATATCTCCACTTTCAATCTTTGCATCGACTCTAGTTTTTTTTGCAGTAACATACATAGCATAAAGTACTGAAAACACCAATAATACTGAAATAATTACTCCTCCCATTGAGCCCACTAACATTATCCATGCAACAACAGGAACTGTCATAATTGTAATCACCGTTAATAGACTTGCAAATATTCCTGCGTAAATTCTATTTTTATCAAAAACTGGCACCTTCATTGCTAAAATATACAGGATAAATCCAACCAACATTGTAGAAGCAATTAAAGCTATCACATTTGGTTCTTTAAGTGCACCAAAATCGATTGGTAACGTAATTTGTGGTATTTCCCACCCTCCAAGTTGTGTCCTTGCTGCACTAACTTTAAGACTTTCTAATAACATACTAAAAAATCCAAATAATAAAATTTTTCTTTTCATTTATATTTCCTCCTTATTTTTCAAAATAAATTTCATTGTCTAAATGCCCCTATAAATAAATAGGCGGCATAAATGATTAAGATTATTTGTAAAACCATATCGCCTGGATTTATGAAAAAAGGAATCCAAGTGGCATTTTGATAACTAAAGAAAAGATAAAGACCTACAACTGCAAAAATAAATCCTGATGCTATTTTCATTGCCTTATTTATTGGGTCCATCTTGAAAGATTCTATGAGGATAATTACTCCAACAATTGCAACCATAATTCTCAACAATGACTCCTCAATTGCAAAATTAAATGGAAAAATTTTGATGAATGGCATTAAAGAAACATATAAAAATATAAATCCAAGAATAAGATAAATCATACTACCATTGCTATTATCCCAATCACCTTTTTTATTCATATGATAAGATATTAAATCATCATATTTAAAGATATCGGAAGTTTTTAAAACAATATTAATAAAAAAAGAATAATTATGTTTTTTAAAAAGAAAAATTTTAGATAATTGATTTTAAAAATTTTTATGGTTATCTAAACTTTTTTCAGCCCCTTTAACATAATCATATGCTTTGTCTTTATCTGGATTGTCAGTATCAAGTTCCTGCTTAGCTTTTCTAAGCCAATCGTACGCTTCTTCTCCATCTGAAGTTGGATCTTTTTTTCTTTTTTTCCTTACTTTTTTTATCAATTTTTTTATTTCATTACTCTGACGTTTGCAGTTTTCAATATATGTGTGATAATCAAGTTTTTCAGAAGGTTTACTATTGCTATCGATCTCATTAACAATAGAAAGATCATTTAATTTTTTTGCTATACGGGCAGCTTTCAAATGCTCCACGTGATATCTCCTTCGTTCTTCTGCGTTTCGACTCTCCTTATCATGTTCCTCATCTGATCTCTTCTGAACTTCAGGGTCCTCTAATTTTTTTAGATCTGCTTTATATGCTCTATATTTTTTATACCATTTCCATGGTGAACTAACCATTTTTATATTCCCCCTTATTTTTTAAAATAAATTTCATTGTCTAAATGCTACCTGAGATAGATGGGCAGCTTTTTATTAATATCTCCTAGTATCAATTATTTACTATTTAAAGATATCGGAAGTTTTTAAAACAATATTAACAAAAGAATAATTATGTTATTCAAAAAGAAAAAATTAACGTCTGAGGATCTAAAAAAAATTCCAAAATCGTTTGATGTTATTGGGGGCATTTTGATATTTACTGATTTTCCAAAAGAATTGAAAAGTAAAGAAAAATTAGTTGGGAATTACTTATTAAACAAATTCAAAAATATTATCACAGTTACAAAAAAAACAAAAAAATATTCTGGAAAATTAAGAACTGCAAAATTAAAAATAATTGCCGGAGAAAAAAATAAAGAAACGATCCACGCAGAATCTGGAATAAAGTTGAAAGTGAATCCTGAAAAGGTATATTTTTCACCAAGATCAGGCACAGAGAGATTAAGAATAGCAAAATTAGTAAAAAAAGGAGAGGATATATTAGTAATGTTTTCGGGAATAGCGCCATTTCCACTAGTGATTTCAAAACATTCCAACGCAAACGAGATTTATGCTATAGAATTAAATAAACAAGGCCATAAATACGCAAAAGAGAATATAAAATTAAATAAGATAAAAAACATAGTTGCAATCCAGGGAGATGTAAGGAAAAAAATCCCAAATAAAAAATTCGATAGAATAATAATGCCCCTCCCAAAGGATGCAGAAAATTATCTAAGTCTTGCATTAAAAAATTTAAAGCCAACGGGGACAATCCACCTATACACTTTTGAAAAACAAGAAAATTTCAATAAATTAAAAGAAAAATACAAAAAATACAATATTAAATTAATAAAGGCCGGGACACCTGCGCCAAGAAAATACAGGGTTTGTCTAGATTTAAGCTTAAAATAAAGTTTTCTAAAGTCCGAGATCTAATAATTCTTTAGCTTTCAAATGAATTGCAATAGGAGATTCTCCGCCATGCCATGTAACCCTCGGGCGTACATTCATGGGATACACTCTTTCTGAATTATCATCAAGAATTAATGCTGATCCTTTCATTCTTGGTAAATCATTAATATGTTTTTGAATATCTGCAGAAACATAAGTTTGCATCATATTATTCAGGGCATCAATATCTTTTTTTGCAGTAATTCTATGACTAATAACAATATCCGATTGGGTAATTACATCCTTGTGAATTTCTCCCGGTTGTTGAGTGGCCAATACTAATGAAATCCCCGGTTGCCTACCTTCTCTAAGCAATTGCACCAATGCATCTGTCGCACCAGTTTTTCCAGTCCGTGGCAAGAATTCATGTGCCTCATCAATCAAAATCCAAACCAATGGCATCCTATTTTGGCCTTCAATATTTTTTTCAAAACCAAAAAAACTTGATCCAGCTTCAATCTCTTTTAATTCCTCAATTTTTCTTGCTATAATTCTCTCATTTAATAATTTTTTAGAAATAAGGCCCACAACTAGATTTTTTATTCCCCAACTTCCAGCCATATGGCTATATGCGCTGATGTCCACAATTCCAACTCTGCCACCACTAACCAAATCTTTTATTGCAGTTCCAGTTTTACTAAACAATCCCCATGTTTCGGCGGCCAAAAATCTATTAATTGCAGCATCTTTTACATTTTTTTCAATAGTTTTGTCAGAATTTATTACATTTATAATATCTAAAATCCCATAATCTTTTTTAGAATCTTCCAATAAACTAATTCCTTTTTCCACGGCAACCCCTATTGGATCCATTAGATCAACACCGAAAACAGATGCCCAATCCCCTGCATCTAGTTCAGAAGTTTTTATAGAAAGTGGATAATCTGCGAGAATTCCCTTCTCTTTATATTCTTTAAAATATCCTTCAGGGACATAAACATCAATATTTTTTAATTTTTCTGGTTTCAGATTCCATCCCGCTAATAATGCTTCTTCCCGCTGGTTAGGGTGTTTCATTGTCCAAAAAATACCCATTGTATCAAAAATCAAGATAGCCAAATTTTCAGAAACTTCTTCAGGAAGATTTGTCATCTCTTCTGCAATGACCCCCAGCGTGTAAGATTTTCCGCTTCCCCTTTTACCATCAATAAGGACAACATGAGTTCTAGCAACGTCCATAAATATATTGCTACTAAGGGAGATGGTTTGTTCCATTTTAACATAATGCCTACCAAGAAAAATGGTTGCCTTCTCACCAAATTTTTTTTTATCTTTTGCAACTCTTCCAACAACAATATTATGGGCCATAATGAAAAATTAGATCTAATCTTATTAAAACTTTCTAAAGAGTATATAAAAATTTATAAAGGGCCCACCCATCAAAATAAGACAATGTTCATAGATCAGATAAAAACAACAGCCTTATTGGCAGGATTAACATTTTTATTATTAATATTTGGGTTTTCGATAGGGGGCACAACAGGATTAACAATAGCCTTACTACTGACTGCAACGATGAATATAGTTTCTTATTGGTATTCAGATAAATTAGTATTAAAAATGCATAAAGCAAAACCGGCCAATCATGAAATGTTTGAAGATTTACACGACATTGTAAAAAACATATCAATCAGGGCATCAATAAAAAAACCAAAGATATTCATAATAAATTCTCAAAGTCCAAATGCATTTGCAACTGGTAGAAATGATAAAAACGCAGTAATTGCCGTAACAATTGGATTGTTAGAAAAATTAAGTCATCGAGAATTAAAAGGGGTCATAGCACACGAAATTGCACATATAAAAAATAAAGATCTTTTAATTTCAACAGTTTCCGTTATTCTAGCAAGTGCAATAGCATACATTGCAGTAATGGCAAGATGGACTGCAATATTCGGAAATTCAAGGGAAGATGGGGGAAATCTATTAGAGATAATCACACTTTCGATAGTTGCTCCAATATCCGCATCGATTTTAAGATTGGCAATTTCAAGATCCAGAGAATATGTTGCCGATGAAACTGGTGCAAAGTTAATAAAAGATCCTGAAGCATTAGCAGATGCATTAGTAAAATTAGAAACCTCTCCAAAATTAGAACGAGGAAATAGGGCTGCTGCAAGTTTATTTATTATAAATCCATTCTCCGGTGGAAGATTCATAAGTTTATTATCTACTCATCCAGAAACTTCGGCAAGAGTAAAAAGATTAAGAAAGATGGCTTTTACTTTGTAATCCAATCAATTTCTTCATCGCTCAATTCCAAATAATTTTCTTCAGAACTTAAAGCAAGTTTTATGTAAGGGAATATGTCCTTTATTGATTTTTTCGTAGATACATGGCATTTTTCTGCAATTTTTCCAGCAATGGAATTTCTTTTTCCATATTTCATTTTAGCCATCCAAAGTTTTAATATTTTTTTAGATCGAACATAGTCCACAAATCCCTTCTTAGGTTCTATTTTTGAAGATGCTACACCCGCACTCATCAAATATTTTTGGTAAACCATAAACCTCCAATGTTGCCGTCTCATTATTCTGCGCTTAAATATGTCTGCTTTAGATAATTTATCATATGCATTTTTCAATTCAATTCCAGAATATTCAAGAGGAATATTTTCTTCGACCCACAACATGACCTCGTCAAATTTCAAATTTGTATCATCAAATGTTTTAAGGATCAGTTTAGAATCTGTAGATTTAAAGATCAATTTTAATAAATTGAAAATATCTTCCTCTTTCCCTCGTTCTCCAATATCATCTAAATGTTCTTTTAATATTTCATTTCTTCCAAATGAAACTAATTGAAAATCATTTATTGCTGAACGAATATCTCCTCCAGCACGATTCGAAATACTTTTTAGAATAGTCTCTGAAACATTTATTTGTTCAGAATCAGCAATCCGCTTCAATACTTTAAAAATTTCAAGATAGTTTACTGCAGGAAATTCAATCAAATTGCATTTTTTTCTCAAACCGGATAATTTTTTTTGCCAAGGGTCATTTGCAGTCATGATTATTGGAAAAGATGTTTTGGCAATCAAAGATGCAAGTGCAGATGCCCCACCCCTGTCTTTCCTACCACTTAAACCATCAACCTCATCAACAAGAATCAATTTTCCCCTTCCAAATAAACTCATTTGATTTATTGATTTTCCAACAATCTCCAAAATATGTGCCTTATTTCTAAAATCAGATGCATTGATTTCTAAAACTTCTAAATTGTTTTCTTTGGCTAACGCATATACGGCATCTGTTTTTCCAGTTCCGGTCGGGCCATAAATGATGGATGCCTTTTTCCTATATGTCTTAAATTGTTTAATAAAATCATTAATTTTTAAAATGGATTTCTCTTCCCCAACCAAATCTTTCAAGGATTTGGGGGCATACTTTTTAGTCCAAATCATTGTAAAGAAACAAAACTAGCTATCAATGCTTCGAGTTGAATGTGCTCATCACTGCCCTCTACCATCCTAAACTCTATTTCACCACACTTTTCAATCATTTCACATTTTTTAACTTCATTAATATCTAAGTTAAGAATTTCACTCTGGATCTGCCTTATTATGTCTCCTCCAGACAAGCCATATTTCAACATAGTGTCCAAAAGAAGTTTTCTTGCATTAATGAATTTGCCAGCAACACTCAGCTCCAAAACATTGATGATTTCTTTTGGTCTTGCAGCAGAAACAATTTCATAAATCAAATCTTCTGTAACGTTTTTATTAATAGTAGAACAACTCTGTAAAATATTTTCTGCCTTTCTAGCATCTCCATTTGTCAGTTTGTACAAACTTTTCATAGTAGTAGTATCAATGGTGATCCCTTCTTTTTCGGCAATCCCAGAAATAATAGTTAAAATAGCATCTTCAGATAATGGCCGAAACCTGAATACAGTACATCTAGATTGAATTGGATCTATAATCTTACTAGAATAATTGCAAGATAGAATGAACCTGCATGTGGCAGAATAATTTTCCATGGTTCTACGCAATGCCTGTTGGGCCTCAGTAGTTAACGAATCACATTCATCCAAGTAGATGATCTTAAATGGGACATCTCTTATTGATTTAGTTCTAGCAAAATCTTTAACTTTATGTCTAACAACATCAATTCCCCTTTCATCTGAAGCATTAAGTTCCAAAAAATTATGGTGCCAGTTTTCACCATACATTTCCCTAGCAACGATTAGGGACAAAGTAGTTTTTCCAACACCCGCTGGGCCAGAAAACATTAAATGAGGCATATTATTAGATTTTATAAATGCTTCAACTCTTTCGACTATTTTTTCTTGCCCCTTGATTTGATCAAATGTTTTGGGCCTATATTTTTCTATAAACATGGGCTTGTTAACTTTGTTCAATTTATAAGTATTTTGTAGGTTTTTGGCAACCATGGATAATTATTTAAATAATCTCAATACAATTCAATATATGAATAAAAGAATAGTTTCAATAATATTATTTTTATTAATAATTTTAAGCTCCGGATGCGAAAAGGAAGAAATAAAATCTTCCCCAGTACACGAAGGTGAATGCGGAGAAATAATCCCGGGAATAATAAATATAAAATTCAAAGAGGTACAAACATTTACAAAAATTTCTGAAATTGCATCAAACGGAAGGTTGGCCGATCCAGGGGAAATAAAAAATATATTTTCTTCTGCAAAACCAGGGACAAAAAATAAACAATTACAAGAAAAAATTGGATTAGATAAGTGGGTAAAATTAACTCTCGATAAAAATACAAATTTTGAACAAGAATTAATTAAATGGAAATTAATGCCAGAAGTAGATCAAGTATCCTTTGACTATTATCCTTGTCTAATTGCTGTCCCAAATGAAAATAATATTTGGGTTTACAAACAACAATGGTATCACAGTAATACTAACGAAAGCACATATTATGGGGCCTGGGATGCAGATATTGATTCAACTGAAGCCTGGGACATTCAAACAGGAAATATAACTGTTGCAGTTCCAGATACTGCAATTTTCTGGAACCATGAAGATTTAATTGAGAATATTTGGCAAAATCTCGGAGAAGATGCAGATGGCGATGGGAAAGTAATACAGCCCAATGGGACAGACTATATCGAATATACTGATAGTAATGGGACAATTGGTAACAGATCATATATGAAACATATATTTGATCCAGACGACATAAATGGCATCGATGATGATGGGAATGGATATATAGATGATTTCATTGGGTGGGATTTCTATCACAGAGATAATGATCCCAGTCCAATGCCCGGATATTCAGAACGTTGGCACGGCACCCAAACTGCCGGTGCCGGGATGGCAAAAGGAAATAATTCGATTGGTGGCACAGGAGTTTGTTGGAATTGCAAAGTAATTGCAATGCAAGGCGGAGTTGTAGAGCCTGCAGCAATACAGTATGCTGCAGAAAATGGTGCAAAAGTAATATCTATGAGTTGGTTTGGAACAATCAATGGCCCGCTTTCAGACTCAGTAGATTATGCATATGCCTTAGACATAGTATTATTGACAGGTATAGGAAATTGGGCCCCGAATGGCGCAAATAATAACTTTTGTAAAAAAGAAAATTTAATTTGCATAGCTGGTTCAACAAATGAGGACAAACCCTGGGTAAGTTCTGATTATAATTCTGAAATAGGAAGATATAGTGATCTTGGTAGCCCTTCTAAATCAATACGGGCGCCAACACCCTATGATCATCCACTTAATATCTATGTCGATACATCTGGGACTTCATTTGGAGCGCCAATTGCCGCGGGAGTAGTTGCATTGATGTTAACAGAAAACCCAAATTTAACTCCTGACGAAGTAAAATCAATATTATTATCTTCCACGGACCCCTATAATATTACTACTCCTGGCCGTAGTTCGGGAATTGGCAGAATTAACGCAAAAAATGCCCTAGATCTAACTTTAGATTCAAAAATCAAAGGGGGATTCCCAATTTCAATAATGGATGAATATGGATCAAAAATAAATTATACCCACCTTGACTTAATCGGAACCGCAGGAGGAAATAATTTTGAAAACTATGAATTATTTTATTCAATCGGACATCACACCCAAGACTGGATTTCTCTGGGTGTATTCCAAACAGAGATAGAGGATTCAATATTATACTCTTCAAGGAGAGATGAATTTCCACTTGGGGAGATTCAATTTAAATTAGTAGTAAATGACACAAAGGATCAGACCGCATACGATATCTCAGAGTGGATATTTACTGAACCGCCTGCACAAATAAATAAGACTATCCTTCTCGAAGAAGGATGGAATCATGGTTCAACATTGATGGACAATATTTATTCAAATGACTTCAATACTTCCTTGGTAATTGCCTATAAGGAGGGAAATTGGAAATTAGATAGTAACAAAATTGAAGGCGATGAATTCGAATTAAATCCACTTTTGGGATACTTAGTATATTCGGACAATACTAGGGAAGTAACATTAAAGGGGTATGCGATGGGAAATACAATCGCACCATTCAGTTTTAATACAGATTGGAATTTCATTTCATTTAACGAAACAGGATTATGGGGCAATATAAATGGCACCTACGATCCTATTTTTATACAAGTCCATAATATGGGCATAATCAATAATTCACCAGAATACAATATAATGGATTTAAATAAAGATACTATAATGAGGGGAAAACCATATTGGATAGAATACATCCTGCTATTACCGCCCATCAATCATAATCAATAAACAAAAATCAATAAAAAACTATATAAATAAAAATAAAAATACAAAAACAATGTATGATCCGCAAAAGATAGAGGAAGAAATTATAGAATTTTGGAAAAAGAACAATATTTACCAAATAGTAAGAGATTCTACTAAGGGCAAGAAACCATTCTATTTCTTACAGGGCCCACCCTATACTTCTGGAAAATTACATGCAGGGCATGCCTGGAATAATTCTATGAAAGATTCAGTACTTAGATATAAACAAATGAATGGATTCGAAGTATGGGATAGGGCAGGATATGATATGCATGGGATCCCAACAGCATCAAAAGTACAAAAAGAATTGAACCTAAAAACAAAAGAAGATATAGAAAAATATGGTTTAGCCAAATTTGCAAAAGCATGTATTAATTTTTCAAAAAAACATGCAAAAGTAATGAATGAAGATTTATTCAGATTGGGAATTTGGATGGATTATGAAAATGCGTATATGCCAATAGAAGAAGATTGGATAGAAAGTGTTTGGTGGTTAATAAAACGAGCAGAAGAAGAAGGGAGATTATATGAGGGTAAAAAAACAATGACTTGGTGCCCTACTTGTGAAACTGCCTTAGCAAAACATGAATGCGAATATAAAAAAGTAAAAGACAAATCGATTTATGTTAAATTCAAAATAAGAGAAAAAGAAAATGAATATTTATTGATTTGGACAACAACCCCTTGGACAATCCCATTCAATCTTGCAGTAATGGTGAATCCAGAAATAGATTACATTAAAGCAAAAGTTGAAAATGAAGTTTGGATAATCGCAAAAGAGTTAGCAGATTCATTGATAAAAGATAAGCTAGAAAAAGACTATACAATTTTAGAGGAATTCAAAGGAAAAGATTTGGAGCATTTAGAATATGCCCACCCATTTGAAAACGAAATAAAAGATTATAAAAAATTAAAACAAAATCATGAAAAAGTACACACTGTTTTATTATCGAAAGAATATGTCACAACAGAAGCGGGAACAGGATTAGTTCATTGTGCCCCTGGATGTGGGCCAGAGGATTATGAAGTTGGCCACAAAAATAATATTCCGCCCTATAATGAGGTTGGCCACACTGGAAAATTCAATTCGGGGATGGGGAAATTCACAAATTTAATCGCTAAAAAAGACGATAATAAATTTATAAATGAATTAGAAAATTTGGGTGCACTAATTACTACAGAAATTGTAGAACATGATTATGCACACTGCGAAAGAAGTAATGATCCAGTAATATTCAGAACAACAAATCAATGGTTTTTCAAAGTAGAAGATTTGAAAGAAAAAATGATATCTTATAATAAAAAGATACATTGGGTTCCAAAAACAGTTGAAAATTCATATATTTCATGGTTAGAAAATCTAAGGGATAACTCCATAACAAAACAAAGATTTTGGGGAACTCCAGTACCAATCTGGAAATGTACAAAATGTAAGGAATACAAAGTAATTTCCACAAAAAAAGAATTAGAATCATTATCAAATAAAAAATTAGAAAATTTACATAGGCCATGGATAGATAAAATAATGGTCCCCTGTAAATGTGGGGAAACAATGAAAAGAATTCCAGACATATTAGATGTTTGGATAGATGCCGGGGTGGCATCATGGGCATGTTTGTATTTTCCAAAAAGAAAAGATTTATTTGAAAAATTATTTCCAGCAGATTTTATCCTAGAAGCAAGAGAGCAAGTCAGGGGATGGTTTAACCTATTGATGATAGCTTCAATAATCGGATTAGATAAAATCCCTTTTAAAAATGTTTATGCCCATGGCATGTTGACAGATGTAGATGGCGTGAAAATGTCAAAATCTTTGGGAAATGTAATTTCACCATATGAAATTATTGAAAAGTATGGTGCAGA
>Ga0233440_1001414_pt1 | contig 22274 bp, 19 predicted proteins | sample SI_123_September_5_FD_182791 | JGI IMG/M metagenome (GOLD analysis project Ga0233440, IMG submission 182791) | Seawater microbial communities from Saanich Inlet, British Columbia, Canada - SI_123_September2016_120_MG | ecosystem: Environmental > Aquatic > Marine > Inlet | place: Canada: British... | reverse complement strand
GAAATTGAATACAAACAAGATAGTTCACCATTAGCTCTGGCTGATAAAAAAGCCAATGACATTATCGAGAATGGCTTAAATCAGCTTTCGGTTAATTTCCCTATCTTATCTGAAGAAGGTAGAGAGATTCCTTATAAGGATAGAAAGCATTGGGAGTATTTTTGGTTAGTCGATCCACTAGATGGTACTAAAGAATTTGTAAAGAAGAATGATGAATTTACCGTTAATATAGCCCTTATTCATAAAGACACACCGGTGCTTGGTGTGGTCTATGCTCCAGCGCTAGATGTATGTTACTGGGCAAAACAAGGTGAAGGTGCACTCAAAGATGGAAAAAAACTCCCCCTTAAAACTGAAAAACAGCGAAAAACATATAAAATTGTGGCTAGTCGTTCACATATATCTAATGAGACGCAAGAGTTTATCAATGCGATAGATACAAACAAAGAAAAAGAGCTGATCTTAATTGGCAGCTCCTTGAAAATATGTTTAGTCGCAGAAGGTGAGGCTGATATTTACCCAAGATTAGGCCCAACTATGGAGTGGGATATAGGGGCTGCTCATGTGATTACTAACGAATCTGGTGGGTTTATAGAAAAATATACATACACGCAAAAATCGAAGCATACTTATAATAAGTTCAATTTACTAAATGATTATTTTGTTGCTGGATTAGGATCGGTTGTACAAGAAAAATATTTATGAAAATTACAACCGATGCCTCAATTTATGAGATAGAGCCCAAACAAGTTGTTTACCCCAAAAATTGTGATGATTTAATTAAAGTTATTCGCAAGCTATTATTGAGCAAGCAATCTTTTACCATGAGAGCAGGCGGCACATCGATAGGTGGGCAAGCGATTGGAAGTGGCGTATTAGTTGATATATCAAAACATCTTACTAATATTGTTGATTTTCGAGAAGATGAAAAAGAGATTATAGTAGAGCCAGGTATTATACAAGATGACCTGAATTTATTTCTACAGCCATACAATTTAAAATTTGCACCCGATACATCAACATCAAATAGGGCGATGATTGGTGGCATGATTGGCAATAACTCTTGTGGCTTATATTCTATATTTTATGGCACCACAAGGGAGCATGTTAAATCGATAGAAGTAATTTTGTCAGATGGGAGTTTGGTTGAGTTTAAAGAGTTGACTGAAAAGGAGTTGGGCGATAAGTTATCTATGCAAACTCTAGAAGGTGACATATATAGGTTTATTATTAATTTATTAAATAATAATCAACAAGAAATTTTAGATGCATTTCCAGATGAGAGTTTAATTAGAAGAAATACTGGCTACGCACTTGACGAGTTAATTCGTAAATATAAGCCGTTTAATAAAAATGGTAAATATTTTAATTTAGTATCACTTATATGTGGATCTGAAGGAACGCTAGGCGTTATAGTAAGTGCTACGTTAAATTTGGTAAACCTTCCAAAACATAAGGAGCTAATAGTTGCTCATTTTTCTTCAGACGAGCAGCCATTAAATTTGGTAAAAAATTTAGTTAGGATTAACCCATCTGCTATTGAATACATTGATAAGCCAACGTTAGATGCTAGTAAGAATAATAATGAACAGCAAAAAAATAGAGTATGGATAGATGGAGATCCAAAGTCAGTGCTTGTTATTGAATTTTTTTCACCCTCTTTAAAAGATCTTAATTCTAGAATAGCCAAATGCCAAGCTATGTTGTTGTCTAATGGCGCATATAGTGCTAAATTAATTAACAAAAAGGATGCAAATAAAGTATGGGAAGTGCGCAAGGCGGGCTTAGGCTTGTTAATGGGAAGAGTTGGGCCTAAAAAAGCGGTTGCGGTGATTGAAGATGCTGCAGTCCCAGTAGATAAGTTATATTTATACTATCAAGAAGTTAAATCATTAATGCAATCTTACGGTGTTTCTGCTGTGTATTATGGACACGCTTCAGTAGGTTTAATTCATATAAGACCTATGCTCGATCTTTCTAAGGAGAAAGATCAAAAAATAATGAAAAGCATTGCTAAAGAGGTATCAAGAATTGTAAAAAAACATCATGGCTCATTATCAGGAGAGCATGGAGATGGTAGGGTTCGAGCGCCATTTTTAAAAGAACAGTTTGGTAAATCTGTGTACCAACATTTTGTTGATTTAAAGCACACATTTGATCCTAATAATTTATTTAATCCTGGTGTTATCTTATCTGATAAAAGTATATTAGAAAATTTACGTCCTGTTGTTGAACAAAAAGAGTTAACAACCGCTTTTAATTGGAAAAGTGATTTATCATTTTACTATGCTGCAGAGAAATGCAGTGGAGCAGGAGTGTGTAGAAAATCTACAGGTGGTATTATGTGTCCATCATATAGAGTAACTAGAAGCGAAGATTTTTCCACTAGGGGGCGAGCCAATTTATTAAGAAAGGCGCTGTCTTCAGAAGATCCAGCCAAAAGTCTTAAAAATAGTGAACTAAAAGAAGCGTTAGATTTATGTTTATCTTGTAAGGCGTGTAAGAATGAGTGTCCAGCAAATGTTGACATGGCAAGATTAAAATCTGAATATTTGTTTCAGATTAGAAGTATAAGTAGTTATGTTAAATTATGGCATATAAGGAATTTAGGGAATATTTTAAAAATTGGATCCAAAGTTCCAGGTATATTTAACTATTTACAAGGTTCATTTCTTAGTAGGAAGATTATTAGATTTGAAAGGTGCCCGCCTTTATTGCAAAAAAAGTCGTTGAGTAATTGGTGGAATGGCTACAAGCCTAATAATAAAGGCTATAGTGTAACTGTTTGGGTAATAGCTGATATATTTACTCAATATTATGATGTAACTATTGGTCAAGACGCGCTTAACCTATTAAAGAAGTGTGAAGTTAATATACAGGTTATTTTCCCAAAAAAATCAATTGTAGCTATGGTATCTCATGGTCTGCTTAACGAGGCTAAAAGTGAACTTAGAGAATTGTTCTCCCAGCTTGATAATGTTGCCAAAAACGATCTTATTGTAGGCATTGAGCCTAGTGAAGTGCTAGTTTGGCGCGATGAAGCTAAAAGTCTTATGAGTGAAGAATTACCCAATGTTTTACTGTTCGAAGAGTTGTTATTAGAATTAGATTTATTGGGCGTATTGCCAAAGTTTAATCCTTTGGATTATAAAGTGTGGATATATGAGCATTGCCATCAAAAATCATTAGCAGAAACAAGTAATTTAACACAAGCATTGGCGCTAATTCCAAACCTAAAAGTTGAAATTATAAATAGTGGATGTTGTGGGATGGCTGGTGATTTTGGTTATAAACATCTAGAAATATCAGAAAAAATAGCGCACAACTCTTTAGATGATTACATAACTAAGATTACAAGTCAAGATGTACTAATAGCCACTGGTACTAGTTGTAGAAAGCAGATATTGGATGTATTTACAATTCAATCACAGCACTTGCCACAATTATTTTCTGAATCTATAGGGTTGATTCGTGTTAAAAGGTAACTGGTCTATTTTTGAGAATATTGATAAACTATCAATGCAAGTGGCTGATGATATTTTAGATGTGGCTAAAATATCAATCAAATCAACTGGTAGCTTTAAAATAGTTTTGGCTGGTGGTAAAAGTTTAATTCCTACCTATAAAATTCTCAGCCATTCTAATGCAGATTGGAGTAGATGGCATATTTATATTGGTGATGAGCGCTGCCTACCCTTAAAAAATAAAGAGAGGAACGATCATAATATTAATATTATCTGGCTAAATAATAGTCCAATACCTAAGAAAAACATTCATTTTATTCGTGCAGAATTAGATGCAAAACAGGCTGTGTGGCATTATGAAACCACACTCGAAGAGGTGGAAAATTTTGATGTGACCCTATTAAGTATGGGTGAAGATGGCCATACAGCGTCACTATTTCCGGGTCATCAATACGATAATAAGCGTGACGTAGTTATTATAAACAACTCACCCAAAAAACCAAAGCAGCGTATCAGCCTCTCCTACTCTCGGTTAAATCAGTCAAACAAAGTATTTAAAATAATAAGTGGCAGTTTAAAATGCAACGCTGTAAGGCAGTGGTTAAATAATATTCAGTTACCAATCAATCAAATAAATGGTAATTCAGAAAAAGTATACCTATCTCAAAATGCGCTTCCATAAAAATTTAAAAAAACTTGCTTTTTTAGAGATGACGATCTAAAATTAACATACTCTTTTCTATACTATAAAGAAATTGTAATTTTACGTAGTTAGCTTAAGAAATATAATATTTACTACTGTGTATAGAGTGCATAATATGCGGCAGTCGTTTAAAACATTTAATATTTTAAAATAAAAATTGATCATTAAAAAATCATCATTAACGATTCTTTGGCACCATCTCACCAGGCGTCGTCAAAAGCAATTCTCACTTCTGCTAATTCTAATGATTGTTGCATCGCTAGTAGAAATCATTAGCATAGGTGCAGTATTGCCATTTTTAGGCGTATTAACTGCCCCAGAGCAAGTCTACCAATACTCCTTTATGCAGCCTGTTATTCAAATTCTAGAGTTAACCGAACCTAGTCAACTAATATTGCCACTAACCATACTATTTATAACCGCAGCACTATTGGCTGGTGTAATTCGCCTAATACTGTTATACGCCATGACTAGACTCTCATTTGCAACAGGTGCAGATCTCAGTATCAACATCTATCGTCGTACTCTATACCAAGAATACGAAGCTCATGTGTCACGCAATAGTAGCGAGGTAATTAACGGTATTATCACTAAAACAAATACGGTAATCGGAGGGGTGATCTCACCAATTCTAAACCTTATTAGTTCGATTATTCTGCTTGTAGGCATCATGGTCGCACTCTTTGCAATTAACACAACTATAGCGTTATCAGCGTCTATCGGCTTTGGTCTGCTCTATTGGCTGGTTATTCGTTACACTAGAACTTATCTCAAAGATAATAGTGAAATTATTGCAGATCAATCCACTCAGATGATTAAATCTCTTCAAGAGGGGCTAGGTGGAATCCGTGATGTGCTTATCGATGGAACTCAACAATTCTACTGTAAACTTTACCGTAAAGCAGATTTACCACTGCGTCGCGCATCAGGAAACAATTTATTTATTAGCGGAAGTCCTAGATATGCAATGGAAGCAATTGGAATGGCGCTTATTGCTGGACTTGCCTATGTAATAACACAACAAGAGGGTGGAGTGGTTACAGCAATCCCCATGTTAGGCGCGTTGGCGCTTGGCGCTCAAAAATTACTGCCGGCATTGCAACGGGCGTATAGTTCTTATAGTCAAATCAAAGGCTCAAAATCATCATTTGAAGATGTATTAAATTTACTAGATCAGCTACTGCCAAAATATGCAGATCAGCCACTACCAAAACCAATTCCTTTTGCAAAAGAGATTAAACTGAATAATCTTAATTTTCGTTATACAAAGGATTCGCCCTGGATATTAAAAAATGTTAATCTCTCTCTAAAAAAAGGGGAGCATATCGGCTTTATGGGGGTAACCGGAAGTGGTAAAAGTACACTACTTGACATTATTATGGGGCTACTTTCAGCAACTGAGGGCGATTTGAATGTTGATAATCAGACAATCAACATTCAGAACCGTAGATCCTGGCAAGCACATATCGCCCATGTGCCACAAAACATTTATCTGTCAGATAGCACTATTGAAGAGAATATTGCTTTCGGTATTGCAAAAGAGTTAATCGATCATCAACGAGTCAAAAAAGCAGCACAGCAAGCACAAATTTCGCAGCTTATTGAACAGTGGAAAGGTGGATATCAAACTTTTGTGGGTGAAAGAGGCATTCGACTCTCAGGTGGTCAAAGGCAACGAATAGGTATTGCAAGAGCGCTTTATAAGCAAGCCAATGTCTTAATATTTGATGAGGCAACCAGTGCATTAGATAACGAAACCGAACAGGTAGTTATGGATGCAATTGAAGGGTTGGACAAAGAATTAACCATACTTATTATTGCGCATCGATTAACAACCTTAAAAGGTTGTGACAAAATAGTAAAATTAGGCAAAAATAATGTAATTGATATTTTAAGTTATAAAGAAGTTTTAAAATCAATTGATAAAAAATAGAGAGGTAATATGTTAAGAAATTCGTCAATACTAATCACAGGTGGAACGGGCTCTTTTGGCCACGCATTCATCCCGATGACATTAGAAAAATACAACCCAAAAAAATGTAATTTTCTCTCGTGACGAAATGAAACAATGGGAAATGGCTAAGTTATTTAAAAATGATCCTCGTGTTCGATATATTTGAAGTTGTAGACTTGTAGTGATAGATAATAATACTCCTCGTTATTTAATATTAGGATCTGATGAGCGACTTTGGAATTTTAATTGTCCAGTTGTTTTTTTAGGCAATTGGTGTTGTCTTTATAAGCGAAAGGAATCCTGGTCAAGTATGGATTTTATTATTGCAGACCCATTTAGTAAATTGTCAGAGAGAAAAAAAATCCATAGTAGCGCTAGGCAGTTAGAGAGAGAACTCTTTCCTATTCTTTGTGACTTATTAAATGACTATCATAATACCCAGCATGACAACAGGTTTTGGAAAATTGTATTAGGACTTTGGTTTTATCGTTATATTAATGTAATATATAATCGTATAGAAACGCTTAACAAGTGCATAAATAACTATAATATTAGTGGACTAAGTATTATTGATTCTAGTAATTATGATTTATCAACAAGAGATTCTAAGTCAGCAATATGGTCATTTAACGATGATCGGTGGAATAATATGTTGTATTCTCGAATTATTGACATTATTAAGCCATCTATAGACTTTCCAGTTGATGTGATTTATTTTGATGATAAAAACACACACTTTATATTTAATAATAATAATAATAATAATAAACCTTTGTATAAGATGTTTGTAAGCAAAATACTTAGGTATGGAAATTCCTTGCTATGTAAGTTTTCAATGAAAGATGATAATTTTATTATAAATAGTTACCTGCCAAGAGTTTTAGAAATGAAATTAAACTTAGCTTTTGGTAGTCTCCCTAAGATATGGACAAATAATAATTATATAGTTAATGAGAAGTCTAACGCCACTGTACGAAAAAACCTGACTGATAGAATGAGTTTGTCTTGCACTAATAGTGTTAAATCTGTTGCTCAAAAAATGTTATTCGAAATGATCCCTGTTTGCTATTTGGAAGGATTTGATGAACTATTTAAATCGAGTAAGTTGAAAAGGTGGCCTGATATGCCTAAGTTCATCTTTACAAGTGGCAGTTATGACACAGATGAAACCTTTAAGTTGTGGACCGCCTTAAAGGTGAAAAAAGGCTCTAATTATATTATAGCTCAGCATGGAAATTTAGGTCAAATTGAAAGTGACACGCAACACATTATTGATGAAAGGGTTGCTGATAAATTTATTTCATGGGGCTGGAGTGACCACAAGCGTAAAGTTTTACCCGGATTTATATTTAAAACATCTGGAAGAGTTGTAAAAAAAAGAAACCTGTCTGTTGGAATATTAATGATTTTATGTCATTACCCTCATCGCTCAAGTATTCTGGATAAATCTGTTGATTATATTGACACCTTTCAGAATCATATAAATTTTATAAAAAAATTGCCTGTTGAGTTAAAGCTCTTATTGACAATTAGGATTCACAGTGAATGGAAAAATTTTAACTTTAATGAAAAGGAGAGGCTTGAGATATTTAATGGGAAAGTTAATATTGATTACGGCTCTGGATCTATAAATAGCCTGGTTGAAAATAGTAGAATTGTTATTCATGGTTATGACAGTACTGGAATACTTGAAACCCTATCTATGAATCTTCCGACTCTTGCATTCTGGAGTGGAGGTTTGGAGAATTTAAGGGATGATGTTAAGCCATATTATGAGTTATTAGTTGAGTGTGGAATAATTCATTTTAGCCCTGAATCAATGTCGAGCAAAATTTTAGATGTATGGCAGAATGTTGATTCTTGGTGGTATTCTAAAAGTATACAATTTGCAAGAAAAAAATTTTGCGAACAATATGCTAAAAAATGTAATCGTCCAGTTGGCATGTTAGTTGACATATTAAATATAGAATCATAAAAAAAAGCGGGGTTTAAAACTTTGAATAAAAAAATTAAAAACTTAAATAGAGAGGCAACTAATGAATCTGGAGTTAGGCCTGACTTTATGTATAAAAATATTTTGGATCAAAAAAGATATATAAATGCTTTAAATTTTGTACATGAAAAAAAAATTCTTGATTGTGCTTGTGGCGTGGGATGGGGGTCATACATTATGGCTAATTCTGGAGCTGATCATGTTACTGGAATAGATTTGTCAGATGCTGCAATTTCTACAGCTAAAAAATATTATAATCATGCTTCAGTCTTATATGTTCATAATGATATAAATAATTTAGATAGTAAATTTGATGTAATAACTTCATTTGAAACCATTGAGCATGTTGAAAATCCGTTAGATTTTTTAAAGATACTTGCAAAATTAAGCCATACAGAAACTGCATTATTTTTATCTACACCTAATGGATTTTGTTTTAAAAATAAAGACGATCTTCCTTACAATCCTTATCATAATGAAGAATACACAAAAGAAGAGCTGTGTGTTTTGTTTGATTTATCTGGCTGGACTGTTGAAGAGTATAAAGGGCAGTATTTAATGAAAAATGACTCACAAGATATTATTAAATATAGAAGCTTTATCCGTAAGTTTTGGCTGGATAAAATTAGATCGGATAAGTTTGGAATTATTTATAATTTACTTGGAAGGGTTGTTAGAAGGCTGATTGGAGAGACTATACAAGATCCTGCGCATAAAGGAGATTGCTCCCCAGTCAAAGTTCCTAAAGGCTATCAGCCAGCTTACCATTATTTTAGATTAAAGTTAAAATAAAAAAATGACTAAAGTTTTGATTACAGGGGGTAGTGGGTTTATAGGTAAGAAGCTTGTCGATACTTTACGTCTACATGATAATAAATTTAAAGTTTTTATTTTGCTTAGGAGTACCCCTTGTATTAATTTGCACTGTGAAAATATACATATCGTGGACTTTAGTAATCTTGACAAACTCAAGATGGTAATGCAAAAAATAAATCCAAGTATTGTTATTCATTTGGCGTATTCTAAGTCTCGAAATGAAAGAGATATTGTCATGAGTAAAGATTATTTTTTAAATTTACATATGTCGTCAAACGTGATAGAAGCTACAAGAAGTTTACCTTCTTTGAGTAAGTTTATTTTTCTTGGAAGTTGCGATGAATATGGAGTTCAAGAAGATCCGTATATGGAAGCCCAATCTGAACGCCCTTTGACATCTTACGGCCTATCAAAACTGGCTATAACAAAAACTTTAATGTCTTTATATCTAAATGAAAAATTTCCTTCAGTTGTTATTCGGCCAAGTGTTGTTTATGGGGAGGGTCAAGGTATGGATATGTTTTTACCATCACTAGCAAGTTCAATTATAAATAGGTCTAATTTTAATATGACAAAAGGAAATCAGTATCGTGATTTTATCTATATTAATGACTTGATTGATGCAATATTACTGGTCTTAGAATATTTTGAAGCGATAACAGGTGAGGTTATTAATATTTCATATGGAGAATCATATCGCCTTGCAAGTGTTGCAAAAAAGTTTGCCAATATGATTACACCAAATGGAGACTCATTTTTAAATATTGGAGTAAATAGCTATAGAAAATCAGAGGTTATGGACTACCATGTCTCAAATATAAAAGCAAAAAAAATACTTCATTGGTATCCAAAAATAAATCTTGAGTCTGGCATGAAAAAAGTTTTACTTTCTTTGAAAAAATAATCTTATGGTTAAAAAAATTCACTATCATTCAGATTGTCATTTTTTTGCCGGATGTGAAAATATGCTAGTCAACTTTTTTGATTCTAAAGAGCTAAATGACAAATTTAAAGTTTCATTTAGCTATAGAAAATCAATAGAATATGAAAAAGGGTTGAATTCTAGAGTAAAGTCGAAAATTATTCGCTACCCTTTAAATTTTTTGTATTTGTTAAATCCAAGAGTTAGAAAAAATAAATACATATATAAAATTGTTAAATTTGCAATATCTTCGACAAGAGTCTCCATTAGTTATTTATCGCTTTTATATGAAATTTTTGTTTTGACTCGACTACTGTTGAAAATAAATCCAGACATAGTTCATGTAAATAGTGGGGGTTACCCGCCAACAATGTCAGCTAAAGCGGCTGTAATAGCAGCAAAATTTTGTAAAGTAGATAGAGTGATAATGGTAGTTAATAATTTAGCCAGAGATTATACTAGCATATCCCGTATGGTTGACTACCCCCTTGACAGAGTTGTTGTTGCATCTGTTGATTATTTTATAACTGGATCAATGTCGGCCTCTAACAAGTTGAAGCAGGTTTTATCATTAGATAGCAAGGTAATAATGTATATCCATAATGGGATAGAATTAAGAAAAAGGCAAGAGTCTAATGTGGAAGCAAGAAGTAGGCTAGGGCTTCATAATAAAAAAATAAAAATTTTTGGTGTTGTAGCATTATTGATTCATAGGAAGGGTCATAAGGTTCTAATCGATTCTATTGAAAACATTGTAAAAAAATCTGTAACTAATTTCATTGTATTGATTGAAGGTAGTGGACCCTTGAAAGTGGAGTTAGAGAGGGAAATTAAGCTCAAAAGGTTGGAGAGGTACTGCAGGTTTGTCGGTAATGAAAAAAATATTGTAGATTTTATTTCAATACTTGATTTTGTCGTCCTTCCTTCAATTGAACAGGAGGACTTCCCCAATGTTATATTAGAGTCAATGGCACTTGGTAAAATCGTATTAGCAAGTAATTTATCTGGAATTCCAGAGCAAATCAAAGATCAAAATACAGGTTTTATATTTAATCCAGGTGATTTTAAGCATTTGTCATTATTAATGACCGGTCTTATTAAGAATAATACTGGCCAAAAGGAAATGGGAAAATCTGCAAAGAAAAGATTCGATAATAATTTTAATGCAAAAATAGCGGTTAAAAAATATATTGATTTATATGAAAGTTAGGATTACTACAAAAAAATAGAGGTTTATAATGTTAGAAAATTTCAAAGATAAGCGTGTTTTTATTACAGGAAGTACAGGATTTAAAGGGTCATGGCTCTCATATATCTTAAAGTTGAGTGGTGCAAAAGTCATGGGGTATGCATTAGACCCTATTTCTAGCAGGTCGCATTATAATGATCTGAAACTTAAGGATAAGATAGTCCAAATAAAAGGAGATATCCGTGATAGAGATAAATTAATGTCAACTATGATGGACTTTAAGCCAGACTATGTGTTTCATCTTGCTGCCCAGGCGCTGGTCAGGCCTTCTTATGATGATCCTTTCAATACATTCGAAACTAATGTTCTTGGATCTGTTAACTTGTTAGACTCAGTTTTGGCCACACCATCAGTCCGGTCATTGGTTTACATTACCTCTGATAAGTGCTATGAAAATAATGAATGGATTTGGGGGTATAGAGAAAATGACAAACTAGGGGGTAGAGACCCTTATAGTGCGTCCAAAGCTGCTGCTGAACTTGTATTTTCGTCGTATCTACAATCGTTTATTTCAAAAAACAAAAAACTTGGAGCTGCATCAGTTAGGGCTGGAAATGTAATTGGAGGTGGGGATTGGGCTATTGATAGAATTGTTCCTGATTGTGTAAAATCTATTGCTAATAATGTGCCTATTATTTTGCGTAATCCACAGGCAACAAGGCCTTGGCAGCATGTCCTGGAACCTTTATCAGGTTATCTTTTGCTTGCTTTGAATTTATATGATAATCCAAAGAGTTTTTCTGGCTCATGGAATTTTGGACCTTCAACATTTGAGATAGCCACAGTAGGGGATGTTGCATATTCAATGGTTAAATATTTCAATAAAGGGAGTGTTGTAAACGAGGGTAATATTGGCCAGCCTCATGAAGCGGGGTTGCTTCAGCTTAATTGTGATAAGGCGCATCAGAAATTAAAGTGGAAGCCAACATGGGGTCTTAAAAAGACACTTAATGTTACTGCCGATTGGTACAAAAGAGTTTTGGATGGGGAGAAGGTGTCAAATGTTACACAAGAGCAGGTATATGAGTATTTTGGAGGTATAAAATGATTGAAGGTGTTAGTGTAATTAATCTTAAACAAATATTCGATGAGCGTGGAAAGGTTATGCATATGTTACGCAGTGATTCTTCAAATTTTTCTCAATTTGGAGAAATTTATTTTTCGTGTACTTATTCAGGAGCTATAAAAGCTTGGCATTTACATAAAGAAATGACATTGAACTATGCAGTTGTGCATGGCTCGATTAAATTTGTATTATATGACGACCGTGAAAACAGTAGTACACAAGGGAGAATTCAAGAGATCTTTATCTCTCCTGAAAGTTATCAGTTAGTTACAGTACCGCCTGGTATATGGAACGGCTTTAAAGGGATAGGAGGACAAACGTCTATCGTAGCAAACTGCTCAACAACTCCTCACAGCCCCGGAGAAATTACAAGAAAAAAATATAATGATAAATCCATCCCATATGATTGGGACATTGACCACAAATAAATAATTATAATAGGAGTAGTATATGAAAGTTATTATTTTAGCAGGTGGCTTTGGAACGAGAATTTCAGAGTACACAGATTTAGTTCCAAAACCTATGGTTCGTATTGGAGATAGGCCTATTTTATGGCATATCATGAGCATTTTTTCACACTATGAGCATAATGATTTTTTTGTTGCACTGGGGTATAAAGCAGAAAATATAAAAGAGTATTTTATAAATCACCATGCGCTAAACTCAGATTTTACAATTAATTTAGAAAACGGGGATATTTCCCAATATCAAAGAAATACTGTATCGTGGAAAGTGACTTTGATAGATACCGGTCTAAAAAGCATGACAGGTGGAAGGGTTAAAAGAATGCAGCCATACATTAAAGACGAGCCTTTTTTATTAACTTACGGAGATGGCTTGTCAGATATAAATATAGATGAATTGGTAAAGTTTCACAAATCACATGGAAAAATGATAACTGTGACAGCTGTTAGGCCAACTGCTAGATTTGGTGAATTGGAATTTGATGGTGATATGGTTACAGAGTTTAAAGAAAAACCACAACTACACGAAGGCTGGATTAATGGCGGTTTTTTTGTGGTAAATCCTGAATTTTTTGAGCTAATTGATGATGATAACACCCTTTTAGAGCGTGGCCCATTAGAAAAAGCAGCAGCTATGGGCGAGTTAATGGCATTTAAACACCATGGTTTCTGGCAGTGTATGGATACAAAAAGAGATCATGAGTTACTTGAAGGGTTATGGGGTTCCGATAAGTGTCCGTGGATTAATTTGTAGTTTATTTTGCGTATTTTAATTACAGGTGGATTGGGTTATCTTGGTAGTAGATTGGCTCATTATTTGGATCAAAAAGGAAATGAAGTTATTGTAGCTTCTAGAGATCATGATAAATCTAAAAATCTCTCAAAAAGAATCTTAATTCAAGTCATTGATTGGAAGAGTGAAACTAGCATTAATCAAGCATGTAAAGAGTGTGACATAGTTATTCATGCAGCAGGAATGAATGCAGACTCTTGTAAGAAAGATCCGGTTGCTGCGCTAGATTTTAATGGAGTTGTGACTGCGAAACTAATAAGAAGCGCATTGTTATGTAAAGTTTCAAAATTTATATACTTTTCTACAGCGCATGTATATTCCGAATGTTTGTCTGGATATTTTGATGAAAATAGCTGCACAATGAATTTACATCCGTACGCAACAACCCATAAAGTGGCCGAAGATATGGTTTTACATATGACAAAAGGAAGGAGTATGTTGGGAGTAGTATTGCGCCTTTCCAATGTTTTCGGATCTCCAGTGCACCCAAAAGTTGATTGTTGGGAGTTGTTTGTTAACAATATCTGCAAGCAGGCTGTTTTAACAAATGAGATACATTTAAAAACCCTAGGAACGCAATATCGAAATTTTTTACCCATGGAGAGTTTATGTACAATTGTGGAGTATTTCCTGTCTAGTAAGAGTTTTAAAAACATTGATTCATCAACTATTTATAATATTGGATCAGAAACAGCAAAAACCATTTACGAGGTGGCGTTATTGGTTAAAAGCCAGGCTCAAGTTTTCCTTAAACAAGATGTGTCATTAGTAGTTGATAATGGTAATAATAAATTAATTTCTGGTAAGCCATTAATTTATAGTCTTGATAAGATTCTTGCGGAAGATATTCTTCTTGTTGATTATTTCGACAAAGAAATAAACACACTACTTTTATTTTGTAAAAATAATTTTCATGTTAATAAGTAAGAAAAAAATCCCCTGGCAAGTGAAAATAATGCTAAAATAATAATCTCAAGATTGCCTATTAGCTATGGTTTTTGGTCAAAATTTGGATTATTTAGGCATGGGTCAATGGATAATTATACTTATGCCTTTGAAGTTTTTAAAAGCCACATGAATAAAACCAATAGCTGGCCATTAGAGGAAAAAAAAATATTAGAAATTGGGCCTGGGGATGGAATATCAACTGCAATTATTGCAGCTTCATATAATGCATCAGCAGTATTGATAGACTCAGTAGACCATATTAGTAATGATGTGAGACCATATATTGAATTATGTAATTTTTTAAAAAATCAGGACTTACATCCACCGCATTTAACGGACAAAGATACGGTGGAAAGTATTTTAAAAAAATGCAACTCTAGATATTTAACTCATGGTGTTGATAGCTTTTCCAAAATTGACAGTAATAGTATAGATATTATTTTTTCCCAGGCTGTATTAGAACATGTAGAAAAAGATATTTTTGTTAGAGAAATGAAAGAATGTTTTCGTGTTGGTAAAGATGATTCTGTACACTCGCATGAAGTGGACCTAAGAGATCATTTGTCGGAAAGTCTTAATAATTTAAGATTTAGTGAAAGTGTTTGGGAGTCTAATTTTTTTAAATCATCTGGTTTTTATACAAATAGAATTCAACTTGAAGAAATGAAGTTAATTTTTTCCAGATGTGGATTTATGTATAAAATAATTTCAGTTGATTCATGGAATGAGCTACCAATACAAAAAAAGAAATTAAACAACCTTTTTAGAGGTTTGTCAGATGACAATTTAAAGGTTAAGGTATTTAATGTTTTACTATACAAAAAAACTTAATAAATGAAAAAAATATTATTCATTATTCCTGATTTACATGACAGGGTGACAGGTGCAAATAAAAGGGCTATCCTCTTGGCTGAGGAGCTATCTAAGTTACACAGTGTGATTGTTTTTTCGAAAAAAAAAATTAGCTATATTAATGATAAGAAATATACGCTAACTCTAGATACAAGTCTTGTTTCTATATTATCTATTTTTACTAAAAATAGAATTAATTATTGGTTTTGTGATACGATTTATTTCGCTATTCTTCCACTTCCTGGTCTTATTTTTACGTTACATGACATGAAGGAATGGGCAAAATATAATCGCAGTGGCTTTATAAAAAAAATAATACTGTATCTAATTTCAAAAAAAGCAAAATATCTTATTACTGTATCAGAAAATCAGAGGGAAATTATAAAGAAATATTTATACAGAGATAGTCTGGTTTTTTATAATGCAGTTTCCAAGGAATGGCTAGACTTCCCATATTCTGTTGGACTTGGCGATCAAAAAATAAAAGATAAGTATGTTTTATATGTTTCTAATTTTTCAAATCACAAAGGGCATTATGATATTTTGAAAAACAGACACATCTTTTCAGGATATAAAATTATTTTTATTGGCACTCCTATTGATAAAGGTGGGGAGTTAATTAAGAAAAATATAGAAAAAACAAGTGGTTGTTTTGTTTATAGTGATATTGAAGAGTTCGAGTTGATAAGGTGGGTTGACAATGCTTCTTTTATTTTATTTCCTTCACACTATGAGGGGTTTGCTATGCCTGTATTAGAATCAATAATATTAAAGAAAAAAGTCTTGATAAATAAAAAATTAGATTTAAATCATTTTAAATCATGTAAAAATATTAAAAAAGTTTCCTTTTCAGATGGGCTTAATCTTAATGATATAGCATGGGCAGAATCAAGTGTTAACTATTGCGATAAATGTAATTGCAGGTATGGTTGGAACGATATAGCTGAGAAAATAGATGCCACAATTTTATAAAAGTAATTTAATGTCAGATAAAAGTAATGCCGTAGGGGTAATTTTAACTGTTTTTAATGGAGAGAGGCATCTCAAAAGTACAATCAATAGTTTATTGTCACAATCACATTCTAATTGGATTTTGTATATTGTTGAAAATGCCTCAATAGATAACACTCGGAAAGTGTTGCAATTATACAACGAAGATACTAGACTAAATATTGAATTTCTATCGGAGAATATATCAAGAACTTGTGCTTTAAATTATGGTTTTAAATTGATATCACCAGAAGTGGAATATGTAATGATATTGGATGATGATGATATATTAGAGCCAAAATGGATGGAGCATGCAGTTGATTTCTTAAACAAGGAAGAAGATATCGGGGTTTTGGGAGGCTGGGCGCATGTAATGGATGAAAATGGAAATAAGTATGATGCAATAAATGCACCTGCATATCCAGAGTTAATCAATGAGATGTTTTCTTATACATTTCCTGTGGTGCACTCGTCCTTATTTTTTAGAAAAAATATAGTTGACCTTATTCCAGGACCATATGATATTAATGTATCGATAGGGCAAGATTGGGATCTGTGTATAAAGTTGTCCATGATAACCAAAATATGCGTCCTTGACAAGTATTCTATTAGTTGGAGGAGGTACGATAAAAGTATTACCGGAGACCCTGGTAATTTTCTTATTAGTAGGATGGATAAACTAAATAGTCTAACCAATGGAGTTAAGTGCGCTAAATCTTTTCAATCATATTTTAAAAATAGAAATCGTCGAGGGGTGGAGAATTTAGCAATAGCATTGTTGAATTTTAGAGATGGAAATTATTTGAAATCCATATATAGAGTGTTGCTATCTATATATCAAAGTCCATTTTCAATTATATTTAACAATAAAATTATAAAACCCCGACAATTTTAGAATTTCTTATTTTGAACGAGTTAAATCGAACTTAATAATTCAGAGTAAAAAAACTAACCAATTACAGTAGAAAATATGTCTAAAAAAATACTAATTTTAATAACACATAGCCTGGGTGAGCTGGATGTTGTATTTCCCATTTTTAGTAGAATATTTTCAGAGCAAAAAGTTGAGGTTGAACTGGTATTCACAGTAGATACTATTTTTAATAAATTTAAACGCGACGATTTTTATCAGTTCTTTGTTAAAAAATACAAAATTAAGTCATTTTTTTGCAAGATATATAAATACAAGTCTTTTAATGATACTTCTATGCGTGAAAGGCTTTTAGTTTCTGTGAAAAATTTAATTATTTTTCTTTATAATGCCAAAATACTTTTTCTAACCAAAAAAGCCGTTTTAGCCGATGTGTTTATGCATGAGCATACTAATCAATTGTCATCCAATTGGCTTTTGTATTTATATAGATTTTTATTAAATAAAAAGATTTTCGTGTATAGTCATGGGCATTCGATACATTCTGCGAGCGTACGTATCCCTACTGTGTTTGCACATAAATCAACAGTATTGAGTTTTGATAATTATGCAAAAAAATATTGGAATGAATTGGGGTATTGTAGTCAATTTGTAATTGGGTATCCAAAGTTTTATCCTGAATGGGTAGAGGTTATTGAAAACTATTTAACACAATCAAGAAATAAAGAAGAATTTGTTTTAATATATTCTAGACCGATACATGAATATTTTATGGATCAAGATAAGTATATGAAATTATTAATATCCTCTTGTGAATCTATAAGGTCAAAATTTAATAACATATTAATTATTATTAAGCCCCATCCAAGAGAGTCAGAAGATTTTATAAGAAAAATATTTACTGATAATAATATTGAAAATATTGAAATTAGTTACGATACAACTTTAAGTTATTCTAAATTTTGTATTTTATCTATTTCATTTTGGACATCTGCAATTTTGGATTCCTTGAGTGGTGGAACCCCCACTTTGGAATATTATATTGAAGCGGAAAAGTTTAGGGAGTCTGAGCCAATTGGCTCAGAATTTAAAAAACTAGGAATAATATCAGTAGACAACAAAAGCGACCTCTGTTATTACATCAGTAATATGAATCAGTTAAAATCTAATAATGCAGTTGCAGTTAAAAAGTTCACCAGAAATATAAACACTGGTTTTTTATAAAATTTTACTCAGGAAGGTAATATGTCAAAAGTTTTAATAACTACAGTCCCATTTGGAAATAAAGATAGGGCCCCGCTAAATCTGCTTGAGAAAAATGATATCAAGTATCTTATAAATCCACTTAATAAAAAATTAACAGAAGACGAATTAGTTGAATTAGTATCAGATTTTGATGTAATTATTGCTGGAACTGAGTTAATTACTAAAAAAGTTATGAATGCAGCTACTAATTTAAAAATTATCTCACGAGTAGGGATTGGTCTAGATAGTGTCGATCTATTAGAGGCAGAAAGGCGCGGAATTATAGTGAGTTATACGCCAGATGCTCCAGCTCCAGCTGTAGCAGAGTTAACCATAGGACTGATGTTGACCCTTTTGCGTTCTGCGCAACTCTCCAATATGGAGATGCACAATGGAAAATGGCATCGATTTTTTGGGAGAAGGCTTTCAGAGATAACTGTCGGTATTATTGGCGTTGGGCGGATTGGTGCTGGAGTGTTGCAGCATCTGCAAGGATTTGGTTCTCCAAAAATCTTGGTCAATGATATTAATCCTGATAATAATTTAAATAAAAAATTTAACATTGAATGGGTGGATAAAGAGACAATCTACCAACAGGCAGATATTATTACCATTCACACACCGCTAACCGTACAAACTAAAAACATGATCAAAAAAGAGCAACTTCTTAGCATGAAAGAGGATGCAATAATTATTAATACCGCACGAGGTGGTATTATTAATGAAGATGATTTATACGAGGTCATGCAGGCAGGGCATCTAAGTGGTGCAGCTATTGATGTGTTTGATTTTGAGCCATATGCTGGAAAAATGCGTGAAATCCAGAGATGTATTCTCACTGCACACATGGGCTCTATGTCGATTGATTGTCGTACTCGCATGGAAATTGAAGCTACTGAAGAGGCGGTGCGTTTTCTTACAGATCAACCATTAGAAGGTGTAGTTCCAGAAGAGGAATACGCTGTACAGAGAGAGGGGCTATGATCAAAAAAGCAGTAGTTGTTGGTGGTAGTGGCTTTATTGGCTCGCATGTTGCAGATCATTTAAGTGATGCTGGGTATCAAGTTACTATCTATGATTTAGCACCATCACCATGGCTACAAAAAGATCAACAGATGGCTATTGGTAATGTCTTAGATGCAGAGAAACTCAATGCCACCATCACAGGATCAGAGGTGGTCTATAATTTTGCAGCTTTAGCCGATCTAAATCAAGCACTAGAACAACCACTGAAAACGGTCAATATTAACATCTTAGGCAACCTAAATGTGATGGAGGCGTGTCATGCTCATGGGGTAAAACGCTTTATTTATGCCAGCACGGTCTATGTTCATAGTCGAGAGGGTGGGTTTTATCGCTGCAGTAAACAGGCTTCAGAAGCCTATGTTGAAGAGTATCAAAAAATTTATGGATTAGATTACACGATTCTACGTTACGGCTCACTCTATGGTCCAAGAGCAGATGAGACCAATGGACTCTATCGGATTGTTAAGTCGGCACTAGATCATGGTACTGTCAGTTATGAGGGCGATGTAGATGCCATGCGTGAATATATCCATGTGGAGGATGCAGCAAGAGCCAGTATTGATGCATTAAATGTTGAGTTTGTTAATGAAAGTGTAGTGCTAACAGGGCAGGAGCCCATGCGGGTGATTGATATGCTTAAAATGTTAGCAGAAATATTAGGGCTATCTGCAGATTCAGTAGAATTTATTGAGGATCAATATGCAGGGCATTATGTGAGAACGCCTTACGCTTATCAACCCAGATTAGGCAGAAAGTATATCCCACCTATTCATGTTGATCTAGGGCAAGGGTTGTTGCAGTTGATTAATGAGTTGAGTAGGGATAGTAATGGCGAAAATTAAAGAAATTCACAAAGCATTACGATATTCATTTCATGACCTCTCCAAGCGGTGCCAAGATTGGTAAATATTCCTGCAAAAGTGATATTTTGGGATTTTGACGGGGTTATCAAAGATTCCGTAAGGGTTAAATCGGATGCATTTGAGTTGTTGTTTTTATCATTTGGAGAAGAGGTTGCTAAAAAAGTACGGCAACACCATGAAGAGCATGGTGGAATGTCGCGTTTTGATAAGTTCCCTATCTATCTTGCTTGGGCAGGTCAAGAGTCAACTAAGATGATTGTAGATCAGTACGCAGATAAGCTTTCACAATTAGTGAAGCAAAAGGTGATTGGCTCAGCTTGGATAGATGGCGTTAAAGAATATTTGCATGAACATTATCATAAACAGCAATTTTTTCTGGTCACCGCAACCCCTCAATTAGAAATAGAATATATTTTAGATCAACTGAAGATAAAATTTTACTTTCAAAAAATAATCGGCTCACCAATAAATAAAGGTAAAGCGGTTAAAGATTTATTGAAGGAGTATGATATTGACCCAATACAAGCGATAATGGTTGGTGATTCTATAAGTGATTACGAGGCTGCAGAGAGTAATCATGTCGCTTTTATTTTAAGACGCACAAGTTTAAATGAGAAATTACAACAAAAACTGAATTGTAAAATGGTTAAAAATTTTCTATGAATAGATTACAAGCAATAGGTAGTATTCGAAAAAACCTAAAACATGGTGGTTATAGCGTTGGTAGTTGGATGCAAATTCCTCATCCCTCTATTGCTGAGATTATGGGGCAATCTGGATATGATTGGGTAGCCATAGATATGGAGCACGGTGCTATTTCTGTGCATCAACTACCAGATCTTTTTCGAGCTTTAGAGCTTGGAGATACACTTCCATTAGTAAGGGTTGCACATGGCAATGAAAAGGATTGCAAACAGGCGTTGGATGCAGGGGCTGGCGGCATAATAGTGCCAATGGTTGAAAGTGCAAAGCAGCTAGAGAAGGTTAGAGATGTCACAAGGTGGCCACCAGCAGGAAAAAGAGGGGTCGCATTTTCACGAGCAAACCTTTTTGGAAAAAACTTCGATGAGTATATAGAAGAGGCACAGAAACCGTTGCTGATTGCTATGATAGAACATATTAATGCAATTGAAAAACTAGATGATATTTTACAAGTAGAAGGCTTGGATGCAATTTTAATAGGGCCTTATGATCTCTCTGCATCAATGGGAGTGACTGCAAAATTTGAAGAGCAGAAGTTTTTAGATATCATGAGAATAATAAAAGATAGGGCAGATGAAGCAAAAATACCTTGCGGAGCACATGTGGTTTCACCTTTTGTTGACGACCTCCAGGAAAAAGTAGATGATGGATACCGTTTCATTGCATATTCAATTGACAGTGTTTTTTTAAATCATGCTGTATCTAGGCCAAATACAATATAGAGGTAGATTTTGAAAGAAGAAGAAATAAGGCCTGAGTCTATTTTTGATGAATATTTAAGGCTTGCCAAGATTGACACCAAAGTTTTCTTTGATAATGCTTTGCGTGAACCAATTGATTGCCCTGCGTGCGGTATAAAAGGTGAACCAGCATTTAACAAGCATGGATTTGATTACGAATTGTGCATAAATTGCGACACTCTGTTTGTTTCTCCAAGGCCTGTAAATGATGCTTTTATTCGTTACTATTCTAATGCTCCATCAACTGAATATTGGGCGACAACATTTTACAAAGCAACTGCTGATGCAAGACGTGAAAAGCTATGGAAGCCAAAAGCTAAATTAATTCATGATATGTGCGAGCGTTTTGGCCTTGGGAATGAAGAAGTTATTGATATTGGTGGAGGTTATGGAATCTTTGCAGAAGAAGTGTTTTCTTTATTTGGTAGAAAAACAACAATTATTGAGCCAGGTATGCATCTTGCTAAAAGCTGCAGAGATAGAGGGCTTAATGTTGTAGAAAAGTTTTTAGAAGAGGTTCGAGCTAATGACTTACCTAAAGGCAGAAAAGTTTTTGTTAGTTTTGAACTTTTTGAGCATCTTCATAGCCCGGGGATTTTTTTAAAGTCCCCGA
>Ga0233440_1001411_pt1 | contig 22296 bp, 23 predicted proteins | sample SI_123_September_5_FD_182791 | JGI IMG/M metagenome (GOLD analysis project Ga0233440, IMG submission 182791) | Seawater microbial communities from Saanich Inlet, British Columbia, Canada - SI_123_September2016_120_MG | ecosystem: Environmental > Aquatic > Marine > Inlet | place: Canada: British... | reverse complement strand
AAAATATTATCTTTTAGGCCTAGAAATACAACCTAAACATATAGGAATTAATGAATACTTAGGCGAACTTTATGTTGTTACTAATAGAATCGATCTTGCAAAAGAAAGATTAAAAGTATTAGAAAATTGCAATTGTGAAGAGTATGACGAACTTAAAGAAATAATTAACGGAAATAAAAAATCTAAATATTAAATTTAATAAAATTATTTTTTACCCTATCAAAAAATTGATAATCTTTTATCTTAATTTTTTTTTTGTCTACTCTAAGAGTTGGGGTTCTTGGAAAATCTTTTGTTAAGCACCAATATCTAGGGAGATAATTTTTAGAAAAATTATTTTTACATTTGTTAACAATTTTATTAATTGTAAAATCATTATTTTTTGCAATAATTAATGCTAAAATTTCATATTCACCAATTTCAGCCTTAACTTTTAATACTGAACTTTCTGAAATATAAGATAACTTATTTAATGTTGTTTCAATTTCCCATGCAGAAATATTTTCCCCTCTAACTCTGACAGAGTCTTTTAATCTACCTATATAAAAAAAATTACCCTCTTTATCTTTCTTAGCTAAATCTCCTGTATGAAGACCATCTTTTTGAATAAGTTCTTTGGTGGCATTTTTATTTTTATAATAGCCTTTTGTTAATAGTCCTTTTATTTTTTCATTTATTACAATTTCACCAATATCATCTGATGAATTCTTTTTAAAAATTTTAACGTTAAACCACGAAACAGCTTTACCTATGGACTCTTTTTTTGAGTCAAAATTAATTGTTGTAAAACTTGATGCTTCTGTCATCCCATAGACTTCTCTTAATTTTATATTAAATCTATTTTTAAATTCTTTAACTACTTCTGATCGAGCACCTGCTCCAAAACCAAGTTTGATAATTTGTTTTTTATCATAAATATTTTTTTTTAATCTTAATAAAATATCTAAAATTCCACCCAAATAATGTAATTTATTTATTTTATATTTCCTTACTAGAGCCCAAAAATTTCTTGCTGAAAATTTTTTAGTAATAAAGACTTGTATTTCTTCAAATAAAGTTAAAATGACTATTTCTAAACCACCTATGTGATATAATGACTCCCATAGTAAAAATCTATCTCCTTTATTCACATCTGCTGCTAATTTTGTTCCGTATGCAGCTGCTAACAACATCTTTTGAGTAACCATTACTCCTTTAGGTGGCCCTGTTGTTCCAGAAGTAAAAATTATACATGAGAGTTTATTTATATCTTTATTGTTTAAAAAATATTTTTCACTCTCAAGATTTTTTAAATTTTTATTAATTTTAAATACTTTTTTAACAATTGTTTTAGATAAATTTTTAAGTATTTTTTTTTTAGAAAAAATTATTTTTGGTTTTGTTAATTTTAAAATATATTCTAGGCCGACACCTTTTCTGTTTTCACCTAATGGAATCCAAATAATTCCTGAAGTAACGCAAGCTAAAAACAATAAAATTTCTTCATAAGAGTTATTTAATAAACTAACAACTCTATCACCTCTTTTTAGTCCTTTTTTTTTTAAGCCACCTTTTGTTTCTAAAATTTTTACCAATAATTTTTTTCTTGTAATTTTATTTCTTTTATCGATAAATAAGATGTGTTCAGGATTTAATTCAGACTTTTTAATTAATAAATCTAATATACTTCTATTTTGTGAAAAATAATTTTTCATTTAAAACTATTTTTTTAAAAAATCTTTGGTAGTTTTTTGAGGTTCACCTAATTTGAATGATATTTTGTGATATTTTTTTGCACTTTTAAATGTTTCTTCCATCTCTTTTTTAAATAGTTCCCAAATTCTTTTTTTTGTTAATCTCATCGCATGTTGTGGTTTTTGAGATAGTTCTTTTGCTATTTTTAATGATAATTTCATAACATTTTTTTGACTTGTTAAATGATGAATAATTCCTATTTCATATGCTTTCTTCCCATTAACTAATTTTCCAGTTAAACAAAGTTCAATCGATTTTGACAAACCTAAAACTTTTTCAATTATCCATGCTCCAGTAATACTTGTTATTCCTGAATTTATTTCTACTTGTCCAAACTTTGTATTTTGGTGAGATATTCTTATGTCTGTAAGTAATATTAATTGAAATCCAGATCCGACTGCAACCCCATTAATACATGATATGGTTGGAATTTCTGCTGATCTGATTGCTGTATATACTTTTTTAAACTCATCAATCCATCCATTAACTTGATTTGTTTTAAAATTTTTTAATTCATTTAAATCTTGTCCAGCACAAAATGCTTTTTTTCCAGCGCCAGTTAATATTACCGCTTTTATTTTTTTTTCTTTTTTTATTTTATTAAATATTTTACAAATTTTAATGCGCATTTCTTTATTCCACGCATTTAAAACTTTCTCTCTATTGAGTGTAATTATGCCTACGTTATCTCTTTCCTCATAAAGAATGCTTTTACTCATGCCAATCTATATTTAACCGGCTCCAGCTGATCTCACTGTACTTGGTAAATATGTTGCAAGCTCTGGGAAGGCTATCATTATAAAAACCATTACTACCATTACCAAAAACATTGGTAATGCTGATTTTGCAAGAAATAGCATTTCGTGTTTAGTCATTCCTTGTAAAACAAATAAGTTAAAACCTACAGGTGGTGTTATTTGCGCCATTTCAACTAAGACTGTTAAATATATTCCAAACCATATTACATTAATGCCAGCATCTCTTATCATGGGTTCAACTACCGCCATTGTTAAGACTATTGATGAAATACCATCTAAAAAACATCCGAGTACAATATAAAAAACCATCAAACATAATAATAGTTGTAAATTTGATAATCCTATTGATGCTATCCATTCTGCTATTGATCTAGGAAGTCCTGTAAAACCCATAGACATTGTTAGAAACGCTCCCCCAGCCAAAATAAAAGCTATCATACATGAGGTTTTTGTGGCCCCCATTAAACTTGCTAGAAATGTTTTCATGGTTAATGACCCTTGCAATGCTGCTAATATTAATCCTCCAATAACACCAAATGATGCTGCTTCTGTAGGCGTGGTCCACCCCATATACATTGAACCTATTACAAAAATAATTAATGAAAATATTGGTATTAAGAACCTAGAACTTTTAATTTTATCAATTAAACTAATCTGAGTGTCTTTTGGTGGCATTTTATCTTTATTAAATGTTGCCCAAATTGCAACATACCCCATGAATAAAAAGGCCAATACTATTCCTGGAAATATACCAGCCATAAATAATTGTACAATTGATTCATTAATTGTAACTCCATAAACTATTAAAGTTAAGGATGGAGGTATCATTAAACCTAAGGTAGCTGAACCTGCCAATGTTCCTATTGTCATTTTTTCTGGATATCCTCTTTTTCTTAACTCTGGAATCGACATCTTGCCCACTGTCGTCAAGGTTGCTGCTGAAGAACCTGAGACTGCTGCAAAAAAAGTGCATCCTACTATGTTGGTATGTAATAACCTTCCTGGTAAGTTATTCATCCAAGGTGCAAGTCCTTTAAATAAATCTTCTGATAATTTTGTCCTATAAAGTATTTCACCCATCCATATAAATAAAGGTAAGGCTGTTAACGACCAACTTGAAGATGTGGTCCATATTGTTGTAATCATTGCATCTCCTGCTGGACGAACAGTAAACATTTCTATCCCAACATACGCAACACCTATTAGGGCTAAGCCAATCCATACACCACTTCCTAAAAGAAAAAAGAGAGTAAATAAAAAAATAACTGTTAAATATAAGTTTTCCATCTATTATTGTTTTCCTCCATGATAATACTCAGATTGTGAAGATGCATCCTCAATGGCTTTTTCATCTTTTATTTCCCATTTTTTTTCTAATTCATCATAATTAAAAAAAACTACCTGATAAAATCTATCTACAAAAGCTATTGCTAAAATTAAAGTTCCAATTACCATTGTCATTTGAGGTATCCACATTGGCCAAGCATCATCTTGTTGTGATATATCATTTAATATGTATGAAAAATGGGCACCTCTAGCTGCATAATAAAAATAGTAGATACTAAGAAGCGAGCCCATTCCATAACACCATCTCTCACCCCATTTTCTGTATTTGCCTAATTTACTTAAAAGCATTTTTACTCTTATGTGTCCATCCTGATTAAGTGTGTATGCCATTGCTAAAAAAGCTGAAGTAGCCATTGCGTAGCCCGCATAAGCTGTTGCGCCCATTGCAGTGCCTCCTGTCCATCTAGCAACCATATTATACACAATGATCAGTAGTATCATGAGTAATCCAAATGCAGCAATATAAGCCGCACCTAAATACAGTTTATCTAAAAAAGATCTCAATGAAAATTTTTTTTGTTCCATAAAAATTATTAAAAAAAACTGAGCCCAAAATTAATTGGGCTCAATCTAAATTTGTTTAACTATTATTTTTCTGATTTGAATCCGTCAATAATTTTTTTACCGACCGACCCTGAATTAGCCATCCACTCATCAGACATAGTTTTACCGATAGATTCAAGGTCAGTTCTTAATTGACCTTTTGCTGCAGTAACTGTCATTCCGTTTGCCGCTAATTGTGTTAGATACCAACCTGAAAGCTGTTCAGATCTTGCTGTACCCGCAGCTTCTGCCATTGCTGCAACACCCATTATGATATCTTGGTTTTTCTTACCAATTTTTTTCCAAGATTTTTTGTTAACCATTACATAATTTCTTGGTAACCAAGCATTTACTTCATAAAAGTGTGTTAAATGTTCCCATACTTTTCTATCATATCCAGTAGCTCCAGATGATACAAATGAATCAGCTACACCAGTAGCTAAAGCTTGGGATAATTCAGCTGCCTCAACTTGAACAGGTAGCATACCCATTAACTCAGCTATTCTTGCTGTAGAGTTATTGTATGATCTAAATTTAACACCTTTGCTGTCAGCCACAGATTTAATTTCTTTTTTGAAATATAAACCTTGTGAAGGCCATGGCACTCCATAAAGCAATACTAATCCTTGCTTATCTAATATTTTAACTAACTCTGGTTTTAAATGCTTCCAAAGCTTAGCAGAATCTGCGTAGGATGTAGCAAGAAATGGAATTGAATCTGTTCCAAAAATTAAACTTTCATTTTGGTGACCAGACAATAATCTCTCTCCAATAGGAACTTGACCTGTTTGAATAGCTTTTTTAATTTCACCACCTTTAAATAGTGATCCACCTGGATGAACTGTAATATCAATTTCTCCACCAGTTGCAATTCTAACAGCATCAGCAAACATAACTCCATTTTGACTATGGAAGTTAGTAGCTGAGTATGCCATAGGCATATCCCATTTTTCAGCTGCCTGAATATTCATTGTTGACAACAAAGAAATCAAAAGAACTGAAAATATTCTAACTATATTTTTCATTATTTTCTCCCTTACATTATTTTATTTATATATTTAAAAAGAAACCATGTATGAGAATAGAGATCAAATGAAATAAATTTGATCTAAATCAAATTAAATAAATTTTACAACTGTGAATTGATTTACCTGCTAGGATCAAATGCATTCAAATCATATTGATCGTTATCTCTTAATATTAATTTAGTCAACATTTTACCCGTTTTTGGGCCTGCGGTTAAACCTATGTGATGATGACCATAACCAAAAAAAACTTTTTCGTTAATACTAGATTTTCCAATCACAGGAAGACTGTCTACAGTGGATGGTCTGTGCCCACTCCATTCTTGCTTTCTATCAAATTCAATTCCAGGAAACATTGATTTAGCATTGCGCATTAGCAATTCAAATGCTTTTGGGTTAGGTTTTGAGTCTAAACTTCCAAATTCAACTAAACCAGCAAATCTAATCCCTGTAGGTCTTGGTGTAATTGCTAGCTTAAAGTAACCATTCATTATTGGATATTTTAATTTAACGTTAGTATTAAATAATTCAAGATGATATCCTCTTTCAGATTCTATAGGAAGAGATACACCAAATTTTTCTGAAAACTTTTTAGAAAATATTCCAGATGAAATAATAATTTCATCTACAATTAAATTATTATTTTTTGTAACAATATTTACTTTATTGTTGTCATCTTTAATATCGATCACTTGATCTTCAATTAAATTTCCTCCTAATTTTTTAAAACCTTCAATCAAGTCGTCAAGATAATTTTGACTATTTGAAATGTATCCTAGATCATTAATTTTGATTGCAAATTTAAATTCTGAAGATAAGCCAGGAACTAAAGATTTCAATTCATCTTCTTTTATTTCAATTAAATTAAAACCATGTTTTTTTCTTAATGCCCAAGTATAATTATCACTATTAAAATCATCTTTGTTTTTATAAATAAATAAAAAAGGAGAAGACTCAATCCATTTGTCAGCATTAGTTTCTTTGGCTAATTCTCTGTGTTCTCCAATGCTGTCTTTTAAAAGAAAAGCAAGATTTTTAGAAATATGCTCTACTTTTTCTTTTTTAGAATATGTTAAATATTTTCCAAGGAAAGGAATTATCTTTAAAAAACCTGGAAACCTCAAAAATAGCGGTCCGTCCTTAGAAAAAAGTAGTTTTGGTATTTTTTTTATCATCCCTGGCATCAAAACTGGTGTAATTGAAGGACTTGATAACCATGATGCGTTCCCATATGAAGCAGGTTGTCCTTTAAAATCTTTATCGATTAAAACAACTTCACAACCTCTTCTTGCTAAATTTATTGCGCTGGAAATTCCTATAATCCCAGCACCCACAATACCAATTTTTTTTTTTTCTAAGTTCACTAAGCTATCCACTCACTTACAGGTGCATTTGCATCTTGTAATGGTTGACTTATAATATCTATTAAGCATGGTTTTTTTTGTTTAAGTGCTTGATTAAATATTCTTTTTAAATCTTTAGGTTTTTTTACCGTCCATGTTTTAAGTCCATATGAAGAAGCTACTTTTGCATGATCTGTTCTTGTAAAATCTACTGAATAATATCTTTTATCAAAACTTGATTTTTGGCCAGCTTTAATCCAACCATAAACACTATTTGAAATTACAATAAATATAATTGGTAAATTAAGTCTCGTTGCTGTTTCTAACTCACCAACAGTAAATCCAAAGCTTCCATCTCCCATAACCGCAACAACTTTGTTTTTTGGTTGCCCAATTTGAACTCCTATAGATGCTGACAAAGAATAACCTAGCGCTCCATGCGCACGATTACTTAAAAAATACCTTCCGGCTTTTGAAAAATTGTAATAAGCTGCAAAATATGGACATGGCGTACCAGGGTCGAGAACTATATAGGTGTCTTCTGGAAGAACATCGTTAAGCTCTTTAACAATACGCTCTGGTTTTATTAAACCCTTATCTTCATTACAAAGTTTACTGAATTCTTCAAATTTTTTCTTTTTAACTTCTTTAACTATTTTATTTCCTTCAAAATTACATTTTTTAATTTTTTTGTTTAATTCAATTAATGTAAGTTTTGCATCAGCAATTAGAGATATATGAGTTTTATAATTTGCACCTATAACTTTTGAATCTATATCTATGTGAATTATTTTAGTTTTTTTATTAGGGTATTGCCATTTTTCTGTAGTTACTGAACCAGCACGACAACCAATAAAGATTATTAAATCAGAGTTTTTTGTAATTTCTCGAGTATGTATTGAACCACCATTGCTTCCAACTACTCCTAAACAATTTGGATGAGTATCTGCAAGTGTTCCCTTGCCTGTTACACTTGTTGCCAACACAATATTGGTTTTTTCAACTAGTTTTTGTAATTCTTTTTCTGCAAATGAATTTTTAATAGCACCACCACAAATAATCATTGGTTTTTTTGATTTTGATATTTCTTTGACAATCTGATCAACTTTTAATAGATCTGGTGCTTTGGGTTTAGCTGGAAATCTAGTGAATTCTTTGTTAACCCAAACATCTTCTTCTGATACTTCTGCTTTTTGTATGTCAAATGGGAAACAAAGATGACAAGCTCCTGGTCTGCCCGATGTACTTTCTTCAAATAATTTTCTTATTATCTTCCCTAGGTCCTTAGCTTTATCTATTTTTTCATTCCATTTAGTTAGAGGTTTGAATAGTTCCTTTTGATTTAATTCTGTTAAAGGAAAATGGCCAATTGAAGTAGTGGGAACATCACTTGTAATTGCTATTACTGATATAGACGACTCATTAGCTTCCACAACACCTGGAATTATATAAGTAGCACCACCGCCACTTGGCCCTTCACAAATTCCAACTTTACCTGTAACTCTAGCATAACCATCCGCCATATAACTAGCGCTCCTTTCATCTCTAGTTAAAATATGTTTTATCGAGTGATTTAACCTGTATAGCGCATCATAAAAAGGTAAAGTTGTATCTCCACAAAGCCCAAAAATATATTTAACTTCATGCGCATCTAACAATTTTACTAGTGCTTCTGCGCCAGTTAAATGATTAGATCTTAAATTCTTATTCATAGAGCGGCTTACTTAATTAAAGAATTTATGAGTTGTCAATTTATTTTCTTGATTTAACACACAATAAAAATTAACTTTTAATAATGAAAATAGGAGACAATAGAAAAAATATGGCAATTGGAGGTAAAACTGTTTATGGGGGAACAGTTGGAGTATGTATGCTTGACACTCAATTTCCTAGAATTCATGGAGATATAGCTAATGCTAGAACTTGGAGTGTTCCAGTTCATTACAGAGTGGTTCCAGGTGCAACACCCAAACAAGCGGTTTATGATGAAGGAAAAGAAATTTTAAATGGTTTTATTGATGCTGCAAAAGAATTAGTTAGAATGGGTGCTGATGGCATTACTACCAATTGTGGTTTCCTATCTTTATTCCAGGAAAAAATGGCTGAAGCTGTTAATGTGCCTGTTGCAACATCATCTTTAATGCAAGTTCAAATGGTTAATAGTTTGCTTCCTAAAAGTAAAAAAGTTGGAATTATGACTATTCACAAGCCTTCCTTAAAAGAAGCACACCTTAAAGCGGCTAATGTTCCATTAAATACTCCAATTATAGGAACTGAAAATGGTAAAGAATTTACTAGGGTAATTATAAATGATGAAAAAGAAATGGATATAGATTTAGCTAGACAAGATCATTTGGATGCAGCTGAAGAACTATTGAAAACAAACTCTAATATTGGAGCAATAGTAATGGAATGTACAAATATGAGTCCTTTCGCTGCAGATGTAAGAAAGAAATTTGGGATACCAGTATTTAATATTTATACTTTTATTGAATGGTTTCAATCTGGTTTACTACCCACTAGATTTAATTCTGATCATGATGATTCCAGAAAATAAATGTGTCAAATATATTAATTTATTTTTCCTCATTTGAATTTTACTTTTTAGTATTCTTTTTAATAATCATTGGTGCAATAACACAAAGTGCTATTGGAATAGGTTTTGGTATTCCTGCTTGCTTTTTAGTTTTATTAGAGCCTTCAATGGTACCAAGTTGTATTGTTTTAATGGGATCGTTTTTGGCATTTAGTAACGCTATGTTGAGTTTTAAAGATATAATTAAAGTAGACTTAATTTATGCATATACAGGTAGAATAATAGGTTCTCTTTTAGCTATGCCTTTAATTTTTTTTACACTGGGTACAAAGAATTATTTAATAATTTTTGGCATATTACTTTTAATAGCAACTTATATGAGTATAAAAAAATGGAATATTATTGCTAATAAAAAAAATATTACTATTGCTGGTACAGCTTCCGGTTTAATGGGAACCTTAATAGGTATTGGTGGTCCACCTATGGCAATTGTTTATCAAAATAGTTCTGCAAGAAAAGTAGTTGCTACTTTAAATATGTTTTTTGGGATTGGTGCATTGTTTTCAGTTATCTTATTTGTCTACTTTGACATAATAAATATTCCTGAAGTAATGAAGTCAATTTATTTAGCTCCTGCATTGATTATAGGAACCTATATAGGAAGAAGAAAATTCATAAGAGAATTTGTTGATAGAAATTTAAAAAATTTAATTGTTACAGTATGTTTTGTTAGTGCTGTTGTAATTATTTTAGATGCATTTATAACAACTTAATTACAGCTTCTTCTTTTATCTACACCTTTGGATAAAGTCATATTTGGATTTACTTTGATTGCTGTAACACCTCCGAAAACTCTATGAGGTTTGTTGTATATCTTAATTTTAATCTTTTTATTTTTTAAAAATCTAAATTGTTTTTTATAACCTTTTTCAGCTAAAATTTGATTTCCTTGATTATGTCTTATTCTTGGTAAATTTATAGCTTTTTGAATTTTATATCCATAATTATAAATATAATTTAAAATTTGAAAAATTGTTTGAGGTTGTCCATGATCACCTGGGGTTGCGATTGATAAATCTAATTTATTATTGTCTAAAATAATAGCAGGACATAATGTATGAAATGGTCTTTTTTGAGATTTAAGAATATTAAAACCTTTTTTTGTAATTTTTTCTAAATACATTCTATTATGAAAGACTATGCCAGTTTGAGGAGAAACAATTCCACTTCCAAATTCTTCAAATAAACTTTGAACCCAACTTACAGCATTACCGTACTTGTCAATAACAACTAAGGTACTTGTGTCTCCACAATTTTTCTTAAAACCTTTTGTAATATTTTTAAAATCATTAAAATTGATTTGTTTTTTTTTAAAAAATTTAGAAACACTTGGATCTAAACAATATTTATCTCTTATTGAGAAAACTTTTTTTTTAAAATTTAAGTAATTATTTAAATCTATTTTTTTATTTATATTATTGAATAATTTACATAATCCAATTAATGCTAAACCCTGTGAATTTGGGGGTGCTGAAAAAATTTTTTTATCGAAATAATCTGTACTAATGGGTTTTTGTATTAAAGTTGAATGATTAATAAAATCTTTTTTACTTAAAATAGCACCTTGTTTTTCTAAATCATCCACTATTTTATCACACAAATTCCCTCTATAAAAAGATTTAGAGCCAAACTTTGCTAAAACTCTTAAAGTTTTAGCTAATTTTTTTTGTTTTATGATTTTTCCAAATTTTATATCTTTTGGTAACCCGAAAATATTAGATAAATTTTTATTTTTTTTTATAAGATCTTTATAAATATTTCCTTTAAAAAAATTGTATAAATATTTATCAACTTTAATTCCATTTTCAGCTAGCTTTATAGAATCTTGCAAAACATCTTTCAGTTTTTTTTTTCCATATTTTTTTAATGAAGTTTCCCAAGCATCGATAACCCCTGGAACTGTAATTGAAAGTGAGCTTCTTTGTGGAATTTTTTTTAATCCTAAATTTTCAAAGTATTTAACACTTGCTTTTTTTGGTGATCTGCCAGATCCATTAATTGTATAAATTTTTTTTTTTTTGAACTATAATAAAGAGCTATACTATCTCCGCCTAATCCATTCATATTTGGTATAGCTACAGCTAGTGTAGAAGCAGCCGCAATTGCCGCATCTATTGCATTTCCACCATTTTTTAACATTCTCATTCCAGATTCAGTAGCTTTTTTATGACCACTTACAACCATTCCATATTTGCTTTTTAGCTTCATTAGAAATCTTTTAGATCAAAAAGTTTTTGTTCAAAATTTGTGAGTTTTTCAGCACCATTTTTTTTCACAATAAAACTTTCACTAATAACTATGCCATAATTTTGTAACCATAATGCAGGTATGCAATGAAAAGTCATATTTTCTTTTAAAATATTTTTATCTCCTTTTCTAAAACTTGTAGTTAATTCTCCCCATGTAGGTGGATATCCAATACCTATAGGATATCCAATTCTAGAATCTTTTTTAATTCCATATTTACTTATAATTTTTCTCCAGACATATTCTAATTCATGCCCTGTAACCCCAGGTTTTACTTTGTTTAAAACCTCATTTAAGCCTTCTTTAATAATTTCAGATAATCTTTTAATTTTTTTTGGAGCTTTCCCAGTATAGATACATCTTGCTAAAGGGGCATGATATCTATGCTTTGCTCCTCCCATTTCAATATAAAAAATTTCATTTTTTTTAAGCTTATCTTCTGTCCAGCTTAAATGTGGAGCACTACAAAATTTTCCAACCATTGCGTTTGGGGGTTTACAAGTAAATGTACCTCCAATCTCTTTAGTTCCTTTTGTAGTAAATTTATTTAGTTCAGCAATAACATCACATTGTCTAACTCCAACATCAACTTTTTTCATCGCTTTTTTCATTGCTAAATTTGCAATTTTACCTGCATTTCTCATATAGATTAGCTCTTGATTAGATTTAATCATTCGAACCCAGTTAACTAATAAAAAAGCATTTATAAATTTAGCGTTAGGAAGACCTTTAACTAAAATATCATGCCATTTAGCTGTATAATAGTAATCATCCATTTCTATGCCAATATTTTTTTTATCAAGTTTTTTTGACTTAATAAAATTAACTAAAAAATCTATTGGGTGAATATTTTGAGAAGCAACATATTGATCAGGATAAGGAACAATATTTTTTTTATCTAAAAAAGCAGTAAATTTTGCACCTACAGCATCCATTTTTCTCCCAATCCAGTAAGGTTGTTTTTCTGATAAAGTTATTAACACCATTTGAGGCGTGTAAAAAGACCATCCATCATATCCTGTTAAATAAAATTGGTTAGCAGGACTTGCTACAAGCAAAATATCTATATTATTTTCTTGCATCTTGGTTTTAACTTTTTTTACACGTGTAAGATATTCTGATTTAGAAAATAAAATTTTATTATCAAATGAATTTTTGAATGATAGCATTAAATTTAATTGTTTAAAATTAAATACACTCTAGTATATATAGCTAAATACATAAATTAAAAAGTGCTCGAAGAATTAATCATATTAACTCAAATAATCTTTATAGATATTATCCTAGCAGCAGATAATGCCATCATAATTGGTTTAATAGCTGCTAACTTTGTTCCAAAAAATAGAAAACAAATAATCTTATGGGGAGTAGCTGGAGCCTTAGTTTTTAAGATTATTTTTGCAGTTTTTGCTACTTATTTATTTGAATTTTATTTTATAAAAATTTTAGGAGGTTTACTTTTAGTTTGGATAGTAAATGACTTAAGAAAAGATTTAGTTGAAATGAAAAACAAAATCAAATCTCCAGTAAAGAAGTCTACAGAACCATCTTATATACAAAGTATTTACAAAGTACTATTTGCAGATATTACAATCAGTTTTGACAACGTTATTGGTGTCGTTGGAGCAGCCAAAGGTTACTTTGGATTTATGATTTTTGGGTTAATATTGTCCGTTGTCCTTACAGGTGCATTAGCAACGTATTTAGCCAATTATATCCAAAAAAATATATGGATAGCTTACGTTGGATTGAGCTTTATTCTAATCGTTGCCTTTCAATTAATTATTGGTGGTTTGGTTGATTTAGAAATTCTCAAAATTAATGAAGAGTTTATTAAATACTTTTAATTAGTAAGAGTGTTTTTTTAAAGGAAATTTTTTCTTTCTTACATCTCTTGAATAACTAGATACTGCTTTTGTAATTTCTTTTCTTATATTTGCATATTTTTTAACAAATCTAACATCAATAGGATTAAGTCCAATTAAATCATCAAATACTAAAATTTGTCCATCACAATTATTTGAGGCACCAATACCTATAGTTGGAATATTAATTTCATTTGTTATTTTTTTTGCTAATGAAGTTTCAACACATTCTAGAACAATTGAAAAGACACCAGCATCTTCTAATAATTTTGCATCATTTAAAATTTTTTTTCTTTCTGAAATTTTTTTGCCTTTAAATTTAAAAGTTTTATCCGATTGAGGAAGTAATCCTAAATGACCCATTACTGGTATATTATTTTTAGTTAAAGCTTTAACAATATTGTAAATTTTTATTCCACCTTCTAGTTTAACTGCATCACAATTAGAATTTGAAATTATTTTTTTAGCATTTTGGATAGCCTCTTTTGGATTTCGATATGTGTTATGAGGCATATCAACAACCATCAAACTTTTTTTAATACCCATTCTCACACTTTTAGAATGTTCTATCATTGTTTTTAAGCTTACTTCTCTTGTAGATTTATAATTATATAAAACAGAACCAAGTGAATCTCCAACCAATACAATGTCACAAAAATTATCTAGAATTGACGCTATATTTTTAGAATAAGCTGTTAAACTAACGATCTTAGATTTATTTTTTTTTTTAATTATATTTAGTATTTTTTTTTTCATCGACCTACCAAGAGCCGCTATTTTTCATTGAGACCCAAGGTTCTTTTGGTTCTAAATTTCCTTCTTGTAGAATTTCGATTGAAATTTTATCTGGTGATCTGACAAACGCCATGTGTCCATCTCGAGGCGGTCTATTAATTGTATAACCCATATCCATTAGTCTTTGACAAGTTTCATAAATATTGTCTACTCTGTAAGCAAGATGACCGAAGTTTCTTGAACCATCACCTAACTCATCACCATCCCAATTGTAAGTTAATTCTATTTCAGCATTATTGTCATTCGGAGCAGCAAGAAAAATTAGAGTAAACCTTCCCTTTTCATTTTCCATACGTCTTGTTTCTTTTAATCCAAGACCTTCACAAAAAAATCTCAATGATTCATCGACATCTTTAATTCTAATCATTGTATGTAAATATTTCATAAGGTTAATTTATATTAACAAAACTATTCTAATTCAATAGTACTTGGTGGTTTAGAGGTGACATCATACACAACTCTATTAATTCCTCTTATACTATTAACAATTTTATTTGAGATTATTTGCATAAAAGACTTATTAAATTCATAAAAATCTGCAGTCATTCCATCTTCAGAAGTAATGGCTCTTAACAAACATAAGTATTCATAAGTACGATTATCACCCATAACACCTACAGTTTTAACTGGTAACAATGCAGCATAAGCTTGCCAAATTTTATGGTAAAGACCATGATCTCTTAAAGCTTGAATAAAATAATAATCAGCTTCTTTAAGTATTTTTATTTTTTCATTTGTAATTAAGCCAGGCATTCTAATTGCTAAACCAGGACCTGGGAAAGGATGTCTAGAAATAATATCCTTACTTAAATTTAATTCTAAACCCAATTTTCTGACCTCATCTTTAAAAAGAAACTTTAAAGGTTCCACAAGTGTTAGTTTCATTTTTTTTGGAAGTCCTCCAACATTATGGTGTGACTTAATTTTAGATGTTTGACTTCCTGTTACAGATTTACTTTCAATTAGATCTGGATAAAGAGTTCCTTGAGCTAAGAATTTTACGTTTTTTATTTTTTTTGCATATCTTTCAAAGATTTTTATAAAAAGATTACCAATAATTTTTCTCTTTTTTTCAGGATCTGAAACATTGTGCAATTTTTTTAAAAATTCCTTTTCTGCATTTACATAAATCAAGTTCATTTTTAAACGTTTCTTAAAAGTCTGAACAACCTGCACTTCTTCGTTTTTTCTCAGGAGACCAGTATTAACAAAAATACAATATAGTTTTTTACCAATAGCTTTATTAAGCAATTGAGCTACCACACTACTATCAACACCTCCTGATAAAGCACAAATAACTTTTTTAGATCCAACTTGATCTTTAACTTCCTTAATAAGTTGAATTTTTTGATCTTTAGAAGACCAATTACGTTTGATTTTGCAAATCAAAAAGATAAAATTACTAATTAATTTTTTTCCATTTTCAGTGTGAGTTACTTCAGGATGAAATTGAATTCCATAAAATTTTTTTAATTTGTTTTCTACAATAGCAAATTTTGAATTAGTGCTTGATGCTACTACTTTAAAATTTTTTGGAAGCTTTGATACTTGATCAGCATGACTCATCCAGACCTTTTTAAATTTTTGTTTGTTGAAAAAATTCTTAGTTAATAGGCTTTCATTTTTTTTATAAATATTTGCTAATCCAAATTCACGGTGTTTTGATTGCTTAACTTTACCTCCATTAAGCTTAGATAATATTTGATGACCAAAACAAATACCTAAAATTGGGATATCTAAATTTATAATTTTTTTATCAAATGAATATTTGTTTATTTGATAAACATTTAAAGGCCCGCCAGATAAAATAATTCCTCTAATTGATCCATCTACATCTTTAATTTTGATTTTTTTGTGGCTTATTATTTCAGAAAAAACACCCAGTTCTCTTATTCTTCTAGCGATTAATTGAGTAAATTGTGAACCAAAATCTATAATTAAGATTTTATTAAGATTTTGATCAAGACTCATTTTCTGGTTCTATATTTTTAAGAGACTTTTGAATTTCATTATTTTCATCACATAATTTGTCACAAACTTTTACAAATGTTTGTGAGAGATCTTTGACTTTAGAGTAGTTTGATTTCTTTAAAGCTATTTTCATTAACATTAAAATAACTTCCTCATTATTGGGCTCTATCAGTAATGCTGTATCCAAATTATATTCTTCTTTTTTTTGATTTTCTTCATGATTATAAATTTTTGCTAAATACAAGTAAGATTTTGCATCTTTAGGATTAAAAACTATATTACGCTCTAACATAAACCTTGCATCTTCATATTTTTTGTCTTGATACTTTTTTAATGCTTCGTCAAAAAAATTTTCCGCACTTAAAGCAAAGTTTGCTGAAAATAAAGAAAGATATATTATTGCAATTAATTTAAAAATTTTATTCATTAATATTTACTGTCATTTTTTACTACATCCACATTGTGGACCATACTTTCATAAAATCCTGCTTTAGTAATCTTAACAAAGTTTGGTTTTATTCTAAGTTTTGTTATATTTTTTGAACCAAGATAACCCATAGATGATCTGAGTCCTCCAATTAATTTATAAATAATACTTCCAACATCTCCTTTATATTTTGCAAAACCTTCAACACCCTCTGGAACATATTTAGATGTGTCTTTTTGTTTTGTTTGAAAATATCTATCTGCTGAACCTTTATTCATTGCTCCTACAGAACCCATGCCTCTAAAGCTTTTAAATAATTTTCCATTTTTCTTTATTAATTTTCCTGGCGCCTCATCAGTACCAGCGAATAATGATCCTATCATTACAGCATCAGCACCTGCAGCAAATGCTTTTGCAAGATCACCCGAATATTTAATTCCACCATCTGAAATAACTTTTATATTCTTATTTTTTAGTCCTTTTCTTACAGACAAAATTGCACTTAATTGAGGAACGCCAATTCCTGCTACTAATCGTGTTGTGCAAATAGATCCTGGACCAATTCCAACTTTAATAATATCAACACCTAATTTAATTAAAAATTTAGCAGCCTCTGGTGTTGCAATATTTCCAGCACATAAAGCAATTTTATTATTTTTGAGTTTTTTGATAAATTTAATAATCTCTCCAACTTTTTTGGTGTGACCATGAGCAGTATCAACTACTATTAAATCAACACCCTCTTTTATTATAGCTTTAGATCTATCGAATTCTTTTGGTCCAGCTCCAACAGCTGCACCAACTAATAATTTTTGCTTTTTGACTTTTTTAATTTCTGTAATTTGTTTTTTGATGTCTAGATTTCTGTGAATAACTCCTATTCCTCCTGCTTTTGCTATGGCTATTGCCATTTTACTCTCGGTCACCGTATCCATTGCAGACGATAATAGAGGAATTGTAAGTTTAAGGTGATTAGTTAATTGGGTGCTGGTATTCACCTCAGAAGGTAATATTTCTGAGTATTTTGGAGCTAACGTGACATCATCAAAGGTAAGAGCTTCTTTTATAGGAACCATGATCTTTTATATACGATTCCTCTTAAATTAAAAGTATCTATCTAAGCTTACTACAAATGATAAAGCTTTCTTTAGAATCTTTCCTGCTAGATTTAGGTTTAAAAACCTTAACTTCTTTAAAATATTTTTTTCCTTCTGCGACTATTTCGTTAAACGTACCACCCATAAAAATTTTTGATATAAAGTAACCTTTGTCAGTTAAAAGATCTTTTGCAAAAAACATAGCTTCCTTGCATAATTCACCTGTTTGGATTGAGTCAATATTTTTTATTCCTGTTGTATTTACCGCCATGTCAGACATGACCACATCTATTTTTGTTTTTATGTGTTTTTTTATTTGTTCTTGAACATCTTCATGGGTAAAGTCACCTTTAACTTGAACAGTGTTACCAATAGGCTCCATTTCTTTTAAATCAATTGATATCAACCATCCACTTTTTACAACTTTAGACACATATTGCGACCAACTACCTGGTGCAGCTCCAATATCTATAACGGAAATACCACCTTTAAAAATTTTGAATTTCTCATCTATTTCAATCAATTTATAAGCAGATCTTGCTCTATAACCATCAACTTTTGATTGTCTAACAAAGGTATCTCGTCTTTGTTTATTAACCCAGTTTTTAGAAATCTTATTTTTTTTCAATTAATTATTAAACCTTAAGCTCTTACTCACAGTTTTTCCTTGAAGAGTTTCAATATCTATAGTGATTTCTTTATTAAGTCGCATGTCTTTTTTGTCTTTCCAGATGCCAGCAGCTAAGTGCATTATTCCAATTTTATAATTTGGCAAATAAGGTTCAACAAATGTAGAATTTTCCTCATCATACTTTGGTAAAAGGTTACTTGTAATCCAATTACAATTAAGAGGTAAAAATTCAGTTTCAATGTTGTCTATGTAGACAGACATATTCATTGCTAACTGTTCTGAGCCAAATATATCACCACCTTTTAAGGTTTGTTTTAAATTTTTCTGCCAAGTCTCCCATGCGCTAGAGTTTTTTTCTAATGAAAAAACTCCAATATTTATGTGCGGTGCAAATGCAAGCTTTCTTGCTTTTGCATAGCTAATATTTGATTTTATAGCATGTTTGAAATTTTGAGATTTAATAATTGCTAATTTTCCAATAATCCAATTAACTTTTGACGTTATCTTGTATCCTGGTCCAATAGTTTGAGTAATTCCAAGCTTTCCATTGTCACATGCTTTGAAATATAATTCTATAGACTTCCAATCATTGACCCACGCATCACAATCAATCCATAAATATTTTTCATAACTTGGAAAATATTTTGAGAGAAATGCTCTTGAAACTTGGCTCTTTAGCCATTCTCTTCCTTTAACTTTGCTATCTGGAACTTCTATATCCCATTCAGCTGCTCTTATTTCGTCAACCTTTAAGGATAATTTTTCTTTTTGCTCATTAGTTAAACCAGCATCTAAAATACAAATAGCAACTTCACTACTTTCTTTAAATCTTTTAATTGAATCAATTAATTCCTCTAATAAAGAAAAGTAGTTAGAATCTGCTAATGATACAATAGCTTTTTTTTTCATTACAACACATCTTCTAAATCTTCATCGTCATCGATGTTGTTTTTATCTTGATTTTGTTTTTTCAGTTTTTTATAGCTAAAAAAGCTAATTGGTAGCAAAATTAAATAAATGATTGAACTAATTGATATTACTACAAAAGGATAAACAAGAAGAAGTCCAAAAAAGAGAATTATTCCAAATAATAAAAAAATAGTTGCTTTTCTTTGAATAACTATCTTTTTAAATGAGTAGGTAGGAAATTTACTTATTAACAATAAAGACGTCGCTATAAAAAATATAGGTACAATAATGTTATAATCAAGTTTGATATAATCAAAGTTTGACAAACTTACAATTAAAGGTGACAAAACTAAAATACCTCCAGCTGGTGATGGAACACCTTCAAAAAAATTATCTTTCCAGGATGGCTCTTGGTTAGAATTTACATTAAATCTAGCTAATCTTAAAGCAACACAACTTACATAAATTAAACATAACAACCAACCAAATTTACCTAATGAACTTAATGTCCAAAAATACATAATAAATGCTGGTGCTACACCAAAACTTATTACATCTGCTAAAGAGTCTAATTCTTTTCCAACTTCGGAGGTCCCTTTAATTAATCTGGCAATTCTTCCATCTAACCAATCAAATAAAGCTGCAAAAATTATTGCTATAATTGCTAGATCAAACTGTCCATTAAAAGAAAATCTAATAGAAGTTAGCCCAATGCAAACTCCTATTAAAGTCAACATGTTAGGTAAAATTACCCTAGCATTTTTCTTATCTGTTATAATCTTTAAATTATTTTTTGGTTGTTCCATCTTATTTCTTAGCTAACAAAGTTTCGCCTGAAATTGCTTTTTGACCGATCTTTACAAGTGGTTCATAGTTTTCATAGTATACATCTGCACGACTTCCAAATCTAATCATGCCTATTCTGTCACCTTGATTAAGGTCTTGACCATTATCTGTTTCACAAACAATTCTTCTCGCAATAAGACCTGCTATCTGAACTACAATTATATCATTTCCACTTTTATCTTTTAACTTATAATAATTTCTCTCATTATCTTCACTCGCTTTATCTAAAGATGCATTGAAAAATTTTCCAGGTTTATATAAAATTTCTTCTACTTTTCCTGAACATGGAGTTCTATTAACATGACAGTCAAAAACATTCATGAATATGCTAATCTTTTTAAATCTTTTATTTTCTAGGCCAACTTCTTTTGGTCCATCCACTTCCTCAACTTTTATCACTTCACCATCTGCTGGACTTACTAGGTAATTATCATCTTCTATTATTACTCTTTCAGGGTCTCTAAAGAAATAATAAACCCAAACAGTTAGTAGTAAACCTATCGTTCCAAGAAAACCACTTAGAGATAATAAAATTATTGTAATGAATCCTGCAATAACTAAAAATTTGTAGCCTTCTGTGTGTATCTTTGGAAATATCTTGCTAATCATTTTCTTCTATTTGCTAATTTTTGATTAATATGTATATAAACCAATCAAATTCAATTAATAAGATAATTTATTTTAATGAGTAAAATCAAGGTAAATAACCCAGTAGTAGAGCTTGATGGTGATGAAATGACTCGTATCATATGGGAGTTTATCAAGAATAAACTAATTCTTCCCTATCTTGATCTTGGAATTGAATATTATGATCTTGGCATGAAAAGTAGAGATAATACTGATGATCAAATCACAATAGACTCTGCAAACGCCATTAAAAAAATTGGTGTTGGAATTAAATGTGCAACAATTACACCTGATGAAGATAGAGTTAAAGAATTTGACCTTAAGAAGATGTGGAGATCACCTAATGGAACTATAAGAAACATTATTGGAGGTACTGTTTTTAGAGAACCAATTATCTGTAAAAATATACCAAAACTCGTACCTTCTTGGACTGATCCAGTAATTATTGGAAGGCATGCTTTTGGTGATCAATATAGAGCTACGGATTTTAAGGTGCCTGGTAAGGGTAAAATGGAAGTTAAGTGGACCTCTGAGGATGGTAAAGATGAAATAAAATATGAAGTATTTAATTTTACTGGTCCTGGTGTTGCACTTTCAATGTATAATTTAGATAAATCAATTGAAGACTTTGCAAAATCTTGCTTTAGCTATGGATTAATTAAGAAGTGGCCTGTTTACATGTCTACAAAAAATACAATTTTAAAACAATACGATGGTAGATTTAAAGACATATTCCAAGAAATTTTTGAAAAAGAATACAAAACAGATTTTGAAAAAAATAATCTAACGTACGAACATAGATTAATTGATGATATGGTTGCTTGTGCAATGAAATGGAGTGGTAAATATATTTGGGCTTGTAAAAACTATGATGGTGATGTTCAGTCTGATACCATGGCACAAGGTTATGGATCTTTAGGATTAATGACTAGTACATTATTAACACCTGATGGAAAAGTGATGGAAGCTGAAGCTGCACATGGAACAGTTACAAGACACTATAGAATGCACCAGCAAGGTAAAGAAACTTCAACAAACCCTATTGCATCTATCTTTGCTTGGACAAGAGGATTAGCACACAGAGGAAAACTTGATAACAATGATGCATTAATAAAATTTGCTCAAACTATTGAGAAAGTTTGTATTGAATGTGTTGAAAATGGTGCAATGACAAAAGATTTAGCGATTTTAATTGGTCCTTCAAGTAAATATTTAACTACTAATCAATTTTTAGATGAAATTGATGGTAATCTTAAAAAGAAATTAAATTAAAGTTTTAAGCTTTTCAAAAGCATCATCAATTTTAGATTGATCTTGGCCACCAGCTTGAGCAAAATCTTTTCTACCACCACCTCCTTGACCTCCAATAATTTCTGATCCAACTTTAACAAATTTAACTGCATCAAATTTTTCTATTAAACTATCAGTAACACCAACTGCAATTCCAACTTTGTCGTCTTTGCTCGCAAAAACTATAATGATACCTTCGCTTAATTCTTTCTTTCCTTTATCAACAAGTTTTCTTAATTCTTTAG
>Ga0233440_1001399_pt1 | contig 22430 bp, 19 predicted proteins | sample SI_123_September_5_FD_182791 | JGI IMG/M metagenome (GOLD analysis project Ga0233440, IMG submission 182791) | Seawater microbial communities from Saanich Inlet, British Columbia, Canada - SI_123_September2016_120_MG | ecosystem: Environmental > Aquatic > Marine > Inlet | place: Canada: British... | reverse complement strand
CTGTCTGCGATCACCGCAGCAGTGGTCGGCGTGATCCTCAACCTTGCGATCTGGTTTGCAGTCCACACCGTCTTTCGCGAAACATTTCCGGTGCATGGTTTCGGGCTGTCGTTCGATGCTCCGCTACTCAGGAGCGTCGATCCGTGGGCCCTCGTTCTTTCGATCGCGGCGGCAACTGCGATCTTTCGCTTCAACGCGGGGATGTTGCAGACACTGGCCGCCTGCGCGTCGGCGGGAGTGCTGCTTTACGTGGCTGGAATGATCTGATGGACGTCGGATCGGGCACAATCGCCGTGATGAAAGGGTAACGCTACGCATTCGTATCGAGAAGTTCGGGGCTGGGACATGAAACCGGACGGAGAAAACCAATGCGGACCCTCGGATTAGTGCTGTTGGGTGCAACGCTCGTTACTGCTGCGCACGGCCAGGAACTAGATTGGAAGCAAGTCGATGACGTGTTGGGACGTACGGCAACCGTTATCCAAGATGTCCATCGCTACGGATTTCCCAGAACGGACCTCAATGTGACGCTCGACGGCGTCACCATCAAGCCGGCTTTCGCGCTCGGCGGCTGGGTCGCGTTCAAGCCCATGGGAAATCAGGCCATGGTGATGGGCGATCTCGTTTTGACCGAGAACGAAGTGAACCCGGTGATGGCCAGGGTGCTCGCCGACGGAATGGAAGTGACTGCAGTTCACAATCATCTTTTGCGCGCGTCACCCGCCACCTTCTACATGCACATCGGCGGGCATGGCGATCCCGTCAAGATGGCGCTGACAATTCGCGATGCGCTGGTGCTCAGCAAAACTCCCGGCGTGGTCATTCCTGCGACGACGGGTGCGCCTGCAGCGCTCGATCTCGATACCGCAAAGCTTGACGAGGCCATCGGGGTCAAAGGCCGTGCCACGGGCGGCGTCTATCAATTTGGCGTGCCGCGCGCCGACGTCATCAGCGACAGTGGCATGGCTGTGCCAGCCGCTCTGGGTTCGGCGCATGCCATCAATTTCCAGCCAACTGGAAACGGCAAGGCCGCCATCACGGGCGACTTCATTGCACTGGCCAAGGAGGTGAACCCTTTGATCGGCACGTTGCGGTCGAACGGCATCGAGGTTACCGCGATCCACAATCATATGCTGATGGACGAACCCCGCACGTTCTTCATCCACTTCTGGGCAAACGACAATGCGGTGCAACTGGCAAGCGGCCTGAGAGCGGCACTCGAAAAGACCAACGTGCCACCGAAGGCCAAATGAGGCGCGCAGCGCGATGTGCGTGGCTGCGGGGGTGGTCCTGAAGTTCGCGGTTTGAGGCTGCCTTATCCGCCCTGGCTTCACCTTATCGGCCGGAGTTCGCCGCAGGTTTGCCTTATCGTGCAAATGGCCGAAAGCCGGCTGCAACTTGTCGGGACTGCGCCTTTTTCCCAAACAAAAACCCCGCCATTTGCGGCGGGGGTTCAGTCTGGGAGGTGGAGCCGTACAGGCTCCGGTACAACCCGTATCAGGCTGGAATGCGAACTTCGTCCTCGTGCGGTTCGCGCAGCACGTAGCCGCGGCCCCAGACGGTTTCGATGAAGTTGCGGCCTTCCGATGCATTCGCAAGCTTCTTGCGCAGCTTGCAGATGAACACGTCGATGATCTTCAGTTCGGGCTCGTCCATGCCGCCGTAGAGATGATTGAGGAACATCTCCTTGGTGAGGGTGGTGCCCTTGCGGAGCGAGAGCAGCTCCAGCATCTGATATTCCTTGCCCGTCAGGTGGACACGCTGGCCACCGACTTCGACGGTCTTGGTGTCGAGATTGACCACCAGATCGCCGGTCTGGATGACCGACTGGGCGTGACCCTTGGAACGGCGGACGATCGCGTGGATGCGAGCGACCAGTTCGTCCTTATGGAAAGGCTTGGTCATGTAGTCGTCGGCGCCGACGCCGAGACCCTTGACCTTGTCCTCGATGCCGGCGAGGCCGGAGAGGATCAGAATCGGTGTCTTGATCTTCGACACGCGCAACTGCTTGAGAACATCATAACCGGACATGTCCGGGAGGTTCAGGTCGAGCAGAATGATGTCGTAATCATAAAGCTTTCCGAGATCGATGCCCTCTTCTCCGAGATCCGTCGTATAGACGTTAAAGCTCTCGGATTTGAGCATCAGCTCGATCGACTGCGCTGTTGCACTGTCATCTTCTATCAGCAATACGCGCATGCCAGTCCCCTATAGTCGCCGCTCCGGGCGTCAGGCCGGCCGCAACTCGCGGCACTGGAAAAACGCCTTTGAACAACTGATTCGGATCCTGACGACATATGGTTAACAAATGCTGATTCGTGTCTGCAAGCTCTATCGTGCAATTTTTGTCGAATCGCACTAAGATATTGCGGGTAAGCAGCTTTTCGTAGCCTTGTCGTTCAAGTTCCACATTAAGAGCCGGGCCTAACCGACTCCTGCGACTCGCACCTTCGTTCTGAAGGTCAAGCGCTCTCAGTCATCAAAGACAGTGACGCAATGATTAACGATGCGGGTAAACACAGGGTTAAGGGGACGCCGCGAAATCGCGGAAACTTAAGGTTTTCGCAATGAAGGCACTCGCCGAACAGATATCCGACATCGACGGCGTCAATATTTATGGCCGTGTCGTCGGCGTGCGCGGTCTCATGGTCGAGATCGCCGGGCCGATCCATGCGATGTCGGTCGGCGCGCGCATCGTAGTCGAGACCGGCACCAACCGTTTCATCCCATGTGAGGTGATCGGCTTCACCGGCAACAATGCGGTGGTCATGCCGTTCGCCGGACTCGAGGGCGTCAGGCGCGGTTGCCGTGCCGTGATCGCCAATGCCGCCAGTCAGGTCCGCCCGTCGGCCTCGTGGCTCGGGCGCGTCATCAATGCGATGGGCGAGCCGATCGACGGCAAGGGGCCTTTGGTCCAGGGCCCGTCACCGATGACTTACCGGAATGCTCCGCCGCCGGCGCATTCCCGCAAGCGCGTCGGGGCGCCGCTTGATCTGGGCGTGCGGTCGCTCAACACCTTCCTGACCTGCTGCCGCGGCCAGCGCATGGGCATCTTTGCCGGCTCGGGCGTCGGCAAATCCGTGCTGCTGTCGATGCTGGCGCGCAACGTGGATGCGGACGTCTCGGTGATCGGCCTGATCGGCGAACGTGGCCGTGAGGTGCAGGAATTTCTGCAGGACGATCTCGGCGAGGAGGGGTTGGCCCGTTCGGTGGTGGTGGTGGCGACGTCCGACGAACCCGCCTTGATGCGACGGCAGGCTGCTTACCTGACCTTGGCGATCGCGGAATATTTCCGCGACGAAGACAAGGACGTCATGTGCATGATGGATTCGGTCACGCGCTTTGCGATGGCGCAGCGTGAAATCGGTCTTTCTGCCGGCGAGCCGCCGACAGCCAAGGGTTACACACCGACCGTGTTCACCGAACTGCCCAAACTCCTGGAGCGTGCGGGACCCGGGATGGGCGAGGGGACAATCACTGGCATTTTCACGGTGCTGGTGGATGGCGACGATCATAACGAGCCGGTGGCTGACGCCGTCAGAGGCATCCTCGACGGCCACATTGTCATGCAGCGCTCCATTGCCGAGCGCGGACGCTATCCGGCCATCAATATTCTGAAGTCCGTGTCCCGGACCATGCCGCGGTCCGCTGATCCAGCCTTTCTTCCGAGTGTGACCCGGGCCCGCCAGGTCATGGCGACCTACGCCGACATGGAGGAACTGATCAGGCTCGGCGCATATCGGGCCGGGTCGAGCCCCGAGGTCGATGAGGCCATCCGGTTGCACGAACCGCTGGAGACGTTCCTGCGACAGGCCAAGGACGAATCCACGGGAATCGGGGAGGGATACCGGCAGTTGGAGCAAATCCTGCAAACCTTGGAAACGGAACGCTAACTTTGTCGCGCCATGATCCCGCCATCTGTGTTTGACCGGAGGGGCCCTTGGGGGGGTGCCGGTTCCGTCCCGGTTTCTGATTGGGACTTCTGGGGAGTACGAGTCGATGAAGTCACGTGAAACGCTGATCCGCCTGAAAAAATTTCAGGTCGACGAGAAGCGCCGAAGGGTTGCGCAGATCGAGGGTATGATCGCTGACTTCCAGCGCATGTCGGTCGATCTGGAGCGCGAAATCCAGCATGAGCAGGAGCGCGCCGGCATTAACGATCCTACGCACTTCGCCTATCCTACCTATGCCAAGGCAGCCATTCAGCGCCGCGAAAACCTGACCCGCTCGGCGGACGAACTGCGCGTTCAGCTCGAGGATGCCAAGGCGGTGTTGGGTGAGGCGTTTGAGGAACTCAAGAAGGTTGAACTTCTTGACGAGCGCGATCAGGCGCGTGAACGCGCCGAGGAAAGCGCCCGTGAACAAGCCGATCTCGACAGTATCGGCTTGATGCGTTCGCGAATCGGAGCGATGGCCTGAGGGGGCAGGGCCGGCGCTTGGTGAGCCGGACCGCGCGGCCGATGAAATTTTTGGGACCTCATTGCCGCAGATCGCCAGTGTGACCGCAAAAGGTACTGGTTTTCGCGATATGTTTCGGTGATATGAAACCCGGGCCGCAATGCCCGGGTTTGCTTTTTCGTGCCTTTCGGCGGCCGGAGTTGATTAAGGCGGGACCGCACGCAGGCAAGATGTGATACGAGATGGCGAAATCGCGGGTCTTATTTTCGACCCTGCCGGATACGCCGGAGCGACGTATTTTGAGGGAAATTAATGCTGACGCCGGCTGAGTTGATCTGGCTGCTCGCATCGGTTGCGAAGGGGGATGAGGCTGCATTCGAGCGCCTCTATGCTGCCACACGAGCGAAACTCTTCGGTGTGGTCCTCCGTATATTGAGGCGTCAGGACCTCGCGGAGGAGGTTGTCCAGGAAGCCTACGTGAAGATCTGGAATAGCGCTGGCCAGTTCAACCCCTCTCTGGCCTCTCCAATCACGTGGATGGTTTCGATTGCCCGAAACCGGGCCATTGATGTGGTGCGCAAGCGCAGTGAGGCGTCGATTGAAGACGAGCCGGTTGCCATGGAAGTGGCGTCCGATATCCCTGACCCGCTCGCGCGCCGGGAAATGACGGAAGAATTGAAGCGGATACTGGAGTGCATCGGGCAGCTTGATCCCGAGCGGCAAAAGCTGGTGCTGCTGGCTTACTACAACGGATGGAGCCGCGAACAGCTTTCGGAGAAGTTCAACACGCCGCTGAATACGGTCAAGACGTGGCTGCGGCGCAGTATGATTGAAATTCGCGGATGCCTGGGTTTGGGATGATTGCGATTGGTATGAGATGAACTACAGCGAAGACCATATCGCGCTCGCCGCGGAATACGCGCTCGGTACTCTCAGTGCTGATGAGCGCGCGCTTGTCGAAACCATGATGATCGTCGATCACGGCTTCATGGAAGTGGTTGATGCATGGGATCGCAAGCTGAGCCCGCTGCACCAGATGGTTGCTCCGATCGAGCCGCCGCCGCACCTGTGGGACAATATCAGCGCGGCGCTCGGTCTGGTCGGACCGCAACCTGTCGTTGTTGAGGAGCCCAAGCCGGAGCCCGTCGCAGAGCAGCCGGAGCAGGCAATCACGATTGTCGAGCAAACACAGCCACCCGAGCAGCCGGAGCAATCCGTCGTTATTCCTGAATCCGGTGTTGTGCCTGTACCCGTTATGCCCGAGTCCGCTGTTACTCTAGCATCGGCCGATGCACAGGCAGAAGCGCCTGTCGCGGCCGAGATGCCGGAGATCGTCCCCGAGCCGGTTGTCGTTCAGCCGTCGAACGTTGTTCCGTTGGAGGGCCGCAAGAGAGGCGGGCAGGCGTTTGGATGGGTGATGACGGCGGTCGCCGCATCGCTTGCCGGCGTGATTGCGCTTCAGGCGTATCGCCCGGAATTGCTGCCAGAGAAACTACGGATCAAGCCGCAGATCCAGATTGTCGAAGTAGCGGCGCCTGCTCCAGCACCCGCTGCGCAGTTCGTTGCGGTGCTCCAGCAGAACGCCGCAGCACCTGCCTTCATTCTCACCGTGGATACCGCGACGAAGAATTTCACCGTCCGCAAGGTTGGCGCGGCGCCCGAACCCGGCAAAAGCTATGAGCTTTGGCTGGTGTCTGACAAATTGCCGCGACCGCGCTCGCTCGGCGTTATCGGCGGCAGCGATTTTACGATCCGACCTGCGTTATCGGCGTACGATACCGATACGATCAACAAGGCAACCTATGCCGTAACCCTCGAGCCCGAAGGTGGCTCGCCGACCGGTGTGGCCACAGGGCCGATCGTCTATACCGGCAAACTGGTTGAGAGCGTACCCGCGCTTCCGGCGTCCGCACTGCCTCGCTGACATCCAAGAATCGGCGCAACAAAAAACGCCCGTGGGGAGCGGGCGTTTTCTGGTCTCAGACTTGGGGTCTTCTGAGCAATCACAAGGCGACTTCGGGGGGCGGGGAAGAGAGCCTTGTGAATTCGTAAATCCTTGTTAGCGGATCGCTGATTGATCCGAACTGGTCAGCACCACAGCCTTGTTCGCCTTAACTGCCGGACCGGTGGCGCGAGCGGTCTGGGTGAGGCCATTGTCCGAAAGCCGCGCAGAAATGCTGAAGCCGGCGACGGCGATAGCAGCAACAAGCGCCACGATGACGATTTTCAAATGTGTCATTCGGTCCGCACTGTAAAACGAATGGTTCATACAAACCTCCCGCCGCCTTTTTGATGCAGTCGGACATTTGTGTCATCCGCCTGCCCGCGAGTTCAAAACCTCACGTGTTAAGAACGTAATTGGCAGGGATTCGTTTCCAAGCACCCTTCACAAACGAGTGAAATGTCTTGAACTCCCGAGAGGTCGATAAACCAATCAGAAATCACCAAGTAGAATCAATTAATTAGAAGAAATTTTTTTGCTGCGTTGCGGGGTGAGAAAGTTGGATTCGGCACGAAAAGCTTGTCTGTGACCAGAAAGTCGCAGGCGTTTTTACCGAAATCCTATACCGGATCAGATGCTCCCGACCGTTTTCAGACGCGCCCGGGGATGGATTTCCGCCTGTGACAGGACAGTCGTCTGGGCGCGGAAACGTTCCACCAGCGAGCGTACGAATGGCCGGATGGCGGCCGATGTCACCAGCACCGGCGCCTCGCCTTCGCGTGCGGCCTGCTCGAAACGGTCGCGCACGATGGTCATAAATTCCGAAAGTTTCGACGGCTGCATCGCGAGACTGCGTTCTTCACCGGTCCCGATCAGCGACTCCGCGAAAGCCTGCTCCCATTTTGCACTGAGCGCGATTAGCGGGAGGTAACCGTTCATCGACGTGTTCTGCGCGCAAATCTGCCGCGCGAGCCTGGCACGTACATGTTCCGCCAGCGTCGATGGATTGCGGGAGAAGGCAAGTCCGTCGGCGATACCTTCGAGGATGGTAGACAGATCGCGGATCGAGATGCGCTCGGCCAGCAACAGTTGCAGGACGCGCTGGATACCGGATCCCGTGATCTGGTTCGGCACAATGTCCTTGACCAGTTCGCCCTGTTCCTTTGGCAGATCCCTGAGCAGTTTCTGGACCTCGCCGTAGGACAGCAGGTCCGACATGTTGCCCTTGAGCAGTTCGGTGAGGTGCGTGGAGAGGACAGTCGCCGAATCCACCACCGTGTAGCCCTTGAGTGAGGCTTCTTCCTTGAGCGACGCATCGACCCAGGTCGCCGGCAATCCGAATGTGGGCTCGGTGGTGTGGGTGCCCGGAATGTTAACCTGATTGCCCGCCGGATCCATCACCATGAACTGGTTTGCCCAGATGCGCCCGGTCCCGGCATCGACCTCCTTGATCTTGATGACGTAGGTGTTCGCTTCGAGCTGCACGTTGTCGAGAATGCGCACGGCCGGCATTACAAAGCCCATCTCGGTGGCTAGCGAGCGGCGTAAAGCCTTGATCTGGTCGGTCAGGCGATCGGTGCCGTCCGGTCCGTTAACCAGCGGCAGCAGCGCGTAACCCAGCTCGATCTTGAGATCGTCAATCTTGAGTGCGCTCGAAATCGGCTCATCGGCTGCGGCTGCTGCGGCTGCGGCCGCAGCTGGTGCGGCAGCCTCACGCGCTTCCTCGGCCTTGGCGGTGTGATTACGGGTGCGTGCATTCCAGGCCAGCCAGCCTGCACCGCCGCCGAGCAGCAGGAACGGCAGCATGGGAATGCCCGGCAACAGCCCCAGCACCAGCATCACACCGGACGACATGCCAAGTGCCTGCGGGTAGCCGGACAACTGCTTCATCATGGCCTTGTCGGCGGCGCCTGTGACGCCTGCCTTCGACACCAGCAGGCCGGCGGCCGTCGAAACAATAAGGGCAGGCACCTGCGTAACGAGGCCGTCACCGACCGTCAGCAGCGTATAAACCTTGGCCGCGTCACCGAAGCTCATTCCTTGCTGGGCAACGCCGATGATAATGCCGCCGATTACGTTGATGAACACCACCAGCAATCCGGCGATGGCGTCGCCGCGCACGAACTTGGAGGCGCCGTCCATGGCGCCGAAGAAACCGCTTTCGTCTTCCAACTCCTTGCGGCGCTGCTTGGCGACCTTCTCATCGATCAGACCGGCCGAGAGATCGGCATCGATGGCCATCTGCTTGCCGGGCATCGAGTCGAGGTGGAAGCGGGCCGCGACTTCGGCGATGCGGCCTGAACCCTTGGTGATGACGACGAAGTTCACGATCACGAGGATGGTGAAGACGATGATGCCGATGACGAAATTACCGCCCATCACGAAGTTGCCGAACGCTTCGATGACGTGGCCCGCGGCGGCGGTGCCTTCATGGCCATGCGACAGGATCAGGCGGGTCGAGGCGAGGTTGAGCGACAGCCGCAGCATGGTCGAAATCAGCAGGATCGTCGGAAACGCCGAGAATTCGAGCGGAGTCTGAATGAACAGCGCCGTCATCAGGATCAGGATTGAGAGCGTGATCGAGATCGCCAGAAACAGATCGAGCACCACCGCCGGCAGCGGCAGGATCAGCACCACCAGAATGGTGAGGACGCCGAAGGCGAGCGCGAGATCGCCTCGCCTGAGCATGGTGCCGATGTCGCTGAAGCTGGGAAATCCGGAGCTGACCGCCGCGCTGCCTTGACCCGCCGTCACATCAACCATCGTTGCCGCTTCCCCCCGCGAATGTCGCTCGCGAGCCCCAAAGGTTTGAGCGGCGGCCGAAGGGCCACCGTTCCTAAAGTGAGGCACCGCACTGGCATCCACGGGCATTCCCCGTTCAGCGACCGACGACACTCGACTTCACTCGGCAAAATTTGCCCAGTTTATGGTTAGGAAAGAGTTAACGGGAAACCCGGTGGCCGAAATGCGGGCTTCCTGGAGGATGATATTCTCGCATAACCGCCCTTCGGAGAATGACTTGACCCGTGGGGCAAGGCCGACGAAGTTGCCTCCGTGCCGGGCTCTATTGATTCACAGTCTCATTCCACGACTTTCACCCCCGACTCGCGCGCAGCGTGGGTACGGCTGGGTATTGCCCTGATCGTTGGATCGATCGGCAGCGTCGGGATGTGGTCCGTTGTGGTGGTCATGCCTGTGGTGCAGGCCGATTTCGGCGCGACGCGGGGCGCTGCGTCCCTGGCCTTCACCTGCACCATGCTCGGCTTCGGCTTGGGCGGGGTCGTCATGGGCAAACTGTCGGATCGCTTCGGCATCGTGCCGGCGATCACGATCGGTATTGTGGCCATGCTGTTCGGCTACCTCGGCGCAGGCTATGCCGCGGCGCTCTGGCAATTCAATCTCATGCACTTTCTGATTGGTCTCGGTGCTGCCGCAACCTTCGGGCCGCTGATGACCGAGGCGTCGCACTGGTTTGATCGCCATCGCGGACTTGCGGTTACCATTGCCGCCAGCGGAAACTACATCGCGGGCACGTTCTGGCCGACGATCGTCGAGCGTGGCACCGCCTATGCCGGATGGCGCGCCACGCACATCGCGATCGGTATCGGCTGCACCATCGTCATGGCGGTCGTCGTCGCGATTCTGCGCTGGCAGATCGGCAGTGAATCGGTGCGTTCGCATGAAGATGCACCGCCGCCGCGCGTCGATCTGCAGATCAGCACCAACGCCCTGACCACGGTGCTGGGCATCGCGGCTATTGCTTGCTGCGTGGCGATGTCGATGCCACAAGTTCATATCGTCGCCTATTGCGGCGATCTTGGTTACGGCGTGGCGCGTGGCGCCGAAATGCTGTCGCTGATGCTGGCTTTCGGGATTGTCAGCCGGATCGCGTCCGGCTTTCTCGCCGACCGCATTGGCGGGTTGCGCACACTGCTGGTTGGCTCGATCGCGCAGGGCGTCGCATTGATGTTCTATCTGTTCTTCGATGGCTTGACGTCGCTGTATATTATCTCTGCGATGTTCGGCCTGTTTCAGGGCGGCATTGTCCCGAGCTACGCCATCATTGTGCGGGAATCGATGCCGTCAAACGTAGCCGCGACCCGCGTCGGCATTGTCATCTTCGCGTCCGTGCTTGGCATGTCGTTCGGGGGGTGGATTTCCGGCGTCATCTTCGATGCGACTGGCTCCTATGCAGCAGCCTTCCTGAACGGTGTCGGCTGGAATGCCTTGAATATCGCAATCGTCGTGGCGCTGCTGATGCGCGCACGGCGGCGGCGCATGGCTTTCGCCTGACAGCCAATTCCCCTAGAGTCTTGACCTCGGCAGACGGTCGTCCTAACGGACTCCCGCGCGAAAGGTCCGCGCCGGAACCAGGGCAGGTCGATGCACGTTACGCTGATGAAGGGCAAGATCCACCGCGCACGCGTGACGGAGGCGGATCTGCATTATGAAGGGTCGATCTCGATCGATCGTACGCTCATTGATGCCGCGGGTTTTCTCATCAACGAACGGGTCGATATCTACAACATCGATACCGGCGCGCGGTTCTCGACCTATGTGATCGAGGCGCCTGCGGGCTCGGGCATTATTGGCCTGAACGGAGCGGCGGCGCGGCTCGCGATGATGGGCGACAAGGTCATCATCGTTGCCTATGCGAATTTTGATGAGGCCGAGGCGCAGCAATTTCAGCCGCGGGTTGTTCTCGTCAATGAAAGAAACCAGAAACTCTAGCGCTTATCCGCGAAATTGGACAATGCACGCAAGCTGCTGATTCGTACTTGCTGTAACTAACGGTGCCAGTTTTTCTTCACTCGATGGAATTGCAGCATGCATGAGAGGTTCGAAGCCGATTTGAACGATCTCGCAGGCCGCGGCCGGTTGCGATCACTTCGCGGTCGCTCCGGAATCGATTTCACATCGAACGACTATCTGGGCCTTGCCGAATCCGGTGAATTGAGGCGCGCGGCATCCGAAGCTGTCGCGCGGGGCGTTCCGGTTGGAGCTGGCGGATCGCGTCTGCTGCGTGGAAATCACGAAGAGCATGAGGCACTCGAAAGCGAGGCTGCGGCTTACTTCGGCGCGGAGACGGCGCTTTACTTCGGCGGCGGTTATGTCGCGAATTTTGCAATCTTCTCCACCCTGCCGCAACGCGGAGACCTGGTGGTCCATGATGAACTGGTCCACGCCAGCGTGCATGAAGGCTTGCGCAGCGGCCGTGCCGATCACGTCGCCGTTGCGCATAACAGCATTGATGCGTTCGATGCTGCGATTGCCCGCTGGCGCGCAGCCGGCGGCAAGGGGCGCCCATGGATTTCAGTCGAGAGCCTTTACAGTATGGATGGCGACAGCCCGGACATCGCGGGATTGTTTGCGGTCGCCGATCGTCATGAGGCGATGGTTGTGATCGACGAAGCGCATGCGACCGGCGTGCTCGGCCCGCAGGGGCGGGGACTGGCTGCTCCCTTCGAAGGACGCGACAACGTCATCACACTGCATACGTGCGGCAAAGCATTGGGGACTGTTGGCGGGTTTATCCTGGCGCCGCGCACGATCCGCGATTTTCTCGTTAATCGCGCACGGCCCTTTATCTTCGCAACGGCGCCGTCACCGCTGACAGCGGCGATCACGCGTTCAGCGATAGAAATTTCCAGAACAAATCCGGAGCGTCGCGAGCGACTGGCGGGTTTAGTGCAGTTCGCTGGTGGCGAGCTTCGCCGCCGCTGCGGTATAACGCCATCCGGCTCGCAGATTATTCCTGTCGTTATTGGCGCCGACCGTGCGGCAGTCGCTGTCGCTGCATTACTTCAGCAGCGTGGCTTCGACATTCGCGCGATACGTCCGCCAACTGTCCCCGAAGGAACTGCGCGCCTGCGCATCGCGCTGACGCTGAATGTCGATGAGGCGGTGGTCGCGGAGTTGTTCGAGGCGCTTGCCGAAGACATGCGGAAAGCGGCATGAGCGCGCGAGTCGTCGTCACGGGAACGGATACCGGGATCGGCAAGACGGTCTTTGCCGCGGCACTCGCAGGCGCGCTCGACGCATTTTACTGGAAACCGGTGCAGGCCGGTCTCGACGAGGAGACCGACCGCGAAACGGTGATGCGGCTGTCCGGTCTCTCCGAACAGCGCATGCTGCGTGAGGCGTACCGGCTGAAGACGCCGGCCTCGCCGCATCTTGCGGCGAAAATCGACGGCATTGCGATCGACCCGCAGATGCTCGCATTGCCGGATGTCGATCGGCCTCTGGTGATTGAAGGCGCTGGTGGCTTGATGGTCCCGCTGGCGGAGAATCTGACCTATATAGACGTCATGGGCAAATGGGGTGCGCCGGTCGTGCTGTGCGCACGCACCACGCTGGGCACCATCAATCATAGTTTGCTGTCGATCGAGGCTTTGCGCTCGCGCGATGTTCCGTTGTTGGGTGTAGCGTTTATCGGCGACGAAAATGCCGAGTCCGAGCGGATTATCTGCAAGATGGGTCAGACCCGGCATCTGGGCAGGCTGCCGCTTCTCGCTTCGCTTACGCTTGAAACTCTGCGCGCAGCGCTCGCGCAGCATTTCAATGTCGATGATTTTCTGAAGGAGGCAGGCCGATGACGAAATCTCCGGTCTGGCATCCGTTCACGCAACATGCGGTGCAACCCGAACCAACGCTGATTTCCAAAGGCGAGGGCGCGTGGCTGGAAGCTGCCGATGGCCGCCGGATTTTCGATGCGATCTCATCGTGGTGGGTGGTGACCCATGGTCATCGCCACCCGCACATCGTGCAGGCGATCAAGGATCAGATCGACCGGCTGGATCAGGTGATTTTCGCGGGCTTCACGCATGAGCCGGCGGAAAAGCTGGCGCGGCATCTGGTTGAGATTACGCCGCCTGAGCTTGAGTATGTCTTCTTCTCCGACAGCGGATCGACCTCGGTCGAAGTCGCGCTGAAAATGGCGCTGGGATTCTGGCAGCATCGCGGCGCCAAACGGACCCGAATTCTCGCGCTTGAAGGGGCCTATCACGGCGACACCATCGGCGGCATGTCGGTCGGTGAGCGCGGCGTGTTTAACGCGCCGTATGACCCGCTGCTGTTCGATGTCGAGCGAATTCCGTTCCCCGCATCCGGGCGCGAGCAGGCAACGCTCGATGCGCTGACAGCGGCGTGCAAGCGCGGCGATGTTGCCGCGTTGATTGTGGAGCCGCTTATTCTCGGTGCGGGCGGCATGTTGATCTATCCGCCAAATGTTCTGGCGGAGATGAAACGCGTCTGCGAGACGCACGACGTTTTGTTCATCGCCGATGAGGTGATGACGGGGTGGGGGCGGACCGGCACCTTGTTCGCCTGCGAGCAGGCCGGGATCGCGCCTGATATCGCGTGCTATTCGAAAGGGCTGACGGGTGGCTCTGTACCACTGGCGGTGACGCTGTGCCGTGCCGACATTTTCGACGCGCACTATTCGCCCGACCGCAGCAAGACGTTCTTTCATTCCAGCTCGTACACCGCGAATCCAGTCGCGTGCGCGGCTGCATTGGCCAATCTGGAAATCTGGCAACGCGAACCGGTGATGCAGCGGATTGGTTCACTCGCGGCGTTGCATAAAGACAGGCTCGCTAGATTTTATGACGATCGGCGTTTTGCCAATGTGCGTCAGATTGGGACCATCGCGGCGCTCGATATCGTGGCGAAGGACGCGGGCTACCTGGCGGATATCGGCCCCCGGCTCTACCGCGGGTTTCTCGCGCGCGGGTTGCTGGTCCGGCCGCTTGGCAACACGATCTACATCATGCCGCCCTATTGCAGTACGGCGAGCGACCTCGATCTTGTCTATGACGCAATTGATGAACTGGCGGGTGAAGTCGCCTGAGCGTCACAGAGTATGCCTTCTTGATAGAATACCTTCCAAAGGCGGCCATTTTGCTCCAACTAGGCCGGGATATTTTCCGGAAGGCGCGCGCCTTGGATTGCCCGGCGGCGGCGGTCATTGTATGGGGTGCTTGCACCGTTGCCCGCTGCGTCGCGGGGACCGGCGGGGCCTGTAGCTCAATGGTTAGAGCCGACCGCTCATAACGGTCTGGTTGCAGGTTCGAGTCCTGCCGGGCCCACCAACAATTTCACTGGTTTTGACTCGGTGGTGCACGACGCTTCCGGTCACTGACCGGCGTTTCGGCCAATTTTTCGTTCGGAGCCGATAGCCGATGGCTTTTGCCGCTCGTTGGAAGTGTTGCGGGTGGTGATTGGCGTAGACGGTCAAGCAGCTCGACGGCCGAGAATGCCCGCCGCTTCCCACTTGTTTACGCCGGCCTGCATTAGCCGCGTTGCGATAGTGTGCCTTGACGTGTGCGTGCAGCAGCCGTGTGCGCGAAAGTGCCGTCAAGCAGCGCGTTTGGCGCACGGCCCAGCGCTTCAGCGCTTTACGCTGCGAAGCGGTTACGGAGCATTACCGCGCGGGGTGTTGCAAACCTGCCCGAACGTGCTCTCAGCGTCTTGGAGGGATACTCGCCGAATAGCGTGTAGTAATAGTGGGCGAAACGCCCCAACTCAATAAATCCATGTTGGATTGCGATCTCGGCCACCGTGGTTTGAGCAGGATCGCTTTCTCGCAGTACGGAATGAATGCCGCACAGGCGCTTGTAGCGCAGGAACGTTACCGGTCCGATGCCGAGCACCTCGTCAAATGCGCGGTGGAGGCTTCGACGAGATACGCCAAAATTGGCACAGATCTCAGAAATATGAACAGGCCTGACACCTGCAGCCTCGATGTAGTGCTCGACGTTGCGGGTCAGCCGAACGGCAGACAGCAACGGTCCGGCATTGTTCGATGGCAAGGAATGCATGACTGTTGCCATCATGGCATCGGTGATTGAGCGTCTCCAGAAATCAGCCGACTGCTCAGGCAACTTGATGTGTGGGTCCGTGAGACGTGAGACGATCTTGCGCACCCCCTGAATCGCAACTGCGCCTATGTAAGGATCTGCCCTGTAACGATTCTTCGCGCTCCAGGTTGCAGGATCGGCCAAATCCGTTTCGCCACCGAAGGTGCTGGCGACATCCGTCAGATCCAGACGAATGGCAGCGTAGGATGCTGCACCAAAGAACCTGCCATCATGGTCGATAGCCGGAGGAATAACCAGAACGTCACCTGGCTGCATGTCGTACGACCAGTGCGTGACTCGCTTCCTGGATTCCAGGAGCATCCCGACAATGAGCTTTTGCTCCTTGGACGTCCGCTGCGTTCGAATTCCCGCCGAGAACGATCCAACGCTGAGGGAGAAATCTCCAATCCCAACATGGGTCAGAGAGCCACGCAGCCTGCCACGCTCAAGCTGCATCACATCAACGTGGGAGCCGTGAACCGCTTCGCGGAAATCCTCGAAGTCATTCACGCGGGCGGTGGTTACCGAAAGTTCACTCATCATGTCGTCCCTTTCAATAGGACAGCGACAGGGTGAAGTGCCTAAGACCGCCTAGAACTTAGCCTTGATCGCTGACGCCATCGGCTTCACCGATGAATCGACGCCAAGGGGAAGCGAGACCGTGAAGAAGCCCGCTGTGCCCTCCATGCGATTCTGCACATCGAACTCACGATAGACTTTGATGCGTGTCGAAATCGGCAGCTTTCCGACTTCAAAAGTGTAGCCGACCGTTCCGCCGAGCGCGATGACGCGCCCTTCGAAGGCTCCAAGTCTCGCGCCGCTGCCGCTGTCGCCGGTGAACTGCTGATAGTAATAGCCGACGAGACCGATGGTGAATTCCTTGGTGATGTACTTCGAGGTAGCCCATTCGAGATGGAATTCGTCACCGGTCTTGTAGTCCGTCGCTCGGTTGACCTGATTGAAGGTGACGCCCATGGCCATGGATAGATCAACACCGATCGCGGGGTCGAGCCATGTCAGCGTGCCGGAAACATCCACCGCTGGCCGGTTCAACGACGCATTTGACAACTGCCCCAAGACATAGCTGCCGGATGGAATGATGCCGCTGACACCGAGTTGCCAGTGAAAATTTCCCGAATGCCATCCGAGGAATGAGCCGACCTGGAAGTCGCTCAGGTTGGTCTTGTCGTCGGTTACGTTGAGGCCAATAGGCCCGAATCGGGGAGAATTTACCAGCAAATTGGCATTAACGCGCGGCGCGCCAAAAGTCGGAATGGTCGCCGAGAACGCGAGATCGCCACCCAGAATTTTTGCGGGCGTTACCCACAATGTTGTCGGAAGATTGAACCAGCTTTGGGCACTCACATTTGCAACGAGCAAACCGCCGGTTGGAAGCGCGCGGCCGCCACCGATCTTTCCCGAATAAAAATAGGTGTCGTCCTGGAAATAGACCCCGGGTGGTGGAGTAAAGCCGGCCATCGGACCGCGCGCACCAAGCAGATAAACACCGAAGCCGCCTTCCGCTGCATCTGCTGACTCACCTGCAACACCGAGGAACAGAGTGGCCGCCACGCCGAACAAACGAAAACCGTATCGCATCGTTACCTCCGCCCAAGGAATTGACGTGCGACCGCGAGTATGGTCACGCTCAGTCTAGGCGAAATTCTTGAGCGACAACAACCTCAAATAAGCAACGCATAAAACACGTGCTATTTTTAGAACAATTGTGAGCCGTTACGAATGTTCTTTTAATCCTATTTTTGTGACAGAGCAAAATTGGCACAAACTGCACATCCAAACCTCGAAACACGCGCTTAGTCTGCTCGTGACTAGCCATCCAGCGCGCTAAGTTCCGCGGTCCAGTTCAAGCCCGTCGATCCGCATCGCACAAACTTGTAGCCACGACTTTGAGAGGCTGATCAATAGATCAATAAGTCAAGCGACCGTGGGCGGGATCGCCGCCGGCGCCCGGTTACTGCTGGTACTATACCGATTCGGGCCGGACCCAGGGTTGCTGGGACTTCTGCCCGCAATAGGCTACTGTTCTGGAATGCAGCGTTAGTGGGAATGCCATGATAACAATGTTGCGGCCCGATACGGAGTGGGGAGATCAATCCTCGGACGATGATCGAACCCGCGACATGGCCTGGATTCCCGGCGGCACATTCCGCATGGGATCAGACAACCATTACCCCGAAGAGGCGCCGGTCCATCGCGTCATAGTCGATGGCTTCTGGATCGACCGGACCCCGGTCACGAACAGGCAGTTCAAGGCGTTCGTCAAGGCAACAGGGCATGTGACCTTCGCCGAAATTCCGCCCGATCCGAAAGACTACCCCGGCGCGCTGCCTCACATGCTTTATGCCGGTTCGCTGGTGTTCACGCCGCCGCGTCAGCCAGTCGATCTGCGCAACTGGGCCGAGTGGTGGTCCTTCATGAAGAACGCCGACTGGCGTCATCCCTATGGGCCCAAATCTAACATCAACGTGCACGACAATCATCCTGTCGTGCACGTTTCGTATTCGGACGCGCTCGCTTACGCAAAGTGGGCCGGTAAGGATTTGCCGACCGAAGCCGAATGGGAGTTCGCGGCACGCGGCGGTCTCGATGGCGCCGAGTTCGCTTGGGGCGACGAGTTCACGCCGGGCGGCGCGCATATGGCCAATACCTGGCAGGGCGAGTTCCCGCGGCAAAACCTCAGTCAGGATGGCTTTGAGCGCACCTCGCCGGTGATGGCTTCTCCGCCGAACGGTTACGGCGTTCACGACATGATCGGCAATGTCTGGGAATGGACCAGCGACTGGTACTCACCGAAGCATGAAGCAGATGCGCCGAAGGCATGCTGCATTCCGGCAAACCCGCGCGGCGGCCGCGAAGACCAAAGTTACGACGCCTGCCAGCCCAACATCAGAATTCCGCGCAAGGTGCTCAAAGGCGGCTCGCACCTCTGCGCACCAAATTATTGTCGCCGCTATCGGCCGGCCGCTCGCCACGCCGAGCCGATCGACACGTCCACCAGTCACGTCGGATTTCGATGCGTCAGAAGGAATCTCGCCACGCCGTAAGCTTCAACTTTCTTGTGGAGAGTAGCATGACAAGCAAAGCGAAAGACCCGGACCAACTCGAAGCTTCATCCAGCGAAGATAGCGCTCTCAGCCGCCGCAACATTCTGCTCGGCACCTCGGCTCTGGTCGCAATGGCGACGATGACAGCAACTGCGACGGCGCAGACGCAGAAGGCTGCACCAGCGACTGCACCGGCCACGACGACAACGGTTGCTCCATCCGGACGCAAGCCGAACATCCTCGTTATCTTCGGTGACGACGTCGGCCAGACCAACATCAGCGCCTATTCGTTCGGCCTGATGGGTTACAAGACCCCGAACATCGATCGGATCGCCAAAGAAGGCATGATGTTCACCGACTACTACGCCGAGCAGAGTTGCACTGCTGGCCGCTCGTCGTTCATTACCGGTCAATGCACCCTGCGCACTGGCCTTTCCAAGGTGGGCATTCCCGGCGCGACGGTGGGCTTGCAGGCCAGGGACGTGACGCTTGCCGAGTTACTCAAGCCGCTCGGCTACGCCACCGGCCAATTCGGAAAGAACCACCTCGGCGACCGCAACGAATATCTGCCGACAGTGCACGGCTTCGATGAGTTCTATGGCAATCTCTATCATCTCAACGCGGAGGAAGATCCGGAATCGCGGACGTATCCGCGCGACCCCCGATTCCGTGAAGCCCTCGGTCCCCGTGGCGTCCTGCGCTCTAAGGCATCGGACCGCGACGATCCGACCGAGCAGCCGCGCTGGGGCAAGGTCGGCAAGCAGACCATCGAGGATACAGGCCCGCTTACCAAGAAGCGCATGGAGACAGTCGACGACGAGACCTCGGCGGCCGCCATCGACTTCATCCAGCGTCAAACCAAGGCGAACACGCCGTTTTTCTGCTGGTTCAACTCGACGCGCATGCACTTCCGCACACATGTGCGGGAATCCCATCGCGACAAGCCGGGACTGACCGCACGGACCGAATATGCCGACGGGATGATCGAGCACGATGCGGTGATCGGAACGATTCTCAAAGCAGTGGACGATCTCGGCATCGGTAACGACACCATCGTGATCTACACAACCGACAATGGTCCGCATCAGAATTCCTGGCCGGATGCCGGTACGACGCCGTTCCGTAGCGAAAAGAATACCAACTGGGAAGGCGCCTTCCGCGTCCCCTGCATGATCCGCTGGCCGGGCAAAGTTCAACCCGGCTCGGTCTCGAACGACACAGTCAGTGGCCTCGACTGGCTGCCGACCCTGATGGCGGCAGTCGGCGATCCTGACATCAAAGACAAACTGCTCAAAGGTTACCAGGCCGGCAGCAAGACCTGGAAAGTCCATCTCGATGGCTACAACCAGTTGCCCTATCTCACCGGTCAACAGCCACGCAGCGCGCGCAAGGAGTTCTTCTACCTCAACGACGACGGCGATCTCGTCGCCATGCGTTACGAAAACTGGAAGATCGTGTTCGAGGAGCAGCGTGCGACGGGCACGATGCGAATTTGGGCCGAACCTTTTACCAAGCTGCGCGTCCCGAAAATTTTCGATCTGCGGTCGGACCCCTATGAGCGCGCGGACATCACGTCGAACACGTTCTACGACTTTTTCATGTCGGACGGAGCAGGCCCATTCATCGCGTCTCAATCTGTCGTGGCTCCGTTTTTGGCGACGTTCAAGGAGTTTCCGCCAAGCCAGCGGCCGTCGAGCTTCAGCATCGATCAACTGGTCGAGAAGATGCAAAAGAACCTCGAGCCGCCGCACTAACATTACGCCATGCTGGCCGGCAGAAATGCCGGCCGGTGCCTAGTGCGAAGATGCACCTCGGCATCAATGAGGTTGTCGAGGGAGTTCACCCGACGCTTCGTGTTCGCTGTGCTGTCGGTCATGTTTCTGCCAGCGCCGGCCGCCCTTGCCCAGTCTCATCCATTGCCTTCATGGAATGACGGCTCGGTCAAAAAATCCATCACAGACTTCGTTCAGCGCGTAACCACGCAGGGCGGGCCCGATTTTGTGCCGCCCGCCGAGCGCATCGCCGTGTTCGACAATGACGGCACACTGTGGTGCGAGCAGCCGATCTATTTTCAGGCTGCCTTTGCGCTCGACCGGGTCAAGGCGATGGCGGCGCAGCATCCTGAATGGAAGCAGCAGCAGCCGTTCAAGGCGTTTCTCTCCGGCGATAAGAAGGCGTTGGCGGAGCAGGGCGAGAAGGCCCTGCTGACGCTGGTGGCTGCGGCGCATAGCGGCATGTCCACGGATGAATTCGCGAAGTCCGTCGCTGATTGGCTCGCGATCGCAAAACATCCACGCTTCAACCGGCCGTATAACGAGCTGATCTATCAGCCGATGGTCGAACTGCTGGCTTACCTTCGCACCAACGGTTTCAAGACGTTCATCGTGTCCGGCGGCGGCGTCGAGTTCATGCGGGTGTGGGCCGAAAGGGCCTACGGCATTCCGCCCGAGCAGGTGGTCGGCTCAACCGGCGTCACGAAATATCAGCTCGACGCGACGGGCAGGGCGTCTTTGCTGAAGACGGCCAAGGTGCAGTTTATCGACGACGGGCCGGGTAAACCTGCCGGCATCAATATGATGATCGGCCGTCGTCCGATATTCGCCTTCGGCAATTCAGACGGTGACCATCAGATGCTGCAATGGACGGTGGCGGGAAGCGGCGCGCGGTTTGCTGGCATCGTCCACCACACCGATGCCGCGCGCGAATATGCCTATGACCGCCCGTCGAAGATCGGACAGCTCGACAAGGCATGGGAGGAGGCGAAGACAAGAGGCTGGACCGTCGTCGACATGAAGCGGGACTGGAAGAGGGTTTTCGGGTTCGAGCCGTGAACAGTATTCAGAGATGCGGATAGGAGTACGCCATGAACAAACTTGTTTGCGCGGTATTCGCTCTGTTTTTCGCGACGACAGCGACAGTACACGCGCAGCCGCAGCCCGCCCGCATCGCGGATCAGGACATCAGCGACGCGTATATCTACCTGCTGGGCCGCCTGCTGGTAACGCGTCAACAGCAGATCGATTTCCAGGAAGGATTCAAATGGAACGAGCTCTTACATCGCAAGCCTGGCGCCGTGGATTGGCCGAATCCCAACCTCGACGTGGCCTACTCCGAAGCGTGGGTCGCAGTCGATGAGAGCAGTTGCACCATCGTCAGCGTGCCGAAGGTCGAGGGCCGCTACTACACGGTCCACTTTCTCAATGGCTGGGGCGAGACAATTGCCAACATTAACGAGCGCCTCTTTCCCAAGCGGCCGTTTGGGGAGTTCGCCATGTGCCTCAGGGGCGCCAACGTCGCGATCCCTGTGGGAGCGACGCGCATCGATCTGCCGGTGAAATATTCTCGCGTGCTTGCCCGGGTCGAGCTTGGCTCCGATCCGGATGCGGCAATCGCCTTGCAACACCAGTTCAAGTTCGGGGCGACAGGCACGCCGAAGCTTCCGGACATTCCCAAGACGCCGCTATTCGAGCTGGAGGCGTTGCCGGGCGTCGAAGCCTTCGAAGCCGCCGATATCGCACTCGACAGCGAACCGGATCTCAGCGTCGGGCTGGAAGCGTTGGGCCAGAAGGCCCGTGCCATCGCCAAAGGTGTCAAGGACGCTGCCGAGCGCGTACGCGTCGATCAGGTGATCCGCACCCGCGCCTTCGCCGATTTGGGTAAGGCCGCGGTCATCATTGGCCACGGCACGGTGCAGAACGGCTGGGCGCGTCCCGGCGTCGTCGGCGAATATGGCCTCGACTATCTGGCGCGGACGCTGGTCAACAACGGCGGAATCTGGGCCATCAAACCGGAAGTTCTTTACTATCGAGGAGGCCTCGATCAGGCCGGAGCCGAGATCAGCGGTGACAATGTCTATACGCTGACCTTTCCGAAGGATGGGCTGCCAGCTCAGTATGCGACGTTCTTCTGGTCGGTGATCGCCGTGGACGGTCACCGTTTCCGCGTCCTGCCCAATTCAATCAACCGGTTTCTGATCTGTTCGTCGTCAGATAATTTGAGACTGATCAGGCATTTCGAGAAGGGAGGCTCTGGCTCATCAGGGGTTAGAGTTTAAGCGGCCTGCAGTCGGTGCTGCAAGCGGCGGTTTGCGATGGTGGCCCGCTTGATGCGGTGTCGTTCGGCGAGGATCGTCTCGGCTCTTCCAAAATAGACGTCAGCGGGCGTGAG
>Ga0233440_1001388_pt1 | contig 22506 bp, 20 predicted proteins | sample SI_123_September_5_FD_182791 | JGI IMG/M metagenome (GOLD analysis project Ga0233440, IMG submission 182791) | Seawater microbial communities from Saanich Inlet, British Columbia, Canada - SI_123_September2016_120_MG | ecosystem: Environmental > Aquatic > Marine > Inlet | place: Canada: British... | reverse complement strand
CATAGTTTCCCATTGAAGCATTGTTCAAATTAATGTGATTTACAACAGAAGTATTGTAAGTTAAATCTTGATAATCAACATAATTTTTCATTGAGGTGTTTACAACAGCTATGTAATTAACTAAAGAAGCATTATTTGCAGAAATATTTATTTCATTAACAAATAAATCACCTGTAAAGTTTCCATCACCAGCAACATTAAAAGTATTTTGAGGAGTTCCTGTTGCAATTCCCACATTTCCTCCAACTTTCAACATAATATTAGGATTGCCTCCACCATAATCTCCAATAGCTAAATCTTTGTAAGAAGAACCATCATAAGGTAAAATTCTTGCAACATCTCCAAGCATATATAATTCAATATAAGAACCAATTCCAGTAGGATGTGTTCCTGTTCCATTTGCAATAATTTGTTGAGCTTGCACAGCTCCTCTAACATCTAATTCTTCGGCAGGACTACTTGTTCCAATACCAACTTGACCAGCACTATCTATTGTAAATCTATCACTTCCACCTGTTTGAAATCTCAAACTATCATCAAGAGGTGTTGCATAAATTTCAGCTAGTTCCATTCCAGTATTATTATACAAACTAAGAGTTCCACCACTTGTTTCATCTCCACCTTGTAATCTAGCTTCAGCCCAACCACTTGACCTATTTATATGTAAATCTGCCAAAGGAGTTGTTGTTCCAATTCCAAGATAATCAACATTTGTAATATTATTATCACCTAAATCTAAATTTCCAGTCATTGTATCTCCACTTACATTAACCCAAATATCCTCTATTGCACTTGAAGACAAACTATGTAATCCAGAACCATTTCCATAAAAAATTCCTGTTGCATTAAGATCTCCATCAACATTTAACAAATTCTGGGGTGTTGTTGTCCCAATTCCTATATTTCCAGAACTATCTATTGTAAATCTATCAGAATTTCCAGTCTGAATTCTAAAACTATCATCATTAGGAGTTGCATAAATCTCAGCTATTTCCATTCCTGTTGAATTATCAAATCTAATCTGACCACCACTTGTTTCATCTCCGCCTTGTAATCTAAGTTCTGTCCAACCACTTGCAGCTTGCAAATGCATTAATGCTTCAGGACTTGTAGTACCTATACCTACTAAATTGTTATTTGCATCAACAAATAAAAGAGTATTATCAACAGAAAAATTATTAGCACCTAAATCAACATTTTTATCAGCTCCAGAATAAGGAACATAAGAATCTGCCACATAATTATCTCTAGTAGTATTTACAACACCAATATAATTCACCAAAGAAGCATTCTGTGTTCCAACATAATCCACAACATAGTTTCCCATTGAAGTATTAACAGTTGCAATATAATTAGTCATTGAACCATTTTGCACACTAACATAATCTATAATATAATTATTATTAGAAGTATTTACACCTGAAATATAGTTCACAACAGACCCATTATTAGCGGTTATCCAATTATTCATAGAGACATTATTTTCAGCAATATAATTATTTATAGAATCATTAAATATTCCAGATCTTGCATCAATAGTAGTATTCAAAGCAGACTCATCAAAATCAAGTTGAGTCCCATTAAAGCTCAAATAATTTCCACTAGTAGCACCAATGATCCAATCAAAAATTCCCCTAAACCAAGAAGCAGTTACATTGTAATTTGTCAAATCTAAATCAGAATCATTTTTCACACCTTCTGCACTCACATTCAAAGCTCCAAAAGAATAAGGTGTTCTAGCAATCTTAGATGAAGATTCTAAAGAACCATCTTTGTAATAACATAGCCAATATTGTTGATCATAATCTAATGAAACATCTGGAAGATAATGTGAAATAATTCCCCTGGTATCTGTAGTCAAATTTGTGCTGTTTGTATAAACAACTGTCCCACAATTTTCTGCAGTAGAAATATTAAAATAAAATTCAAAAGTTCCAGATTGAATTGTTCCATTTGAAAAGGTTGATTGCAAATTTAAATGCAAATCTTCGCCAATTTCCACCGCAGAAACTAAGCCAATTGCTAAGGCAAATACAATTACAAAAATTAAACTAGTCCTCAACCCCTTTTCCATACATAAAATATATGTTTTTCTAATTTATAAAGTTTACCTACACAAAAAAGTTTTCCATTTTATCGACGAGGAAAACATGTTTTTTTTACTTACCTACAATTTTTTTGTAGGATAACATCGAAATAAAATAAGAAACAAAAATAAGCTTAAAATTCCCCCATTCTAAGCTTCATTTCACCAAAAATTAGTGACCAACCCTCACCTTTCCAACCTAATCAAAATTACTTCTAAAAAAGCAAAAAATAAACAATTATAACTCTCCAAAAAACAAAAAAGATTACTAAATAAGTACAAATAAAATTAAACTAAACCAATTATCTTAACTATCAAAAATCCAAACAAGTAAAACTTTAAATATTCAAAAAGATAATAAGAAACCATACTTAAACATGAGCCTATAGCTCAGCCTGGTCAGAGCGCTGGTCTTATAGGAACATAATTCGTGAGGATTATTTTCTCTTGGATTGCTCTAAGAGAGCCAGAGGTCCTCGGTTCAAATCCGAGTAGGCTCATGACAAATAAAATGAATACCCTAAAGGGTACAAGTAAAAGAAAAATGAAAAAAACAAGGAAAAAACAACTTTACAAAAGTAAGAAGAATAAGATGATTGGAGGCGTTTGTGGTGGAATTGGTGAATACTTTAACATAGATCCTACCCTAATAAGATTAGTTTGGGCTATCAGTATCTTCTGGATGGGTTTTGGATTTTTAGCATATTTAATTGCATTAATCATAATACCTGAAAGAAAATAAAGATTAGCTTTAAAAACCAATTTTAACAATTAAACCTATTCTTTAAAGCCCCCATAGTTCAGAGGCCAAGAATGCGGCCCTTTCACGGCCGTGACCCGGGTTCGAATCCCGGTGGGGGCGTTCACCTCAACTTCTTAACAACATAAGGCCCTTTCAATCTATATCCTAATTTTCTATAATAATCTCTTACCCCAACACCTGAAATAATCTTAAGCTCCTTTATTCCAGCTTTCCTAACAATTTTCTCAGCTTCTTTTAATAACACTTTTCCTAATCCAGTATGTTGTGAAGATTTCTTTCCCTTCATACCAATTTCCAAAGCTTTTCCATAAATATGTAATTCGCGGACAATTGCCTTTCCCTGAGCAATTCTAAGTCTCAACAATCCAAATAAAATATTATCCTTATTCACCATCTCAAGAAAATACTCTTTTCCATTACTTGAATCATATTTCAAAATCTTCAATGTAGTGCCTAAATCCAAATCCTTTCTATTAAATCCAATTTCTCTCATTCTTATTTCTTTAATCTCAATATTCTGCTTTCTCAATTCTTCTTCAACATCTTTCCTAACATCTAGCTTAACACTTCCCTTAATCAACTTCTCCTTGGGAATTTCCCGCATAATTCTCATAACTCTACAATAAGCAGGAATGATCTTCATAATATCATTAACAATCTTCTTTGTTTTCTCTTGATCATAAGGAACATAACCTATTCTCTTATACATATTAGCTAAAGGAGAGTTATCAATTACCTGACAAGGGTATATCTTCAATTGATCTGGTTTAAATCTCTCATCACTAAAAATCATCTTAAACATTTTCATATCTTTCTTCATATTACTATAAGGTAAACCAGGCATAATATGATATCCTAGCTTAAATCCAGCATTTTTCAACCTTTCAGAAGAATCAACAACATCTTGAACAGTGTGGCCCCTATTAATCTTCTTATATATCTCATCATCAGGAATTTGCACACCTATTTCCATTCTAGTACAACCAAATTCCAACAACCTCTCAATTTCTTTAGCAGAACAATTATCAGGCCGATTTTCGATACACATTGCAACGCAACGATGTTTTGCTTTCTCATTCCACTTCTTCGCTTGCTTCAAATCTTTAGCAACTCGCCCATTCATAGCATCAAAACATCTTTTCAAATAATTATATTGATATTTAACAGGATATTGTAAAAAAGTTCCACCTAATACGATTAATTCTATCTTATCTGTAGGATGGCCCATTAAATTCAAAACTTTCAACCGATTCATAACCTGAGCATGGGGATCAAATCTCAAAGACAACGCCCTCATCACAGCAGGACTCTTATCAGTGTAGCTTTGTGGAACATCATCTCCTCCGGGACAATAAACACATGTTCCATGATCACATTTTCTAGGTTTTAAAACAACTGTCAAGGGTGTAACACCTGAAATCGTTCGAACAGGTTTCTTAATCTTCACATTTATTTTTTTATTATGTTTCATGATTTAACAAACAAACCCCATCTTTTTAAACTTAAACTCTTTAACAATCATATGAAACAAGAAGAAGTTTGGGATAAAATAGCTCCTGACTGGTATAAAAATAGAACAAATGTTAAAAGTGGTTTAACAAATTTTATTAAGGGTAAAAAAGGAAAAATTCTAGATTTAGGTGGAGGTGCAGGAAGAATGTTTATTGGATTAAAAACTCCTGCTACAATATATTTAACAGATTTTTCAAAAGAAATGATCAGATTAGCTAAAAAAAGAGCAAAAGAACACAAAGTCAAAGCTGAATTCAAAATTGCCAACTCCACAAAAATTCCTTATGAAGATAATTTCTTTGATTCTGCTATCTGTTTAGCTGTTCTTCATTGTATGAATAAAAAAGACGGAGAAAAAAGTTTAAAAGAATTATTTAGAGTTTTAAAACCAAAAGCAACAGCAAAAATAAGTGTTTGGAATAAAAATTCCAAATGGTTTAAAAATAGGGCAAAAGAAACACAAATGGCTTGGCAAAATAAAGGATTAAGATATCTTTATTTATATGAACCTAAAGAATTCTATGATTTAATTAAAAAAATTGGATTTAAAATAACTTTTAAAGCTGAACCAAACAGAAATATTGTAGTAGTAATTCAAAAATCCTAATTAAAAAGCTCATCAATATATTTTAATAAATGTTCTAAGCCGCTAACAAGATCTTTTTCAGCATTATCTAAATTTTTAAAAGCTTCTCCAAAATCTCTATCCTCTTCAATAGTTTTATGAAAACACCCCTCACTATCAATCTCTACAGAATATTTTTCTGCAATTTTTTCAGCAATTAATTTTTCAATATAACCAAAATCTCTATCTTCTAAAACTTTTGAATATATCTTAGATCTAATTATTTCAATTGATTTTAAATTAGAAAGTAATGAAAAATTAGTATTGGGTGGAGGATTAAAACTAAAATCACCCCCACTATAACCCCCATCTTCACGAGCTTGCATTCTAGCACTATAAGTCACACCCATAGAAATAATTAACAACAATAGTTTATAAAAAAATATATTCTAAAACATCTATTTCTTTTTCACATCTTTTTCATCTTTTTTCTTAATAATTTTAACCATATCAAACAAAGATTTTTTCTCAAAAAAAGTTATCTGCATTTCTTTAATATCAATATTAACTTTTAACATTCCCAACATTGAAACAAAAACAGTTCCAACAAGAAAATCTTTTCCATCTAATTTTTGCAAAGAAAACATCATCCTTTGAAACTTTTCTTTTATTTTTTCTTCTTCAATCTTCACACGAATTAATTTTTCAACTTCATCAATATCAAAATCCACATCATCTTCTAACTTTTCAGGGGTTTTCCCATCATATGTTTCAACTTCAACTTTTTTACAATTATTTTCAATCTCAAAACTAAAAATTTTATCAGCTTTCTCTTTAATAAAATAATCTACATGAATTTTATTATCTTTTCCTTCTTCATCCTTAGTAAAAAAAGCCGAACAAAAAAGTGCTTCGGGATTTTCTTTTATAAATTTCTTAAATTCTTCAGAATCGTGTAACTTTTCTAAATAAAATTGAAAATTCATTTTAAGCTCGCCCTCCAAAATTAGGACGAGGTAATTCAGAATTATTTATATTATATATTCTTTTAAAAGAAGGCCCACCAAACCTACATTCTTCACTAATATTTTTTCTAAAAATAGTTAAAAAATGATTTTTTTGTAATTCTGTGATAATATCAATATTTTTATCTTGAAATTCAAAATGATGATTACTAATTCTTTTCTGAATTAATTTCATTCCAGGTTGTAAGTAAACTTCATCTCTATTAATACCTCTTAAAATTCCATGATATTCTATTTTTACTTCACCAATTTCAGGTTCTTGATTTCCTTCTGTAATCAAAACATAATGCCCCATATCTGTCTTATTAATTTTTTCAAGTCTCATAAAAATTCAAAAAATCCTCCATATTTAAGTCTTATGCTCTCTCTTTAATCTCACTCTTCAATCTATCAACAAAATCATTTAACTGAACTCCAAATTCAATATCTCCTTTCCTTGTTCTAACAGCCAAAGTTCCTGCTTTATCCTCTTTATCACCAATAGTAACCATATAATTTGCTTTCTCAACCTGAGCATCTCGAACTTTCTTAGACATTGATTCAACCCTTTCATCTAATTCAACTCTTATTCCTTCTCTCCTCAATTTATCTTCAACCTTCTTTGCAAAATCTATGTTCTTATCAGCCATAGGTAAAATCTTAACTTGAACAGGAGATAGCCAAAGAGGAAAATTACCTTGAGTTTGTTCTAATAACACTGCTAAGATTCTTTCAATAGCACCTATACTAGATCTATGAACAACCATTGGTCTTTTATCTTTATTATTTTTATCTTTGTAAGTCATATCATATCTTTCAGGCAATGCAAAATCAATTTGAATTGTAAATAAGGTATCTTCCTTTCCATAAACATCTTTATATTGTAAATCTAATTTAGGACCGTAGAAAGCTGCTTCATCTTTAGCAACAATATATTTTAACTTAGATTTATCTAAAATCCTTTTCATTAAAGCTTCAGATTCTTTCCAAGCTTTAGGATTATCAATATATTTCTCTTTATTTTTAACATCTCCTTGAGAAAATCTATACCAAATATCTTTAACACCAAGAGATTTCATTACAAACTTCACTAAATCAAGAACTTCTAAAAATTCTTTTTCAACTTGATCAGGCCTACAAATAATATGAGCATCTGCTAAACTAAATTGTCTAACTCTTGATAACCCTCTTAACTCTCCTGACTTTTCATTTCTAAATAAATCAGCAATCTCAGCATATTTTATTGGAAGATCCTTATAACTTCTAGCTTTTCTTTTATATAACACAAATTGGAATGGGCAAGTCATAGGTCTTAAAGCAAACTTTTCTTTACCCAAATCCATTACAAACATGTCGTCTTTATAATGTTGCCAATGTCCTGAAATCTTATATAAATCAGATTTAGCCATTATAGGTGTTGAAGTATATCTATAACCTCTTTTAATTTCTTCATCTTCAATAAATGTTCTTAATTCCTTAATAATTCTGGTTCCTCTTGGAGTAAAAAGAGGTAACCCATGCCCAACAATTTCACTAACAATGTATAAATCCAAATCCCTTCCAAGTTCTATATTACTCTTCATACCATTTTTTCCTTTTTGAGCACTCATCTTAACTTTAGACATCTTTTTTAAAAGAGCTTCATGATCAATAACTTCTTCACTTTCCCCACCAACATTAATTTCTCTAGACAATTCACTTAAAGGGTGACCCTTAACTTTCATTTCAAATTCTTTATAATATCCAAAAGGTGCTTTAACAACTTTGTAAAATTTCTTTAATCCCTTCTCGGCAGCATTTAAAACTCTTTCAGCTAAATCAGGTGAAGCTAAATCGCTAGAAAGATGAGCATATGGATAAAGCACAATTGTTTCAGAACCAACTTGTTCAGCTATCTTTTTAACATTTTTAATAAACTCACTAACAACTTCCTTCTCGTTATGATCTTTTTTCTCTACAGCTGTCAAAACAGCAAGAGCATCTTTAGCACTTCCACCTTTTTTTTCTTTATCAGAAAGATTTCCCACACTCTTTAAAGCTTTTTTCAAAGGTTTAAATTTTATATGATCAACATGTAAACTTAATATCTTCATATCTAACTTAGAAAAAAGGATTTTATAAAATTAATCTATTTTGAATTATAAACAAAATCCTTTACTTTGCTTTTAGCTTTTTTTCTTTTTGATTGATGTATCTTCAAAAAAGCATTTATCTTATCAATTGTAATTTGTTTAAGTTCTGAAGTTAACATTTCTCCACTTCTATATTTTTTCTCTATCTCTTTCAATTTATTATCATCTTCTTCAAATAAAAATTTCAAATACTGGAAAGAAACATCAACATCAGGATTACCACCTTTTTTCCTATGTTCATCCAAAGTCTTTCTTCCTCCTGAAAAAGCATATTTCTTAATCTTTCTTTCAACTTCTTTTGGAGAATCTACTAAAGAAATATAAGAGTTCGCATTGGAAGCAGACATTTTTCCCCCACTTAAACCTGGAAGAAATAAATTATAAGTAGAACTTAACTGAATCAATTTCAAATCTTTAATTCTTTTGGAAATATCTCTTGCAAGTCTTAAATGAGGATCTTGATCAATTCCAACTGGAACCAAAACAGGAACACTTCCTTCAAATTCTTTTAATTGTGGATGCAACATATCTGAAGCTTGTAAAAGTGAAGCTAACATTTTTCCAGGACTAATATCTCCATAAATCCCTCTAAATTCATTAAAAGTCACATATCTAGATAACATATTCTGTAATCTATAATAAGCATTAGCTTTCTCAGCCTTATTACTTCTATTGCTTTGAAAATAAATTTCACACTTTTTCAAATCCAGGCCAAGTGCAACATAATTTGAAATATATTCTTCAAAAGCAATTTTCCTACTTTCCTCTAAACTCTGGCCTCTAGCTGCATAAGCTTCAATATCTGCAACAGTTATATAAATTTTAGCACCTAATTTTTGATAAAATATAAATTGTTTAGCAATTATAACATGACCAATATGAAATTTTCCTGTAGGCATAAGACCTGTCATCATTACAAATTTTTTCTTCTTTTCAATAGATTCTAAAACTCTTTGAAAATCCCTATGAGCAAAAACAATTCCTCTTCTAAATAAAATATTTTCATTAAATACTTTAGGTAATTTTTTCATAGGAGAAACCCCAAATTTCTTGATCAATTTACCATAATCTACATCTCCAGATACTTCCCAAGGAGTTATTTTTACCTCTTTTTTCATTATACTGCTAAACACCCTTTACTTATAAATATTTTCCAATGAACAAATATTTATAAACAATAATTTAGTTTATATACTATAAAATGAGGAAGATAATCTTTTCATTATTACTGCTATTAATGCTAACATCATTTATATCTGCAGAGATAATAATAAATACCCAACCAGAAGAAATTTACAATCTAGGAGATAGTGTATCTGTACCCATAATAATTAGAGCATCGCAAGATTTAACAGGAAGTCTTGAATTAGATTTATTATGTAATGGACAAACAACTAATTTTTATAAAAATGGGATTTCATTATTTTATGGGGAAGATTTAGAATTATCACCAGCACCTTCTCTAGTTTTAACACAAGATATTATTGCAGAAATGAGGGGAGATTGTAAAATAAAAATAAGATTAACAGGTGAGGAACCTATTTTAACAGAAGAATTTAAAATATCTAATTTAATTAATATATTTTTATCAGAAGACTTACAAACAGAATTTGAACCAGGTCAAAATTTAATAATAGAAGGAACAGCTATTAGAGAAAGTGGAATAGATGCTGATGGATTCATAGAATTAACAATGTTTGCAGATAATTCTACAGAAGGGATAAATCAATTAGGAGTAATAAATAATGGATTTTTTTCTATAAATTTTACTCTACCAGAAGATTTAGAATCAAAACTATATTTAACAAGTTTAAAAGCATATGAAACAGATTTTAATTTGCAAGAAACAAATTTAGGAAATCTTGATTATAATGTTCAAATCATTCAAGTTCCAACAAATTTAGAACTTCTTTTTGAACAAATCCCTGTTGAACCTGGAACAAACTTAAGAGTAAAGGCAATTCTTCATGATCAATCTGGAACAAAAATAGATAATACCACAGTAGTAATAACTATAAAAGATGGTCAAAATAACATTGTAGAACAAATAGAATTAGCTACAGATAATTTTTTAGAATTACCAATAGTATATAATGAATTTCCAGGAATATGGAAAGCAATAGCAGTTTCAAATGGATTAACAACAGAATCTGAATTTAATATATCTGAAAAAGAAAAAATAGATATCAATTTAATAAACAAGACCATAGAAATAACAAATATAGGAAATGTTGTTTACTGTAATCAAACAGTGCTTGTTAAAGTTGGAACAGATTCATTAAATATAAATTTATGTTTAGAAGTAGATGAAACTAAAAAATATAAAATAACAGCGCCAGATGGAGAATATTATGTAGAAATTATTAGTGATGAAGGATATGTTTTAAGTGAAAACGTTATGTTAACAGGAAAAGCTGTAAATATTAAGGAAAGCTCAAGAAAATTTTTAGTTTCAAGTAGATATTATATTGTATGGATTTTTGTTATAACAATCTTAGGATTTGTTGCATTCACATTATTTAGAAAAGGCTACAAAAAAAGTTTTATAGGTAGAATGAATATCCTCAAAAAACCATCTGACCAAACTAAAATTAATTCAGGTACAGAATGGAAAAAAATTTCAGCAAGTGCACTTGGGAAAAAATCTCTAATAAAAACAGCAAATAGAGCAGAATTCTCCTTATCTCTAAAAGGTGAAAAACAAAGTGCAAATGTTGTATGTTTAAAAATCAAAAACTTAAAAGATATTGAAACAAAAAAAGGAAATAAAGAAGAAACAATTCAAAGAATTGTTAAATTTGCAGAAGAAAGCAAAGCAATGATATATGAGAATCAGAGCTATATTTTCTTCATGTTTGCTCCAATAAGAACAAAAACATTTGAAAATGAAAGAACAGCAATAGAATTATCTAGAAAAATAAAAGAAATTTTAAACTACCATAATAAATTATTCAAACAAAAAATAGAATTTGGTTTATCTGTTAACTATGGAGATATAATAGCTAAAAAAGAAGGTCAAGGATTAAAATTCATGAGTGTCGGAAATCTTATTATTTTATCAAAGAAATTGGCAGGTATCTCAAACGAAGAAGTTCTAGTAAGTGACAAAGTTATCAATAGAGTTGGTTCAGATATAAAAACTCATAAACATCACAAAGAGAATATCATTTTCCACACAATAAGAGAAATCATAGACAGAGAGAAAAACAAAAAATTTATAGCGAACTTCTTAACAAAAATAGAAAAAGATAAAAAGAAGAAATAAACTTATTTTTTATTAGCAGATTTAACAACTTTTTTTTGTTTATAACTTTTAATTTTTTCTGCAATAAAAACTCCTAAATCCACAGAATGCATTGCAATACCAAGCCCCATCATAACTAAACCAGATAAGAAGAATATCCAAAATACATTATATGCTTCAGAAATAAATACTGAAATAAAATTCATAATAGGGCCAACATCTCCAAAAAGAAATATATCTAATTTCATAAAAGGAAGGGAAGAAATAATCATCAACACCCCTAAGACTATTGGAAAATTCTTTTTATTTTCAATTAACAATAAAACTAATACTGCAAGAATTATAGATACTAATAATGCTAAATAAAATTTACCTTGTAGATAATCTTTAGATTGCTCTGAAACCAAGAAAAAAGGAATACTTTCCTCTCCAAAACAATCTAAAAAATCGCAATTATATTCTTGATAGTAAAAATCAGAAACAACACTCTTAATACTTTCATTAACAATTCCATCTATACCCTCATCAACAACACTACAGGGAACTATAAAGGTGAAATCTTCTTCAATATAAACAAATTCAGAATTATTTATACAATAATCTTCCATTAATATTAATTTTTCTTCAACAACTTCTGTTAAATTAATATTTTGCCCTTCAATAATATCATAGTCTCCATCTATAACATTTTCAAATGTAGATGTTAATCCAGTTTCAACATTTTCATAATCAAGAGACATGGTTAACATTAACAAAACATTTCCAACCAAAAGAGAAATCAATAGAATAAATCCTATAAAAAATAATGCTGTACCCCTTAAAAAACCCATAAGTAATCTACTAGAAAGAGATTTATAAATCTTAACAAAAACCTTTATTAACTTTAAAAAATTTAATCAATCATGGACAAAAAAGAGGGATCAAAAAAAATAGATTTTGTCAAATGGTTTTCTGAATTAAATAAAGACTCTGGAAATGTAGCCGGAGGTAAAGGTGCAAATTTATCAGAAATTTATAATTTAAAAATTCCAGTTCCACCAGGATTTGTAGTAACAGCACAAGCCTATGATTATTTTATAGAGACCTCAAAAATCGACGATAAAATAAAAGAATTACTTCCAAGTATAAGTTATGAAGATACTAAACAATTAAATCATGCAACAGAACAAATAAGAAAATTAATTACTGATTCTAAAATTCCTGAAGAAATGGAAAAAGAAATAATTGAATCTTATGAACATTTAGATGTGAATGAAGAACATATAAAAAACAACACTGCTCTAGGAATATTAAACCCTTCTTCAGAACCTATTTTTGTAGCTGTTAGAAGCAGTGCAACAACAGAAGATCTTGCAGAGGCAAGCTTTGCAGGTCAACAAGACAGCTTTCTAAATGTAAAAGGAAATGATGAGTTATTAAAACACATAAAAAAATGTTTTGCTTCTCTATTCACAGCAAGAGCCACATATTATAGAAATAAGCAAGGATTTAAACATGAAGAAGCAAGTTTAGCAGTTGTAGTTCAAAAAATGGTAGATTCTGATAAATCAGGAGTAATATTTTCAAAAGATCCAGCCTATAAAAATAATAATATTATTATTGAATCTGTTTATGGGTTGGGAGAGGGAATTGTTTCAGGAAAAATAAGTCCTGACAGACACATAGTCTCAGAAGATTTTAAAATAATAGAAGAAAAGATCGCAGATAAAAAAATTGCATTAACGAGAGATTCAGGAGGGCAACAAATAGAAGTTAAATTAACACCCCAAAGATCCACCTCACAAGTTCTAAAAAATTTTGAAATCCATAAATTAGCAGAATTTGCAATAAGATTAGAAGACCATTATAAAAAACCCCAAGATATTGAATTTGCGATAGAGGGAGAAAATATCCACATTGTTCAAACCAGACCCATTACAACCATTGACAAAAGAATTGAAAAAACAGAAGGTAAAAAAATAGAAGGGGAAGTAATTTTGGAGGGTTTAGCAGCTTCACCAGGTATTGCTTCTGGAAAAATAAGAATAATAGAAAATTTAGAAGATTTACATTCTTTAAAGGAAGGAGAAATTTTAGTTACAAAAATGACAAATCCAGATATGGTTGTAGCTATGGAAAAATCTGCAGCAATTGTTACAGATGAAGGAGGATTAACAGCCCACGCAGCAATAGTTTCAAGAGAAATGGGAACACCTGCTATAGTAGGTACACAAGTTGCAACAACTAAATTAAAAGAAGGTGAAATAATTACTGTTGATGGAACAAATGGAAAAATCTACAAAGGAAAAACTTCTGAAACAATAAAAAAGGAAATAAAACCTGTAACAGCTAAAACTAAAACAGAAATAAAAGTTATGGTAGACTTGCCAAGTTTTGCAGAACGTGCATCAAAAACAATGTTAAAGAAAGTTGGATTAGTAAGAATAGAAGGAATAATAGCAGAATCAGGAAAACATCCAGATTATTTTATAAAACAAAATAAAATTAAAGATTATGAAGAAGTAATTTTCCAAGGAATTGATAAAATAGCAAATTACTTTGAAGAACTTTGGGTAAGAACTTCTGATATAAGAAGTGATGAATTTGAAAATTTAGAAGGAGCTCCTAAAGAAAAAGAAGCAAATCCTATGTTAGGAATGCATGGGATAAGATATAGCTTAAAAAATCCAGATGTATTAAAATCAGAATTAAATGCATTAAAAAGAGTTGCTCAAAAAAATAAAAAAATTGGAATATTGCTTCCACAAATTATTTCTGTAGAGGAAGTAAAACAAGTAAAAAAATATATTCAAGAAATAGGATTTTCAGATTCAAAAATAGGTGTTATGATAGAAACTCCTGCAGCTGTTCAGCTAATAAGAGATTTATGTATAGAAGGAATAGATTTCATTTCATTTGGAACAAATGATCTAACCCAATATATGCTTGCAATAGATCGAGGAAATACTCAAGTTCAACATCTCTATAATGAAATGCATCCAGCAATATTATATCAATTAGGATATGTCATCAGAATATGTAAAAAAAACAATGTAGAAACAAGTATTTGTGGACAAGCAGGAAGTAAAAAAGAAATGGCTAAATTTTTAGTTGAAAATAAAATAGATAGTATTAGTGTTAATGCTGATGTAGCTTCTGACATTGCAGAATATGTTTTAGAAGTTGAAAATAGTTTAGTAAAAGGAACAGATAAAGAACCTAGAAAATATCAACCAGAAGAAGAAAATAAAAATCATGCACAATCAACCCAATCAAAAGAAAATAAAGAAGAAATTATTAAAGAAGTTGAAGAGCAAGTAAATATAGAAACTTCTGATCAAAAAGAAGAAAGAATTCAGAAAGATGTAGATTCTATTGAAAAAGAAAGAGAAGAATATGAAAAAAATGATTCAGTGCCAAATCACTCACAAAATACTGAAAACAATGAAAAGAAGGATGAACCTGCAGAAAACGAGTCTCTAAATATTTTCTAAATATTTATAAATAAAAGAAGGTTAAAGAAAATATGGTGAAAAAAAAGATTATAAAAAAGAAACCTCTTTCTAAAAAATCTAATAAAATTGTAAAACCTATTAAAAGGAAACAACATCCTTTAGAACATGCAAGAGAAATAACAGTTGAAAAAAAATTAGCTGAAAATTTTATAGCACTTCAAAAAGTAATGGTAAATTTATCTGTAAAATTTGATACTCTCTCTACCCAAATATCTAAATTATTAAATTTATTTGAAATATCTGCAAAAGCTTTAGCAGAGAAAGAATATGCTGTAAAAAAAGAAACCAGAGACGATACTGAAATATTAAAAAGAGTTGATAATCTATTTCAGCAAAACAAAGTTATTGCTAAAGGTTTAACATTACTACATGAAAGACCCCCAATGCAACAAAAACCATTTGCCCCTGTAATGCCAAGACACATACCCCTTCAAACCCAAAGACCCCCTGTACAAAATATTCAACAACCTCAAAGTCCAGAAACCAAAATTCAAGAAGAAGAAAAAAATTTAGGAGATTATCAAAAATCAATTTCATCACAACCCCCATCCAATCCTCAACAATTTAAAAAATTATAGAAGTGAAAAATGATATTAAAAAACACTTCTCAAAACTTTAGAAAAAAATTTCTATTAAAATTTACAGAAGAATTATTAAGAAATTCAGCTCCAATAGATGTTTATAAACTAAATCAAACATTACAAGAAAGATCACATCCAAATATTAGAAAGTCTCAAATAAAAAAGATTCTTAGAAAAAAACAAATAGAAAGAACTAAACTTTTAAACAAACCTCAAGTAAAAAAACTTTTCAAAAAACCTCAAAAAAGAATATTAAGAATTCCTCCAACAAGATTACCTCCTACAATGAAGTATCTTACACCTTCTCCTTCTAACATTACTATAGATTTAGGGAAACTAAACCCTTTAATCAAAGATCCAATGGTAAGAGATATTCAATGCAATGGTCAAGATACTAATATTATAGTTAAAGGAACAATGGGTAAAAAAACATCTAAAATAATTCTAAACAAAGAAGAAATAAATTATGTTATTGAACAATTTTCAAAAGTAAGTAAGATTCCAATGCAAGAAGGATTCTTTAAAGTAGCTGTTGGCAAAATGATTCTTTCAGCCATTATATCTAAAGTAGCTGATTCTAAATTTCTAATAAAAAAAATGAGCTATAAACCTATTTTCAATTATTAACATAAATTTCTGTCAAATCTTCTAATTCTCTCTCTTCTTCAACACTTCTCTTATAATTTGAAACATCTGTAACAACTTCCTTTAACCAATTAGTCTTATCCACATCCATTTGCACAGCTAATTCTTCTTTAGAAAGACTAGGATCATAAATAGCTTCAACCATATAACCTTCCAATTCAAATCTAACCATAATATTTCCTTCCCCAATATTAAATTTCTCTATTCCTATTTGACTTTGGCCAAATTCTTCAGATAAAATTTCTTTTTCTTCTTCTGTTAAAAACCTAGGTAATCCTTCTAATAACTCTCCTTTTTTAGAAGGAATAATCGTTAGGGTTTCGAGGACAGGTAAATTTTCGTTAATAGATTCTTCAATCTCATCAATAAGTTCTTCTCCTTCAGCTATAATATTTCCTTCAGTTATTAAAACCGTATTTAAAACAACTATTTCTTCTTCGCCATATTTTAAACTCACCTTTAAATCTCCTTCAGGAAAAATTAAATCAAGATCTGCTAAATCAATAACAATCAATTCTTCTCCACTTCCAATATATTCTTCACCATAACCCTCTTCCAATTCAAAATAGTCTGTAGTCACAGAAATTTCATTATTATCTATATCTAAATTAATATTGTCTTCATTAATAGCCATATTTTTCACACTAACACTTCCTCCAACAATTTCCACATTATCTCCAGAAGATAAATCATATGTAAAAGGATTTTCATAAGAAACAGTCCCATCAAGAGTATTTTCAATTCCCAATACAACTTGCCCTGTTAAACTTAATCTTGAAAAAAAATCAAAAATAATAGTTTCTACTAAAGATCCTTCATCAACAGATTCTTCTATTTCTTCAATATTTTCCATAGGTTCCTCAACAATTTCTTCTTCAACAACTTCCTGGTCTTCTAAATATTCATGAATTACTTCATTAGAAATTTCTATTAATTCTTCTCCCTGTTCTTCAAAAGATTCTATAACAACCTCACCAATAACTTCTTCTTCAATAGATTCTTCTTCAATAACATCATCTATAATTTCCTCTTCAATAATCTCTTCATTACCAGAACTTTCTACTTCTTGACTTACCTCACTTGAAATAATTCTTAATAAAAAATTAACTTCAGGATAAATTTTTTTTTCACCAATTAAACCATATCCTTCTCCTTGTCCAAAAATATTTTTCCCAGCAATATAATAATTTCCTTGATTTATATTATTTGAAATAATATCTTGTAAATTATATTCAAAAATTCCTTCACTTGTTTCAAAAATTACTTGAGAATCTGATGGAATTAATTCTCCTTCTTTTAATAATACTTTTAAATTTCCATTCACAAATTCTCCTTCTTGATAATTTGCATTAAGATTTAATACAGAATTTCCAGTCAATCTACTATCTGTTATAGAAAATCCATAAGCAATAACTCCTAAAATAAATATTCCTAAAAAAACCCAAATAAATTTTTTATAATCAATGGATTTCTTTTTTTCAGTAGATCCTCGGTATTCAGACACAACCTTCCCATTTACCCTACGACTATGATAAACATATGGACCATAGACTTTACCATTTCTTGTAATATATTTTTTATACGCCATCTTTTTATGTAAGTAACTAATAAGAATTAGAATAAAATTAAATATTTAAACCTTGCTAATTAATTAAAATCCGCAATCAGATTTCTGATATATTGTAAAAGTATCTCCTGCAACAATATTAATTGGGAGATCTAAATTTTCATCAAGACTAACAATAGAGTTATCAAAAAGTTCTGATTCAAAAGGTAAAATATAATCCATAATTTGAATACATCTTGTTTCAATAGAAGTTCCTGAAAAACCTATTTTCATACCAGTATAAATATATGAAGGAGTAATAAAATCTTCTGTAGTTTCCTGTACAATGAAAAGTAAATTTGTTTCAGAAGGCCAAGGATCATTTACAGTTCCTGTCCAAGTATATTCACAGGTAAGTTCATCATTATCGGTTAAACCATTACAATCATTATCTAATTCATCTGTACAAAGAGCCCCTGTTTCACCTTCTTCATTATAGCCTACAATAGAAGTATAAACACATCCAGGCCAAGATCCCTCTGTATCACATGTTTGTATTGAATCTAAACACACTCCTTGTTGAAGACCGCAAGCTGAAGTTTCTGTATCGGCCACACAGTCAGTAGGACCTCCTGGACAACTAGAAACATCAAAAGAAGTACAATCAGAAGAACATCTTAATGTTCCTAGATCATATCCTTGAGTTATACAAGTTTGACTATTTAAAAGATCATCATCACAAGTTTCACCTGCATCAAGAGCTAGATTCCCGCAAGTTCCAGCTTCAAGAGTTCCTTCAGGAGCATCAGATATAAGTGCACTTCCAGTAATTTCTCCAGAACTTTGACCCCCTGATGAACCTAAATAAATAGGTGCTACAGAAACTTCAATTACATTTGAAGGATTTAAACTTCCTAATTGTTCTGCAGTAAAAGTATAAGTATCAGATTCTAATTCATCAAGCAAATCATAATCAATAGAGATTACTTCACTATTTGACCCATCTGAAAAAACAAAAGTCATTCCAGATAATTCTCCTTCTCCAATTCCTCTTTCAACATTAACACTAATACCATCTCCTTCAAGATAAGCTTGTTTTACATCTAAATTTACAAAAAATTTCCCCAATCCAATTTCATCAGAACCTTCATTTAAAACATTTCTTACAACACCCCAAATAATCCCAAGTGCAACTAGCACTAATAATATAATTAATAATGTAGAAACAATCATAGATAATCCTTTTTTGTCTGTCATCACCATAATCTATCAAAGTAAATTACTCTTTATAAATATTATTAAAAAATAAAAAAAAGAATCTTTGAAATTTATTAAAAAATAATAAAAAGAAATTCAAAAATTAAAAAAATTAAAAAAATTATTGTGCAGGTTGTTGAGCTTGTGCTTGCACTAAAAGTAAGGTTTGATTCTCACTTATTGGAATCTGTATATATTCTTGTTGTCTCAACTGATTAAGCATACCATTGACAAAATCTAGTTGAGCATTTTGATATCCCGCATTATAAATTGTAACTTGCTTAGTGTTAATAGCAGGTTGTACTGCAAATGCATAAATCAAAATTAACGCAAGTATCAAGATAACTGCAATCAAACTCCATATAACCGCTTTTGCTTTATTTGCCATGCCTTACTATAATTAAAATCTATTTAAAAACATTTGCATAATCCATCATAACACTAAATTTAAAAATTCTTATTCATTAAAATAAATATGAAAGATAAAATCTCTCAACAAAAACTAAAAAAGTATTTTAATTTAACTTCAACAGCCTTGGAAAAAGTTAAAAAAACCATAATTAGGGGAAAAGAGAAATATGCCAAAGAAATAATAGATATGGTTACTAATTATCTATCAGATGCAAAATACTTTGAAAAACAAAAAGATTATGTGAATTCTTTCGCAGCTCTAAACTATGCTCATGGTTGGTTAGACTCAGGAGTACGTTTAGATATATTTAATGTGAAAGATGATAAATTATTCACAATAAAGTAAAATGACAAAAACAAGGGGCTTAAAAGAAGCAAAAATAAAATTAGGGGATTTAGATAAAGTTATTTCTAAAATCTTAAGGAAAAAAAAGAAGGCTAAAATATTTGAATCCGGTTGTGGTTATGGTAAAGTTATGACTGAATTAAAAAAGAAATTTGGAAAAAAAATAGATATTGTTGGAATGAATCTAATGCCGGACCATGGAGATAAAAAGAAAATAATTTCTTTCGCATTAAAAGAGAATATAATTACAAAAAACGAAGTTAAACAATTGAAATCTATTAAATTAATTTTTGGCGATGCAGGGAAAAAATTACCTTTTAAAACAAGCTCAATTGATTTAGTTTATAGTCAAACTTCTTCTTATCTTTACAAAGATAAAATGCACTTTTTTGAAGAAGTTGCAAGAATATTATCTAAAGAAGGTATTGCAAAAATCACCATTCCAGAAAGTAGTAGCCCTCCAAAAAAATTCTTACCACTTCTAAGGATTTATGATAACAAAAAATTCATTCCATTTGAGAAATTTATCAAAAAATACAAGATTATCAAAATTAAAAAAACAACTTCAGGAAATAAATTTATTGAAATAAATTCAGGAAAATTAAACTTTGATTTAAGTTTAAAATCCTCTCTAAATATTAACAAATTAAATAAAAAATTATTTGGAGTAATCTCTATTTATTCAAAAAATAAAACTAAGTAAAACTATAAAAACCAATTCCCCTTTTAATTTTCATGAGAAAAAAGGTGATAGTATTAAGTCTTGGAGGGAGTATGATTATTCCAAAAGATATTAATACAAAATATTTAAGGAATTTTAAAAAAATTCTTCAAAAAAATATTAACAAATATAAATTTGTAGTTGTTTGTGGTGGAGGCAGTACTGCAAGAGAATATATTCAAGGGCTGGAAAAAGAAAATATTCCTAAAAAGAAAATATTCCAAGGATATTTAGGTATTGCCACAACAAGACTGAATGCTAGATTCATGACATACTTTTTTGGAAAAGATACAAATAAAGGAATTCCACATGATATGCAAGAAGTAAAAAACATGCTAAGATTACACCACATTGTATTTTGTGGAGCACTGAGATATGCAAAAGAGGAAACCTCTGATGGAACTTCTGCAAAATTAGCAAACTTTCTCAATGCAGATTTTATAAATCTTACAGATGTTGATGGATTATATAATAAAGATCCAAAAAAATTCAAAAAAGCAAAATTTATACCTAAAGTCTCTTGGAAGAAATTCCATCAAATAGCAAACAAAACAAAATTCACACCAGGACAACATTTTGTTTTGGATCAATCAGCTTCCAAAATTATTTTAAAGAACAAAACAACAACATATATTATTGGTAGTAATTTAAAACAATTTGAAAGAATTCTAAAAGGAAAAAAGTTTAAAGGAACCTTGATTAAAGGATAACATGAAAACAAGCATATTAATTCAAGAAACAACCTTTGAAAAAATTAAAAAGAAAATTAATGAAAATAAAGATAAAACAATTATTTTTACAAGTGAAAATGATGATCTGAACAGAAAAATTCTTGAAAAACAACCAATTAATATTTTTCTTATTAATCAAGCTAAAAGAAAAGATAAACAAAAACAAAGAAATTCAGGATTAAATCAAGTTCTAGCAAAAATAGCAAAGAAAAAAAATATCACAATAGGAATAAATTTAGATGAAATAATAGAATCAAAAGGAAAATCCAGATCTTTAATCTTAGCAAGAGTAAAACAAAATATCAAACTCTGCAATAAAAATAAAATAGCTATGAGATTTATTGCGCTAAAAGATAAAAATAAGAGAAATTCCCATAACCTAAAAGCTCTAGCAACTGTTCTAGGCATGCCGACTTCTATGTTTAAAGACTTTTAATAAAACAAACATTTTTTAACATAAAGTTCTTAAAATTAAAATGGATATAAAAAAAATAATCGAATCATTAAGCCCAAATGAGAAAAAGATATTACCAAATATAGAGGAAAAAGATATTCAAAATATTTGTAAAAAATCTAATTTAGACAAAACTTCTGTAACAAGAGCTCTAGATTATCTCAATGATAAAAAAATAATTAATCTAACACAAGAAAAGAAAAAAATAATTGAAATAGATATAAATGGGGCTTTTTATAGAAAAAAAGGATTACCTGAAAGAAGACTTTTAAATTTATTAAATGAACAAAGAATAATTCCTCTTCAAAAAGCTCAAGAACAAAGCAAATTATCTATAGATGAATTCAAGGCTTCAATAGGTGTTCTAAAGAAAAAAGCTTTAATAGAATTAAAACACGGAAAAATAATTTTAAATGCTAATAAAGGTGAAATAGCAAAAAAAACATTAGAAGAAATCTTTCTAGAATCATTACCCATAGAATATGATTCATTAACAGAAGAACAAAAATATGCTTTAAAATCACTTCAAAATAGAAAAAAATTAATTCAAATAAAAGAGAATAAAATATCTACAATAGAATTAACAGAAATTGGGAAAAAAATAATTAAATCAGGTATTAAATCAAGAAATTTAATAGAACAAATAAGTCCTAAAATTCTAAAAAAAGAATCTCTTTGGAAAGGAAAAAAATTTAGAAGATATAATATTAAATATCCTGTTTCAAAAATTTCTGGAGGAAAAAGACATTTTGTTAATCAAGCCTCAGATTATGCGAGAAACATATGGACAGAAATGGGTTTTAAAGAAATGACTGGAAATTTAATTCAAAGTTCTTTCTGGAACTTTGATTCATTGTTTACAGCTCAAGATCACCCTGTTAGAGAAATGCAAGATACTTTCTTTATTGATAAAAAAACAAATCTACCAGATAAAAAATTAGTTAAAAAAATTCAAGAAAGTCATGAAAAAGGAACAGTTGGAAGTAAAGGTTGGAATTACAAATGGAATGAAGA
>Ga0233440_1001383_pt1 | contig 22542 bp, 22 predicted proteins | sample SI_123_September_5_FD_182791 | JGI IMG/M metagenome (GOLD analysis project Ga0233440, IMG submission 182791) | Seawater microbial communities from Saanich Inlet, British Columbia, Canada - SI_123_September2016_120_MG | ecosystem: Environmental > Aquatic > Marine > Inlet | place: Canada: British... | reverse complement strand
TGCTGCTCTCGTAGCACAAATTCCTGTAGCTCATTTACATGGTGGTGAAACTACAGAAGGCGCTTTTGATGAAGCAATTCGACACTCAATAACTAAGATGTCTCATTTACATTTTGTTGCCGCAGAAGAATATCGAAGACGAGTGATTCAATTGGGGGAAAAACCTAATCATGTATTTTTAGTTGGCGGATTAGGTATTGATAATATTAACCGCTTAAAGTTACTTGAAAGAGAGGAATTAGAAAGATCCATAGACTTCAAATTTGGTCAAAAAAACTTATTAATTACCTTTCACCCAGTTACTCTTGAAAAGGCAACTGCTAGTGATCAAATGACTAGATTATTGAATGTTTTATCCAGATTGAAAAACACACACTTAATCTTCACCCTACCAAACGCTGACACAAATGGTAGGAAACTTATTCAATTGATTAAACGGTTTGTCGCAAAACATCCAAATGCACGTGCTTATACTTCTCTTGGCCAGTTACGTTATTTATCATGTCTTTCTTATGTTGATGGTGTGGTAGGTAATTCTTCAAGTGGTTTGCTTGAAGCACCTAGTTTTAAAAAAGGTACCATTAATATTGGTGACCGTCAAAGAGGACGGCTACAAAGTAAGAGTGTGATCAATAGTGAACCGATTGAAGATAGTATTAAAGTTGCCTTGGAAAAACTTTATTGCTCAGAATTTCAAGAAAGTTTGCAGATGGTTCGTAATCCTTACGGAGAGGGTGGTGCTAGTGATAAAGTAGTTGAAATATTAAAGAAGCATTCAGTTGAATGTATAGTTAAGAAAGCTTTTTATGATCTACCCGTAAATTCAAATGGTGTTAAATAAATGAGTGAACCTGAAGGAATATGGAGTAAAACAATACTCCCTACAAATACAACCATAAAGCAGGTAATAACAAACCTCGACAAATCTGGACTTAAAATAGTTTTGGTAGTCAATGAACAAGATAAGTTAGAAGGCACTATTTCTGACGGAGACATTCGTCGTGGTTTACTTAATGGACTGGATCTTAATAGTCCGATAACAGATGTTATTCATCGTAATGCATTGGTGGTACCAACTACTATGGGGCGTGAGATGGTTTTGCAAATGATGGTTGCAAATAAAATCCAGCAGGTACCTATTATTGATGTGAGGCAGCAGGTTGTTGGTTTACATCTTTGGGATGAAATAACAACACAGCCATTACGTAGTAACATTATGGTAATTATGGCGGGTGGAATGGGCAAGAGGCTACTTCCTCATACTGAAAATTGTCCTAAACCGTTACTGCCTGTTGCAGGTAAACCAATGCTTGAGCATATTATTGAACGCGCTAAACTCGAAGGATTTAATCATTTTATACTAGCTGTTCATTATTTAAGTAATATGATTGAAGATTATTTTGGGGAAGGTGAAAACTTAGATGTTCGTATTGATTACCTGCGTGAAGATTCACCATTAGGTACGGCAGGTGCATTAAGTTTACTTAACCCAAAACCAACTTCTCCTTTTGTTGTTACGAATGGGGATGTCATTACAGATATTCGCTATGGTGAATTACTTGATTTTCATGTACGCCATGATGCTGCGGCAACAATGGCGGTGCTGGTGCACGAATGGCAACATCCATTTGGCGTTGTGCAAACAGACGGAGTTGACATTGTAGGGTTTGAAGAAAAACCAGTAGCCCGAAGTCTTATAAATGCCGGTGTTTATGTTATCGATCAAGATTCATTGGGTATTTTGAGTAAAAATAAACATTGTGACATGCCTACACTATTTGAGCAGTTGCAGGCCAAAGGAAAACGTACAGTAGCTTACCCAATACATGAACCCTGGTTGGATGTTGGAAGACCAGATGATTTACAATCTGCTAATGGCCAATTAACTAATAAAGCTTTAGAAAACACTAAATGATTAATGGTTCTAGCATTATCGCCATAATTCCTGCACGCGGTGGATCTAAGGGATTGCCTGATAAAAATATTATGGAGCTTTGTGGCAAACCACTTCTTGGCTGGAGTATTGATGCAGGTTTAGCGAGCAAATATATTGATGAGGTGGTTGTTACTACTGATAGTGAGGATATTGCTAGTATCGCACGAGATTTTGGCGCATCAGTTCCATTCATGAGACCCGCTGAATTAGCTAGCGATACGGCCACGTCATTTGATGCAATTAAACATACAATCGATTTTTATGAAAATAGATTGAACAAAAGGTTTGAGTACATTGTACTGTTAGAACCGACATCACCATTGCGTGAGAAAAATGACATTGACGAAATGATTGAAAAAATTATTTCAGTGGAAAAACAGTTCGATGCAATAATTAGTTTAGGTGAAGTACATGAGCACCCATCAATCATGAAAAAACTCATCAGTAATAAAATTACTTCATATTGCAATGAGTTAGATATGGCATCGCGAAGGCAAGATAATGAAAGTGCATATTTCCCTTATGGAGTGGCATATATTGTAAAGACAAAAACATTGATGGATGAGAAATCATTTTACCCTAAACGTACAACATATTATTTGCTTAAGCGATATCAGTGTTTTGAAATTGATGATATATATGATTTTATAGCGATTGAAAATATTATGAAACATGAGTGGAATATTAAATGAATTATTTAGTTATTGGTCTTGGATCTATGGGGAAAAGAAGAGTCCGTAATCTCCAAGCTTTGGGGTTAGAGCATGTTGCTGGGTTTGATCCTCGAGCTGATAGAAGACAAGAATCAGCAGAAAAATATGGTATTGAAATTTTTGACAATTTGGATAACGCGATGCAGACTTTTGAGCCTAATGTCTTCGTTATTTCAACACCGCCTGATTTACACATGCACTATGCTTATTTTGCATTCGAACGAGGCATTAGTTGTTTCATTGAAGCATCAGTAGTTGATGCGGAAAAAATTAAGCTATTGAGTCAGAAGGTTGAAAACACAAATATAGTGATGGCACCATCCTGCACTATGCGTTATTATTTTGGCCCAAAAAAAATCAAAGAACTTATTAGTGAAAAAGTTATAGGGGAAATACTGAATATTAACTATCAGACCGGTCAGTATTTGCCTGACTGGCATCCTTGGGAAAAAATCGAAGATTTTTATGTTTCTACTCGTGAGACTGGTGCGGCACGAGAGATCGTACCTTTTGAACTCACATGGTTGAATGATATTTTTGGTGACGCTAAAGCCTTGGCATGTGTAAAAGCAAAATTAACAGATATGCCTGCTGATATCGATGATATTTACCATTGCCTACTTCGATATAATGGAAATATTCTTGCTAATCTGACTGTAGAGGTTATTTCACGTCCTAAGGCGACACGTAAAATGCGTATTCTTGGTAGTGACGGTGAATTAATATTTAGCGCTGAAACAAATAGTGTTAGTTACATTAATACCTCAATGGATTCTTGGAAAGAATACAAATTTGATACTGGAACAGTTGAAAGTGAGTACATCAATCCTGAAGAACCTTATATTGCAGAAATGAAAGATTTTGTTACAGCTGTAAACGCTAAAGATCAATCTCTATATCCAAATACCCTACAAAATGACTACGGTGTTCTTCAAACATTGTACGCTCTAGAACAACTAACTGGTGACAATGCATGAATTACCAAGAAAGACTGTTAAAAGCTATACCCGGTGGTGCACATACTTATTCTCGTGGTTTTGATCAATTCCCAGTAAATGCACCACAAATACTTGCTCGTGGTAAAGGTGCATACGTTTACGATGCTGAATCTAAAAGTTATTTAGATTACGGTATGGCATTGCGAGCAGTTAGTATTGGTTATGCAGAAGATGAAATTGATTCAGCAGCAATTGAACAAATTCACAATGGTAATAATCTGACTCGTGCTTCCCTTATTGAACTTGAAGCCGCGGAATTAATCATTAACTTAATTGATTCTGTCGATATGGTGAAATTTACTAAGAATGGTTCAACATCAGTCTCTGCTGCTGTTAAATTAGCTAGAGCCTATACTGAACGAAATATGGTTGCACGTTGTGCGGACCATCCATTTTTTTCCTATGATGATTGGTTCATTGGTTCGACACCACTTACTCGTGGTATACCGCAAGATACCATCGATAAAACCAAAACATTCCAATACAACGACATTGAATCATTAGAAAACCTTATTGAACAATATCCCGAACAATTTGCATGTGTAATTCTTGAGCCTGCAGCTACAGAAGAACCTAAAGATAATTTTTTACACAAAGTTCAGGATCTCTGTAAAAAACATGGAATCGTATTTGTATTAGACGAAATGATTACCGGTTTTCGATGGCACATGAAGGGTGCTCAGCACTATTATGGTGTAACGCCTGATCTCTGTACGTTTGGTAAGGCAATGGCCAATGGTTTTTCAGTTTCCTGCGTTGCGGGTAGACGTGAAATTATGGAACTTGGTTCAATTGAGTTTGAGGGCAGGGAACGTTTATTTCTATTATCAACGACCCATGGTGCAGAAATGTCTGGCCTTGGTGCTTTCGTTGCTACAATGCGTTTCATGCAAAAGAACGAAGTTGTAGAATATTTATGGAAATATGGTCAGGAATTAATGAATATGATGCAACAGAAAGCAGTTGCTCATGGTATTGAGGGTAGCTTTAAAGTTGGAGGTATCCCTTGTTCGCCATATTACCTTACTCTGGATTCTACTGGTGCTAATTCTTTAGAGCTACGAACATTGTTTTCTCAGGAAATGATACGTAATGGGGTGCTGATGCCTTGGATTGCACTGTCATATCGTCATGGTAAAGAAGAACTCATAAAAACAGAAAGTGCAATTGATAAGGCATTTGTTGTTTATCGAAAAGCATTAGATTTAGGCGTAGGTAATTATCTCGAAGGACCTATCATTAAACCCGTATTTAGAAAGCATAATTAATGTTCATTGCACTAGTATCACTTGATCAACATTGGCAGGATAAAGATGCCAATTTTTTCAACTGTGTTGAGTTTGTACAACAGGCTCATAAATATAATTGTGACTTGATAGTCTTTCCAGAAATGACATTGACAGGATATTCGCTCGATGTAGATACATTAGCTGAACCTGAAAAAGACTCACCAACACTTTTACGATTTGGTCAATTAGCAAAAAAATATGGATTATCAATAATTTTTGGCGCTTGCTTGATTAACCCGCTCACTAATCGTTCGCGCAATCAATTTTGTATTGCTCATGAAGATGGGAGCAGTTTTCCTATTTATGCGAAGGTTCACCCTTTTTCCTTTAGTGATGAACATAAAGTTATTGAAGCAGGAGAGAATGTCGGTATTGCAAAGTTTGGTAATGTAAGTTTTGGTGCATCAATTTGTTATGATTTACGATTCCCAGAGATTTATGCGCTAATGGCCCCATATTGCAGTGCAGCAATTAATATTGCGAACTGGCCACAAAAAAGAATTTCTCATTGGCGCTCATTACTTGTTGCAAGAGCCATAGAAAATCAGTTTTTTATGTTGGGTATAAATCGTACAGGAATAGATGATAATCATCTTGTATACGAAAGAAGTTCAATGGTTGTTTCACCCGATGGAATTATTTTACAACCTTTTATTACTCATAATGAGATGGACATCTACGAGATGAATTTGGAAAAAACTGAACTCTACAGAAGTGATTTCCCAACGCTACGTGATAAACGTTATGAAACATATAAAAATATTTTGGAGTCAATGAATGTTGAGTGAAAAAATTGTAGTTGTGACTGGTGGAGCAGGTTTATTAGGTCGAAAATTTTGTATTGCTATTGCTAATCAAGGTGGGTTAGTAATTGTTGCCGATAATAATATAAAAAATGCTGAACTTGTTGCTAGTGAAATACAATCAACTGGGGGTAAAGCAGAGGCTAAGATATTAGATATTACAAATACTACTTCTGTAGAGAATCTTATCGATTCTTTGCATACTCAATATGGTCACATTGATGCTGTTGTAAATAATGCTTATCCTAAAAACAAAAACTATGGTAAGAAACTAGAAGAGGTTAACTACACAGATTTTTGTGAGAATTTGAGCATGCATTTAGGAGGGTACTTCCTTGTTGCTCAGCAATTTGCCTTATATTTCAGTGAACATGGTGGGGGTAATATTGTTAATCTATCATCGATTTATGGCAGCATGGCTCCGCGCTTCGAAGTTTATGAGGGAACGTCAATGACCACCCCGGTGGAATATGCTGCAATCAAGTCTTCAATAAATAATCTCACGCGTTATTTTGCAAATTATTTCAAGGGAGATGGGGTACGCTGTAACGCGCTTTCTCCAGGTGGGATTTTTGACAATCAACCAGAATCCTTTTTGAATCGTTACAAAAGTCATTGTGGATTAAAAGGAATGCTTGATGCTGAGGATATTGCAGGTAGTTTGATTTACTTACTTTCAGATGCTTCTCGCTTTGTAACAGGACAAAATTTGATTGTGGATGATGGTTATAGCCTTTGATTTTTACGATAAATATTTTTGTATGGCCTGTAATATATTTTAAAATATTATTACTTATTAAATGAAATTAAAAATCAATACATATTTCCAAAAGATGTGGAAGTGGATTTTTTATCCTGAAAAAATATTTCGAAATCCACGAAGAAGTGAAATATTAATATTTGATGCTGAAGGTGAAGAACTGCTATTAGAATATGTGGGAAAGTGGTCAACAGAAGTTTTACACCTTCGATCTGAAAAGTTGAACATACCAGTTCTAATTCGAAGTATGCTAAGAAAAGGAAGCTTTTTCAAAAATTACATTAATGAATATATTGCAACAGTATCACCTAAGGTTGTTATTACTTTCATTGATAATAACCCATTATTTTATTACTTAAAGAAAACAAACGATTTCACCAAGTTCATAGCGATTCAAAATGGTAAACGTGATTCTTTATTGTTTGATAAGCTGTCAGAATTGAATTCGCCAGAATGTTTTGCAACTATAGACTATTTGTTTTGTTTTGGGAGAGGGGTTAGCTCAGAATATAGTAAACAGATTCATGCTCAAGTCATTCCAATAGGTTCTCTAAAAAACAATTATGTAAATCCAATATCATCTGATAAAAAAAGTATAGTTTTTATTTCTGAATATGCAGCAAATGAAGGTGCTGATTTAGTGTTAGGAGATCAAGTTTACTCATATGAATTACTTTGGAAAAAACCTGATCGAATTGTACTTCACTATTTAATTAAATATTGTGAAGAACGCAATATCGTATTAAGAATTGCCCTACGTTCTAAAACATATAACGAAAAACTATATTTTAAGAGTTTAATTAGTACTTCAAATGTTAAAGTCGAGATGGTGGAGCCATCCGGAGTCTACGGTTCCTATGCCTTATGTGATACGGCCAACGTAGTTGTTACGATAGAATCTACACTGGGTTACGAAGCAGCAGCAAGAGGTAACAAGACAGCATTTTTTACCTTACGAGGCACATTTTCTGGTCGGTCAGACCGTACATTTTCATGGCCAGGAGCCCTTCAGGCTGAAGGACCATTCTGGACACACCTTCCAGAATCTTTAGCATTCGAGCGGATTCTCGATCACCTTTTTGCAATCAGTGATGAGGAATGGAAGGTAGAATTAAAAAAATATGCTTTTGAAGATATTATGACCTATGATTATGACAACGCAACTCTTAAGTCTGTGCTGCGAAAGGAATTGTCAGAGTCATCTATGTTACATCAATAAAAATTGAATAGCTTTGACTAAGAATAAAATTGTTTTTTTGTTGGCGACACCTCCACCAGTAAATTTTTCTAAATCTTACTTTATAGAAGAATTAGTAAATGCAAATTTTCTATGTGAAGTATGGGATTTGTCTTCTATAGTCAAGAAAGACGTTGATTGGCCAATCGAAAGTATGAATATACCAATCTATAAACTAACCGGTTTAAATGAGTTAGTTAATAAGGTTAGGTCAAATGATACATCGGCTACAGTTTTTGTAGCTCAAATGACTCCTGGAGGAGAATTTTTAATACCCTTTCTTGTCCTTTCAGTGTTTAATAAAAAAACTGTTTTTTTTCAACGAGGCGTGCTCCCTTCAAGAATAAGTTATTCAGCAGGTACGAATGGCATTAGTAAGTATCGAAAAGTGCTAAAGCTAATATTTGTTGATAGGAAGCTTAAATTCATATTTTTACATTCTCTGTTTTTATTATTTTCTCGCTTCAATGTTATCAAAGGATTTGACGTGGTTTTTGTTGCGGGTAAGGTTGCTGAAACTGTGGGGGCACTAACGGCTCAAAAGATGGTTCACATTCATCATCGTGATCTAGATAATACACATAGGAATAGTGGCACTCAGTTTGAGTCGTTGGATGCTCCTGAAAAGTATTGTGTTTTTTTGGATGATTACCTTCCTTACCATTCTGACTTTGTATCCAACAACATCAAAACGATTGATGCGGAAAAATATTACTCGATGATGAGGAGTTTTTTTGATGAATTTGAAAAGATAAATAATACTATTGTAGTCGTTGCGGCACATCCTAAATCAAGCTATAGAGAAAATATTTTTGGTGAAAGGATGATTGTCTATGATGCAACGGATGTTTTGGTGAAAAATGCAGTCATAGTTATGACACATGCATCAACAGCGATATCTTTTTCTATTATTTATAACAAACCTGTTTGTTTATTGATAAGTCAAGAAATCGAAGAAACTCATCCAAATATTAAGCAAGTTATTACAAGTACAGGTAAAATTCTTAAGTGTAATATCTATGATTATGAAAAGAATCTTTATCCAAAATTATCTGAGATAAGTGTTGATGATGATGCTTATAAATTTTACCGTCGACAGTATCTATCAAGTATAGACAACAGTAGGTTTTCAAGTGATATTGTCATTAATGAAATTACGAAATTATTTAATTAGATGGCTTTATATATTGATTTTAGTGCAGCATAGTCTCATTTAGTGTTTCTATAATAATTATAAATTGAACCACACTTACTCACCTAGAATAAAGTTTAATTAACACATAAGGAAATAATATGGAAAATAAATTTAAAACAATACAGCAGGGTAATAAAACTGCCTATGTCGGTATGAGTGCAGATTTAATCCACCCGGGTCATCTTAATATTATTAAAAAAGCTCGTGAGCTTGGTGATGTGGTGGTCGGTTTGTTAACTGATGAAGCCATTGCAAGTTATAAACGTGTCCCCTTTATGACTTATGAACAACGTCGAGAAGTAATAGAAAATTTGAAAGGAGTAAGCCGTGTCATTCCTCAAACCACATTAGATTATGCTCCTAACCTTGAAGCACTAAAACCTGATTATGTGGTTCATGGTGATGATTGGCGTGAAGGTATACAAAAAGACACGAGACAAGCGGTTCTAAAAGTTTTGGAAGAGATCGGTGGGGAGCTTATTGAAGTTTCTTACACTGCGGGGATATCATCTTCAATGCTTCATGAGGCAGTTAAGTCAGTAGGTACCACACCTAATACTAGACTTTCAATGTTAAGAAGACTTCTTCAAGTAAAACCTGTAATCACTGTAAATGAAGTTCATAATGGTATTTCAGGACTTATCACAGAATCAACGTCAGTTTTGAGAAATGGTAAGCCAGTTGAATTTGATGTTATGTGGTCAAGCAGTCTTACCGATTCAACCGCAAAAGGAATGCCCGATATTGAAGCTGTTGATATGACTTCTCGAATGTCAAGTGTAAACCATATCTTTGAAGTGACAACCAAACCAATGATTTTTGATGCTGATACAGGCGGGAAAACAGAACACTTTACTTTTACGGTTAAGTCATTAGAAAGACTCGGTGTTTCAGCCGTTGTTATTGAAGATAAAATTGGATTAAAGAAAAACTCCTTATTTGGAAATGATGTTACCCAGTCACAAGATACAATAGAAGGGTTTCAGGAAAAAATTTCCGAAGGCAAGAAAGCTCAAATCACCGATGACTTTATGATTATTGCACGTATTGAAAGTCTAATTTTAGATGCTGGAATGGATGATGCACTTATTAGAGCAAAAGCCTATATAGAAGCTGGAGCAGATGCAATTATGATTCACAGTCGTGAGAAGAGTCCGGATGAAATATTCGAATTCTGCGCAAAATTTAAAGAATTTAAGCATAAAGTTCCTCTGATGGTCGTTCCATCAAGCTTTAATAGCGTTACTGTAGATGAGTGGGAAAAACAGGGTGTAAGTATTGTTTGCTATGCAAATCACATGATGAGAGCAGCATATCCTGCCATGTTAAACGTTGCTAAATCCATTCTTGAGAACGGAAGATCATTTGAAGCAGAAGAGAATAATATGTGTTTAAACATTAAAGAGATATTGGATTTAATTCCTGGTACTAGATGATGATTAAACCCGAAGATATGTATTTGGCACTAAAAAATCGTGGTGTTGAGTTATTTGCTGGGGTGCCTGACTCGCTACTTAAGAATTTTTGTGCTTATGTAGATGATAATTGTAATTCAAGTGAACATATTATTACCGCAAATGAAGGTAATGCTATCGCTTTAGCATCAGGATTTCACCTTTCAACTGGAAAAGTAGCCGTTGTGTACATGCAAAATTCTGGTCTTGGAAATGCCATCAACCCTCTGACATCTCTTACTGACCCAGAGGTTTATAAAATCCCTTTATTAATGATGATAGGATGGCGAGGGGAGCCCGGTGTCAAAGATGAACCTCAACATATTAAACAAGGTAGAATTACACCGGCTCAACTTGAACTTCTAGAAATTCCTTATTGGGTTTTAGATGCTGATAGTGATTATGAAAAAGTGTTAAGCGAAGTATTTGAAAAATTGAACACTCATAATGCACCTGTTGCACTTTTGGTTCGTAAAAATACATATGCAAATTATAAAATCAAAGATAAGCCGAAACAAAAATCTATTTTAAAACGTGAAGAAGTATTACGAAAGTTACTTATGTTGATTAATCCAGATGATTTGTTAGTTTCTACCACAGGACTGACTTCTCGTGAACTCTTTGAGCTACGGGTTGAAAGAGATGAATTACAACGTGACTTTTTAACTGTTGGTGCTATGGGGCATACTGCATCTATTGCATTGGGGGTTGCACTTGGAAATCCAAATAAACATGTCATTTGTATTGATGGCGATGGCTCTGTTTTAATGCATCTTGGTGCTATGCCTATTATTGGTAGCCTTAAGCCACCTAATTTTCTTCACATACTGTTAAATAATGGTGCACATGAGTCTGTAGGTGGACAACCAACTGTTGCAGAAAATATTGATTTTTCTGCAACTTCTAGAGCATTTGGTTATCAAGCTTATTATTTGGCTACCAATGTAGAGGAGCTAGAACAATGTTGGAATAATATTAACAAGCAGCAAGGGCCTGTTTTGCTAGAAGTTCGTATTTGCACTGGTTTTCGAGATAATCTGGCTCGTCCCACCAGCACACCAGAAGAGAACAAAAAGGCTTTTATGGATGTAGCAATTGATTGAGACTATCTCTAAGATTTCTTACATTCACTATAATCCAGTTGAAATTATATCAGGTATCGATCTTATTTCGAGTCATCTATGTAAGTTAGTACCAGTAGAAGGTCAACTGCTATTAGTTACAACTGCTGGCTTTACTAAACGAGGAATCACAGAAAAAATTATAAAGGAGCTTGGGGAATCACGAGTTCTAGTCTACGATGAGGTTGTTTCGAATCCTGAGTTAGATGGATTGGATCTAGCTACGGCAAGATTTAATGGAAATAAGATTTGTTACATTATTGGTGTAGGTGGGGGGAGTGTCATAGATACCGCAAAAGTATTGGCTATGACATTATGTAGTGATCTATCTCGTCCTCTTCATCAAATTTTGAGACATAAACAAACTGTTAACTCAAATATTTCTTTGCCTGTTGTAGCAATACCCACGACATCTGGAACTGGGGCAGAAGTTACACCATTTGCAACTATTTGGGATAACTCTACTCATGAAAAGCATTCATTAATAGGTTTAAATATTTATCCTAGACATGCCTTACTAGACCCTGAGCTGACTTTGTCTCTTCCTATTAGGGATACACTTTATACTGCTCTTGATGCAGTCTCCCATGCACTAGAATCATTATGGAATAAAAATAGAACAACTATTAGTGAGGCGTATGCTATTCAGTCCTTAATGCTCGCAAATGAAACTTTACCGGCTCTTCTTAAAGATTTGAAAAATATTGAACTACGTAGAAAAATGCAGCAGTCTAGTATGCTTGCTGGTTTAGCTATTAGTTATACTAAAACAGCTATTGCTCACTCGATTTCGTATCCTCTAACAAGTCACTTCAACGTACCTCATGGACTAGCATGTGGCTTTACATTGCCAGGATTAATTGAAAGATACATGTTGAATTTACAGGATGGCATTGAAAAACAAGTCATTATGTCTACTTACACTATTTTGCAAGAGTTAAAACTTAAACAAGAAATTTCAAAATTTATTAAGTGTAATGAATCACTAGATTATATTAATGATATGTTTCATCCGGATAGAGCGAACAACTATGTTGATGATATATCAAAAGAAGATGTGGTGACGTTACTAAAGCAGTCAATTTGATAGGTAAGGTCACTATATAACTATGAAAATATCAATTCCTTATACTCTTAAAAAACTTGTTTTTATTTTAATTCGTGTTATCACATATCCATTGTCAGCATGGGTGACAAAAGATCCACGTATCATCGTTATTTCATCTATTCGATATAATGATAATTCAAAATATCTTTTTGAGTATTTGGCATCAAAAAACGATCTTAATGTTTTTTGGTTAACTGCTGATAAAAAAACATGTGATTATATAATTACTCAAGGTAATAAATGTATATATACATTTATTGATGTTATAAAAACTTTATCTCGAGCAGGTATGGTCGTTTATTCTGGTTCTACCTTTCCAGATAGATTTGGTATTGTCGGTAACCGCACAATAAAATACTGTCTGGATCACGGGATGGGACCAAAAAGTTCAATTTATTTTGGGGATATGAAAAAGGCGATAAACTATTTGAAAACGATGAGTGAATGTGATTACTTTAACTTTACATCGGAATATACAAAAAATATAGTTGGCAAGGTTGGTTATAAGTTTCCAAATAAATCATTGGTTGTTAATGGTTATTGTCGCAATGATCATCTTTTTGAGAAATCTAAAATGGATGAACAGTTACGAACTAAACCTTTAACGCGGAAACTGATTTCGACATTTAATGAAAATGCCAAGTTGATCCTATATACTCCAACATGGAGAAAAAAAAGTATACACTTTTGGCCATTGCAGGAGATATCAGGTTTCAATCGGAAAAATTTTGATTCGTTTTTATTAAAAAACAATATTTATTTATTATATACCTTACATCCAAATACACCTGCTGAATCACTTGTTTATGGAGAAAGAATTGTTTTTATTGATTACACCAAATATCCTCTTTTTGAAATCAATGATCTCTTGCCTGAGGTGGATGTTCTAGTTAATGATTATTCAACAACATCCACTGATTTTGCAATACTGCAGCGCCCTCAAATATTTGTTATGCCAGATTATGATGAGTACATCCAGGATGATTGTTTGCTGGAAGATTATAGAAAAATAATGCCGGGTATTGAAGCATATAGTTATCAAGAATTTCTAACTTTGTTATTGCAATGTTTGGAGTTACCAGAAATTGATATTGAAAAGCATAGTAAATATTTGAGTAAGTACTACGATACTTCTATTAGGGATTCTTGTGAGAGGCACTATTTATTTATAAAAAAAGTGCAAGAGTTAACTTTGTGTAAAGGAGAATTAGATGGTTAATAAATTAAAAACCTTAGATCTTGGTTGCGGTAATAATAAACGATTAGGTGCTATCGGTATAGACTTTAATGATCTAGATGCTGTAGATATTATTCACGATTTGAATGTTTTTCCTTATCCATTAGAAGATAGCTCATTTGATGAGATTTATCTTGATAATACCTTAGAGCATTTGGATGATGTTATCCATGTTATGGAAGAAGTTTATCGTATATGTAAACCTGATGGGGTTGTTAAAGTCATTGTTCCATATTTTAGATCTGTATGGGCATGTATAGATCCAACTCATCGACATTTTTTTACTGTTAATTCGTTCAGCTATTTTGATCCAGAAAACCCTATCTGTGTGCGTTATGCTTACTCAGATGCAAGGTTTAAGGTAGAGCGGATTATTTTTAATGAAACTATAGCCAACTCGCTGGTAAGGAAATTTATAGTGAAAATTGCTAATAGATGGCTGAATGGATACGAGCATTATCTTAGTCATTTATATCCACTTGACGACATTACCTTTTATTTACGAAAGATATGACAATAGCTCAAAAATTATTTATTGAAAATAATAAACGTTAAAATATGAATAAGATTCAGGGTAAACGAATATTAGTTACTGGAGCAGCTGGTTTTATAGGTAGACATTTGTGTCAACGGTTACATGATAATGGTGCTTGTGTCTTTGGTCTTGTGAGAAGTTATCGTGCTGAAAAAGAATTATTATTTAAACAGTATGTAATTGATATATCAGATCATAAACAGGTGAATCAATTGCTTCAGGATGTACAACCTGAAATGATAGTTCATTTGGCAGCTGTTAAAAATAGAAGTGATGAGTTGGATGCGTTTCGCCGAGGGTTTAATGCTGATGTATTGGGAACAATTAATCTAATTGAAGCATCAATGGCACTGCAATCCCTAATAAGCTTTGTTTTTATTGGTAGTTGTGATGAATATGGTCAGCAAGAGATGCCATTTGTTGAATCTGTTCGTGAAAAACCAAACAGTGCTTATGGTGTGACGAAGCTAGCAGTGACACAGGTTTTACAAACACTAGCACGTTCTAAAAGTTTTCCAGCTGTGATTTTAAGGCCGTCAGTGATTTATGGTCCTGGCCAAGGTGCTGACATGTTTATACCATCTTTGATACATAAGCTAATTTCACATCAAAAATTCGCTATGACGAAAGGTGAGCAGACACGCGATTTTTTGTATATTAATGATATGGTGGAAGCTATTCTTCTAGCCTTGGTTACAGCAGGGATTAATGGTGAAATAATCAATATTAGTTCTTCTTCTCCTATTCGTATTGATTATATGGCGCGAAAGATAGCACAACTTATTGGTGTTAATGCGGAAAAGCTGCTTGATTTTGGGGCTATGGACTATCGATCCGGGGAAACAATGAACTACTGGGCTAATAATTCACATGCAAAAGCACTACTGGGATGGGCACCACTCGTTTCGTTAGAAGATGGTTTATGTGAAACAGTTAATTATTATAATTCTATTATTTGATGGGTTAGGCGTTGATAAAGAAGATTCACTATCATTCTGATTGCATTTTTTTTGCTGGTTGTGAAAATATGCTGGTCAATTTCTGGGCTTCACCAGAAATTCGCAAGCAGTTTGAGGTTAGTTTTAGTTATAAAAATACTCCAAAATATGAGGATGGTTTAAAGCAACGAGTGCAAATTGATTTCCCTATTTATCCATTATATTTTCCAGAACCATCTGAATTGCTTCCTATATCAAGATGTTGGCATCAACAAGTTATACGAAGTGTAGGATTTTTATCTAGGTTTATCTCTACCTTTCCTATTTTGGTGTATGAAATTTGGATATTAAGCAAACTGTTTAATCGTCTTTGTCCAGATATTTTGCATATCAATAATGGTGGTTATCCTGGTGCTCTTTCAGCACGAGCTGCAGTAATTGCTGCAAAAATAGCAGGTGTACACAAAGTTGTAATGGTTGTAAATAATATTGCAGTTGGTTATCAACGGCCATCTAGGTGGTTAAGCTATCCGGTTGATCGAATGATTGCACATTATGTTAGCACCTTTGTTACTGGTTCTACTGTGGCTGCTCTACAACTGAAAAAAGTTCTTCATCTGAATGAAACTAAATATCATGTTATTCATAACGGTATTACTTTACGCAAAAGATTAGAGTCAAAGAATGCGACTCGTAAACGTTTTTGTTTGGATGGGTTTGATGGGGTAATTTTTGGCGTAGTAGCAATATTGAGACCCAATAAGGGACATAAAGTACTGCTAGATGCTATATCTAAGCTTTTAATTTCACCAGATAAAGCTATGCCAAATATTAAAATATTGATCGAAGGTGATGGCCCTCTACGTGCAGATTTGAAAAAAATTGTATCGGATAATAAGTTATCAAGTCATTGTATTTTTGTTGGTGTTGAAGATAACGTAATTGATTTTATTTCTTTTCTGGATGTCCTTATATTACCATCTGTTGGGAATGAAGATTTTCCCAATGTAATCCTCGAAGCAATGGGCTTAGGGAAGCCCGTTATTGCTAGCCGCCTTTCAGGAACCCCTGAGCAGGTAATTGATGGAGTAACAGGTATATTAGTTGCACCACAAAATGTTGACGAACTAGCGACGTCAATTTCTAGAATTAGTCTTGATGAGGAGTTGCGCTTACAAATGGGACGTGCGGGGAAAAAACGTTTTCAGGAACACTTTACAGCTAAAATAGCGGTAAAAAACTATCAATTTCTATATCAATCATTAATAGGGAGTTAAATTATATGAAAGTTGTAATTCTTGCCGGCGGTTACGGTACTCGCATTCGAGATGTGGCAAATAATATACCAAAACCAATGATACCTATCGGGCCGTATCCAATTCTTTGGCATATTATGAAGACATATGCTTATTTTGGACATAAAGATTTTATAGTTTGTCTTGGGTATAAAGGAGAAATAATTAAGGAATTTTTTCTCAATTATGAAGCTCGTACAAAAGATTTCACTATATCATTAGGAAAAAAAGATGCTATTGATTTCCATACTGATCATGATGAATCTGATTGGAATGTAACATTAGCTGATACGGGGCTTAAATCAATGACTGGAGCAAGAATATCAAGGATAAAAAATTATGTGGGGAATGAAGACTTCATGCTTACATATGGCGATGGAGTTGGTGATGTTGACATAGAAGCGTTATTAGAATTTCATCGTTCTCATGGTAAAGCTTTAACTGTTACCGGAGTACGTCCACCTGGGCGATTTGGAGAACTGGTAAACGTAGATGGTTGTGTGACTGAATTTAACGAGAAACCTCAAGCTACGGGAGGAAGGATTTCTGGTGGATATTTCATTGCAAATTCACGGATATTTGATTATTTAAACGATGACGAGGATTTAGTGTTTGAAGAAGAACCTATGCGTAAGCTTGTGGCTGATGGGGAGTTAATGGTCTATGAACATGATAAGTTTTGGCAACCAATGGATACTAGTCGAGAATATAGTCTGCTAAATGAATTATATAATAAAGGGGCGGCACCATGGGTAAAGTGGTAATGCCGGAATATTTGTCTGTATTTAAAGGGCGCCGAGTTATGATTACTGGTCATACCGGTTTTAAAGGTTCATGGCTTGCTTTTTTATTACATGAAATTGGTGCAGAGGTTCTAGGGTATGCATTGGCTCCTGCTGATGCCCAGAATCATTTTGACCTTCTTGGGTTAAGAGATTCTATTCGTCATGTTGAAGCAGATATAAGAGATGAAAAAAAATTAAAAGAAACCATGTGTGATTTTCAGCCTGAGTTTGTATTTCATTTAGCAGCTCAGGCATTAGTGAGACCATCATATGCTGATCCCAGAATGACATTTGAAACAAATGTCATGGGGTCAGTTAATTTACTTGAGGCAGTGCGTGCATGTGACTCAGTACGTTCACTCGTTTATATAACTTCAGATAAATGTTACGAAAATTTAGAATGGATTTGGGGTTATAGAGAAAATGATCGAGTAGGTGGTCATGACCCATATAGCGCATCTAAAGGTGCTGCTGAAATCGCTTTTTCTGCTTATGCACGCTCATTCTTTTTTGAAAGAGCTGAATTAGGTGCAGCAACTACCCGTGCTGGTAATGTTATTGGAGGTGGTGATTGGGCTGTTGATCGTATTATTCCTGATTGCATTCGTGCAATTAATTCAGATAAACCTATTCATCTTCGTAATCCCGTTGCAACACGTCCTTGGCAACATGTTTTAGAACCCCTTTCTGGCTACCTATTATTGGCTGTACGCTTATATGAGAATCCAAGAGACTATGAAGGAGCATGGAATTTTGGCCCACCTTCCAGTGAAGTACGAACGGTTTTGCAAGTTGCAGAACATATTGTAGAGCGATATGGCAAAGGGACGGTAACATCTGATGTAGTTGAAAAGAAACATCATGAAGCTCAACTTTTACAACTTAACTGTGACAAAGCGCATCAAATTTTGAACTGGTATCCACGTTGGAGTGTTGAACATACATTAGACATGACATCAGATTGGTATAAAAAAGTACTCAATGGAGAGAGTGCAGAGGATGTAACCAGACAACAATTACATGAGTATTTTCCGGAGTTATTATGATTGATGGGGTTATCGTTACACCGCTACGACAAATGTTTGATGAAAGAGGAAAAGTCATGCACATGTTGCGTGAAGATTGTCCTGTATTCTCAAAGTTCGGTGAAGTTTATTTTTCTTGTACATACCCTGGAGCTATAAAAGCTTGGCATTTACATAAAGAAATGACTCTTAACTATGCCGTTATACACGGTTCAATTAAGTGTGTACTTTTTGATGACAGACCAGATAGCAAAACACGTGGGAACGTTGCTGAATATTTTTTATCCCCCGAAAACTATTGCTTACTGACCGTGCCTCCTCTTATCTGGAATGGTTGGAAAGGAATTGGTAATGAGGTGTCTATTGTAGCTAACTGTGCGACTATTCCACATGATCCCGATGAGATTGAACGTAAATCAATATTTGATCCAATTATTCCATATGATTGGAATATAGAACATAAGTGAACATATAATGCGCGTAATTATAATTCTTTTATGTAATAGAATTATATTACTGTGAGGTTACTTATAACAGGTGGTTTAGGCTATCTAGGTGGACGACTTGCGCAGGCGCTTTCAAAGCAAACAAATTATGAAATATTTTTAGGTTCCCGTAGAATTGTAGAGTCACCCACCTGGTTACCATCAGCAAATATCGTTCAGACTTCATGGGATATGCCTACTTCACTTGATAAATTAACATATGGTATTGATTCTATTGTGCATTTGGCAGGGATGAATGCACAAGATAGCTCTGCAAATCCAGTTGCAGCATTAGATATGAATGGATTAGCAACTGCACGATTATTACATTCTGCTATTAGACAAGGCGTAAAACGTTTTGTTTATCTTTCAACTGTTCACGTTTATGGTAGCCCTTTATCGGGTGTCGTTACTGAAGAAATGTGTCCTTCATCACTCCATCCATATGCAAGTAGTCATCGTGCAGGCGAGGATGTTGTTCGTGAAGCTCATAACCGAGGTGAAATTGAAGGAGTTGTTATCCGTCTTTCAAATTCGTTTGGTGCCCCAGCTCATCAGTCAGTGAATTGCTGGACGTTACTGGTTAATGATTTATGTCGCCAGATAGTCACATCAAAAAAAATGGTGTTACATTCTTCAGGGCAACAAACAAGAGACTTTATCACTTTGAGTGATGCCTGTAGAGCTATTCAACACTTGCTGGAATTGCCCGTAGATAAGTTAGATGACGGTTTATTTAATGTTGGAGGGATGTTTACTACAACAATATTAGAATTCGCAATGATTTTGCAAGCTCATGCTAGTAAAAAATTTACTGATGATATACCAGTATTACACTTGTCAGAAGAAATAGATGAGATTTCTCCACATTTCAAACTATGCACAGACAAACTTTCTCAAACTGGATTTGAGTTAACGTCAAATCAAGATTTTGAAATTGATTCTCTTCTTGATTTTTGTATTAATAGTTTTAAAAAGTAGTAGAGAAGAGAAGTTTGGAATATGAAGTTTAAAATATATCAATTACCCTTTATGCTGATAATATTGGCAATGCCAATACCGTGGGCTTCAAGTTTCCCAAGTTTAGGTCTGGTTACTTGGCTACCTGAAATGGTGGCTATATTTATATATTTGTATATGTTCTCTTCTGGGAAATTTAATCTGACATTTAAAAAATCACACTTCATTGTTGTGTTGATATTGTTTGTTCATTTAGTCTACCAAATTGTTAGTGGGAAAGGTGTGGGTGGGGGCGCCATTATAAGTGTTAGTTTAATGAGTGTATTGTTTTTTATATTTTTCAAAGCTGGTTATTTAAATAAAAATTATAAAAATATAATCAGTCAAATTAATGTTATCTATATAATACATATTTCTTTTATTCTTGTTGAGCTTATACTTATTAAGCAAGGGGCTGCAGATATACTTTTGGGTTTATCAAATGGTAATTATAAAGCAGGCCTTCCTGAAGAGTATGCTCTGGTACCACAATCTATTTTAAAACAAAGCCAAGCAGCATCGATGTTGTGTTTTTTTTCTGCTTCCTGGTTTTATATGTTGTATATTTCAAGAAAAAAACTAAACGTTAATTATGAGATTAAGTTTTTTATAGTATTAATAAGTTCTATTGTTTTATTTATCATTTATCCTACAACTACAATGTTAATAGTTGCATTGATTATATTGTTTTTTGTAATATATTTGATACCCTTTTCAAGAAATTTATTTTTCCGTTTATTAATACCAGTGATCGCTTTACTTTTTTTTGAGCCTGTATATTTTATGGTAACGTATAAATTAAACCCTGAATTATATGGTAATGCTTTACTCTATCAAAATTCCTTTACCAGCCCAATTATTGTGTTTTTTGAATTGCCATTAGCTGAACAGTTGTGGGGGCTTGGTAATCTTGACCATGTTGTTCAAGCAGGACTTAAAGCTGCAGATTTTGGTGCTGGAGTTGCTGTATTACAAATTGGTATTATTTTAGGAATAGTTTTGATACTGATTCTTCTTTCTATGACACTACAAATGTTAAGGTTTAGCTATAAAAAATATATGCATAATTTGTTTTGTTTTCCATGGGTATGGCTTGGAACAGTGAACGCCCTATTTGTAATAGGTGGTTTGCTTTCTTTAGTGCACTATACACCGATAATTCAAACGGGAGGACGGACTCTTTTTTCTTATCATATAGCAATTACGATGTTTTCATTATATCAATTAGTAGTGTATAGACGTTCTTTGAAATCCCAAGGGCATGAAAATTGAAAGATTTAATTTCTGTGGTTATACCAACTTATAATCGGGCTGATGATTTAAAGAAAGCTATTGAATCAGTTATAAATCAAACCTATGCTGATTGGGAGTTATTGGTTATCGATAACCATTCAACGGATCATACTCGTGAAATCATTGATAATATTAATGATAAACGCATCCGATTGTTTGAGATCGATAATCAGGGAGTAATTGCCGCTTCACGAAACTTGGGCATTAATAACTCAAAAGGAAAGTATGTTGCATTTCTTGATTCAGATGATATCTGGACAGAAGATAAGCTTGAAAAATCAATGTTCTGGTTAAATCAAGGATATGATGTTGTTTATCATGATATGGATATTGTATCTAATAATTTTTTTTACTTTGGGCCTCATCAATTTACAACGCGAAAGCTAGAGCAACCTGTTTATAGCGATCTACTTGTTAATGGGAATACATTGCCAACCTCTAGTGTTGTTGTAGAAAAAGGGATGCTACTTAAGGCTAATGGGTTTAATGAGAGTATAGAATTTATTGCCGGCGAGGATTATGATTTATGGATTCGATTGAGTGAGATGACTCAACGATTTAAGAAAGTCGACGGTACGCTTGGTAATCTAAGTAAGGGAAATGATAATGAGTTTTCCTCTCTCCGTTTAATTTTGATCTTATCTGAATTACAAAAAAAATATATTTCACGCTTGAGCCCAAGTGAACAAGCTCAAGCATATCTAAACTGGATAGAATATGCATATGGTCGTTCATTATATAATCAGAAAAAATTTAAAAAAGCAAAAAATCACCTCCTTAAGGTTTACTCTACCTCAAATAAAATAACCTATCGTATTAAAGCGTTTTATATGTTAAGTGTAATTGCATTCCGTAAAGTTATTAGCTTTACTTTATGAATATTATTCATATCATAAGTGGGCTTAATCGGGGTGGTGCTGAATCTATACTATATAGCTTGGTATCCTCACCTTCGTTATGTAAGCACACAGTTATATCTATGACGGATGAAGGAGTTTATGGGCCCAAGTTGCGTGATTGTGGCGTAAATGTTCATGTACTTGGAATGTCTAGAGGTTTTATACAATTACGTAGTTTATATCGGTTGTATAAAATCATTAGAGAGGATAGACCTGATGTAGTACAAACTTGGATGTGTCATGCTGATTTTATTGGTGGAATTATGGCAAAATTGGCAGGGGTAAAATCGGTAGTGTGGGGTATTCACTCTACACGTTTGGATTTTGATATTCGTTCTCTACCCCCCTGTGTCAGGATACATGTCCGCTCAGTAATTTGAGCATTCAAACCAAAGCAGGAGGCGGAAAGTGAATAAAAGATGTCTAAATATAGCCAA
>Ga0233440_1001376_pt1 | contig 22647 bp, 17 predicted proteins | sample SI_123_September_5_FD_182791 | JGI IMG/M metagenome (GOLD analysis project Ga0233440, IMG submission 182791) | Seawater microbial communities from Saanich Inlet, British Columbia, Canada - SI_123_September2016_120_MG | ecosystem: Environmental > Aquatic > Marine > Inlet | place: Canada: British... | reverse complement strand
TCTGCAACCATGTAGGTTCTCTCTTAGCTTCTTCGTGCATAGTATGTATCTCAGCTTGAAGTTCACTAATAATATCCATGTTCTCTCTGCGATTAGTGTTGTCATGGTCATCTGGATTATAGTTCATTTTTTTAATGCATCCGCTATCTTAGGAGTAATTTTTTCAATACTTCTACCGGCTACATAACCACCTAAACCGAGTTGTAATAGTGTCCATGCCTCTTCAGCAAGTGGGGTAGGTAAAAAACCTAACGAGTCTAAAACAACTAACACAAGAAATGTTAACATTGTTATAGGTCGCCAACTGCTTTGTATCCATGAACTACCTTGAGCTTCAGCTACTATAATATCTGATTGACTCTTTAATAATTGCTGTTCGTACTCCATAGTTTTTTCAAATACGGAGAACTGTAATTTATAAAATTCTAATCTTAGTGATTCTCTTTCTTCATCAGAAGTATGGATATCATCTATAAGTTTTGCTACAGGAGTTATAGCAGCTTGTAAGAATTTAAAGATACTCATAATAGATAATCCTCTGGAAGTATATAATTAATCATTAACGAATAAACTCTAGTTCAGAAATTAAATTATATTGATCTCTTATAACTTTGATTCCTGTAACTTCTTGTTTATCTTTATTCTGTTTCATAAGAACACCCAGAGCTTTAAGCAGTAGATCTTTATTAAATTCGTTACTTTTAGTAACAGTTGTCTGAATTGTTTTAGCTGTATTGATATTATCAACTAAAGTTTTCTGCATAGTAGCAGAAAGCTTGTCTGTATCAACAGTTACATTTACTTCAACAGGTTTACTATTAGTTAAAAGTTCCTCTAAAGGTACTCCTGCATCTAACAATTCTTCTATAGATAATTTAGATTTAGACACAACCTTCCTCAACCATCTGTTTTAAAGCTCTTAATATATTATCACTTTTTACAATAAGAGTACTATACCGGGTCTTACTAATACCTGCAAAAGCAGATAGTTTAGCGTCCTTTTTATAGACAGAAGGATTTGGAATAACAAACTTACTAGTATCTATTTGACTTAACTCATCTACAAATTTAGAAACTACTGGCGGTTTAGTATTAGTAAGCAGTTTCAGTTCCTGCAGGGCATAACGGTGTGCACCAGCTTCTAGTTTAATAGCACTATCAGCTAAATATTTGTTACTAGCATCTTCAAGATTAAAGCTTTTTGCAATAGCTTGTGATGTAACAGAAAGATACTTTTCTGTTAAGTTTTTCTGTTTAGTGTGTCCAACTTCGTGTGCAACAATAAACTCTAATAGTGTTTCAATCGGTAAAGCATTTAGGATACCTGGTAAATTGATATTAAATTTGTCTAGTAAATACTGTGTGGTTACATTCTTCTGTCTACTGACTAAAGAATCTGTTTTACCGGTTATATGTGCAATAACTTCAGCTTTTGTAATTCCTTTGCGTAACGTTATTTTTCCATTAGTTGTTACCGCTAATGAACCATTATCATCAATTTTTTCAGTAAGTGTAACTTCTACTTCTTTATCACCAACACGAACAGTACTTTTTTCTCCTGCAGGTTTAGTTATAACTTTTTCTTTTTCCCTTTTAGTTTTTGAAGTATCTCCGACTATCTCATTAACTGTTTTACCTACTCCAAGTTCTAGCTTATTGCCGACCATAACTAATTTGTCAGTAGGTCTAGAGGTGGCTACATATAAAGATCTTAAAGTGTCTACCCATACCGGTGAACCCGTAGTTCCTGTTATGTTGCTGTAATCTACGTATACAGTTTTATATGTACTGCCTTGTGCCTTATGTGTATTAATTATGTAAGCTGGCCCTAATCCTTCAGTCAGTCCCCTAATTATACTATCTGCTATTCCTGGATACCTTTTCTGGTTAGCGGAGAACTGCTTTATTAAAGCTTTCTTAGTATTCTTATTTCCTATAATAATATCATAATTCTTACTGTCAATTGAAACAGGAAGCAAATCTACTGGTATGCCTATATAAGTACCGCTGCCTACCGTTTTTGGTATATCTATATAAGTTTGTCTTGTTTCCCCTGTAACAACTACTTCATCCCCGTTGTGCAAAGAAGTAGCAGATACTTCTCCATTTTTATAAGTAGACGCAATAGCACCAATCATTAAATGCTCGTCTACCAGAAAAGGATATTTTTCTACATCGGCAGCATGTGGGTCATTCGGAAACAGTTTTGCCCGTATTCTGGCTCTTATGTTTTTACTACTTTGATGTGCAGCATTATTATAATTAATCCATTTTACATTGAATTGGTCTTCTAGGTGTTCTTCAACAAATTCATCTATTATTGGATTAATATGTCCTGATTTATACAGAACCGTACCTTGTGCAGTTTTGCTGTCTTTACCGTCAAAAATAATATTAGGGTTTCTTTTACCCCTTATAAATTTAGCTCCTTCACGGATAGTAGAATATACATATTCAACAGCATCTGCCAAGATGTCTGTTACTTGCAGTATAGGTGAGTCACCTTGTTGTCTCATACGCTGGTACAAAGACGCAGTATTTGAAGAATCTACATCTGCGCTTAATGGATTACTAAACCCGGTCAGTTTGCTGAATACAGGAGATATACCTAATTTGTTAGGATCGCCTTTCTTGTCTACTGGGGGTAACTGCACATTATCTCCCATAAAGATAATGCGTGCATGTATCTCTTCTGCCAGATCTAATAACGACTCAACAGTACTGAGCAATGTCATAGAGGCCTCATCTACCACAATTAACTTAACACCTTCAGTCCGTAGTCTTTCTACACTATTTTCGTACAACATTAAGTCTTGTTTAAAATCTTCTCCTTCTTTTTTGCTAGGTACTAATCCCAATAGAGAAGCTATAGTAGAAAAGTTACTAAATTCTTTAGCGGAATTTTTTATTACCTGTTTTGCTTTATGCGTAGGCAATGCAAACTGTACTTCACTGGCAGGTACACCCATCTCTCTTATGGCTTTACTTATTACAGTAGTTTTTCCTGTACCACCTCTGCCAGATAATATAAAAATACGGTTAGTGGTTAAGTTACTCCACCAATTTTTTAGTGAATCAATTGCTGTAGTTTGATCAGCATTTGCATAAATATCTTTATTAGGAAACAGTCTATATTTTTTAGGCGTTACTACTTCTTTAGTCCCAGTAGATTCTAGAGGAGTACTAACAGCTTTTTCTGCTTTAACTTTTGTTTCCGTCTTTTTAGGCTCAGCCTTTGTTTTTGGTTTAGCTTTATCATCTCGTTCTTTAACCCAGGCATCTATTAAAGAATTAAATTCATCTATATTCTGTGGAGTAACTTGAGATAATTGACTAGTTACATGTGCTTTAAGTTTTGGATACTTTATACCTTCAATTTTCTTTAATAAAGCATCATACTTCTTATTGTACTCAGTATCGCTAGATTCTGGCTCTTTAGAGGCTGTTTCAGCAGACTTCTCAGGTTTGGCTTGTGATTGCTTGTCTGTTTGCTCAGACGGCTTAGAAGGGGCTATATTGGCTAAAGGAGACTTATTGAAAGAAGCTTTAGCTTGAGCATCAAACAGCTCAATATGTTTATCTATTAAGGCTATTTCAGAACGTAGCTGTTTTTCAAATGCAGCTGCATGCTGTTTATACCCCTTAGGAGGATGTTCTAATTTGTATACTTGGCTATCTCTAAAAGATACCAATGCCTGCATTGTCTTAACTAATGCTTTAAAGTTCTGTGATTGTATGGCAGAAGCTACTTTTTGTTTATACTGCTTAACTCCAAGAAAGCCTTTTACAGGATCTCCTTCTACAATATCTTTATTTACTTCTCCTACACTGGTAGCTTGTTGTCTAGCTTCTTCATAAGTTTTAACTACTGTTTTATCTTCAGTAGATAAGTCGTTAAAAAATATATTCCCTTTAATGCTGCTTAAGGTTTTAGTCTCTACATCTCCACCAGCTTTAAGTGTATTAACTACTGTGGCTACTGCTGCTTCACTAACTTCGGCAGAGACATCTTTAGAGTTGTTAATAACCTCTTCTGCCTGTTTAGGTGTAAGACCAGTAGTTTCTGCAGACTTTACAGCTAATGCTATATCGGTAAGTATTTTAACTTTACTGCTTAATTCTAAAATACGATCTACATCTTTACTGCTTCCTTCTGCAGTAGCGTCAATACCTGCATTGGCTTTGTCTATCAGGTCCAATACAGAAGAGAGATTATCTTTATGTTCTTCGAAAGTAGTAAATTTAGAGGTGTCTTTTTCTATAGCTGCTTCTGCAGCAGTTATAAAATCATTGCTGGCTACAGCTTTTTCTTGACGTTTAGTTGTGCTTGTTTCTATAGCTTTATCTATTGCTTTTGATGCTTTATCAAGAGTTTTAGAAGCAGCTGTTTTAACTCCTCCAGAAATTCCAGATACTGCTTTTACTCCTCCACCTACTCCAGCACCAATAGTTGCGTTGACTGCAGGAGTTTCCAGCAATGCAGGGTCTAGTAGGCCTGTAACAGTATCACCTCTACCAGACAGTTCTGTTAAATATTCTGCTGAGTATTCTTGTACACTTTCAGCAGTACTGCCTTTACCAACATTCCCCGCTGTACCTAATAGTGTTTGTTTAGATTTAACTGCTTTCGCTACATTGCCTAACTTACCAAACAAGAACTTAGATTCGATAGTTTCAATAGCAGCTGATACGCCAGCAGCAATCATTATGTTCCGCAAATCATCACCATCAGGCTCTAATCCATTATGTGTTTTTTTATGGCGGTCTATTGATTGCTGTGCTCTATCACCGAATACGCCAGCATAGGCCATTGCAAGAGCACTACCACCCTTGGCCATTGCTGCCATAGTAGCAAACGACTGACCAAATACTTGTGGCAATGCTGCAGGGTTATTAACAATAGAGCCACCAAGTCCAATCAGCACATCTACTGCTCCACTGTTATCGCGGTAAGCCCGGGTAGCATCTTTGTGAAATTTTTCTGTAAGAAGAGGGTTATGAAATTTATCAGTAAAAGACTGTGCATGATCTCCCAAGATGTCAAAGAAATCTAACATATTTACATTCATGGCACTTTCTTCACCACCAACAGCATTAGCTATTATATTGGGAAAAGATAGTACAGAATTTAGAAGAGTTCCACCACCACTTACAAGAGAACCGGCAGTATTGACCAAGTACCCCAAGCCAGTCTGAACCGTAGCATCGTGAAGATAATAAGGAAATTCTCTTGGATTGTTTATAACAACCTGTTCATCTTCGACGTTAGACAAATCTACTGTGTTATAAGGCACGTTAGATAAGTCTAATGACCTATAAGGTACAGCACCAAGATCTATTTGTTTCTGAGTAGTTGTATCAAATAACTCATCTTGCTTTTTTGCAAGAATAGAGTCAAACAGTTGAGTATCGTCAGATAGCGTAGACATCTAATTAATCAGTTTTTAATTGTTTTTCTGCAGCATCAATTTGCTTACGCAATTCCTCACTACTTACTCTAGATGCTATATCTCTACTTTCTAAAAGAGTTGTTAACTCTAATTGTATGTTAAGTCTGTCTACCTTTTCTTTGCCTTTTAAATTGCTGTCTATAGTCTTTTTTAATTCTTCTTGTAAATTTCTTATTTTACTGTCTTCTAGCTGTCTTCTAGCTTTATTTACAGCACGAGTTAAAGGATCAACAACTTCTTCTTCTTCTTTAGGTCTCAATTCAGGGTCAAAACTGCTTCTTTCTATTGTTCCTGTTTTGTTTGCTTCAGAATTTTTCGTAGTATCACCTCTTAAACGGGCTTCTTCTACGGCTTTAGAATAAGCTTTATCCGGAGTTACCAAGAAGTCTTTTACATCTCCAATAAAGTCAGTAGTAGCTTTTGTTACTTTTTTTAGATCGTTACCAACATTTTTACTATATTCATAGGAAGTCCTAATTCTTTTTACTTCAGTTTTTACTCTGGCATTGCTTATATTATTTACATCTTTATCCGACATAAAGGATAGCAATTCTGGGTCTAAACTAATTAAATTGAACTGGTTTATGTCAGGATCAATACCTATTATCTCACCATCTTTAAAAATTAGAGGAGAATCCGCAGTATTAGCCGCTTTTATTTTATCTTTTCTTGATTTCTGTACAACAGTTATTGGTGCAGTAATTGCAGCAGGTTTTTTGTTACCTGTATCCAACAGAGAAAACGCTTTTGCTCCACCAGTAGTTTCGGGATCAGCAACAACATTATTTTGTGCCTCAACAGCTTTATCTAGAACACGGTTATAAGCTGCTCTATTAAAAGCAGTATCTCTAATAAGAGCATCTTTCTTTATTCTAGCTAATGCTTTCTTTTTATCCTGAACAGTTCTCTGTTCTGAGTTAAGAAGGTTTTGGTCAATATCTCTTTTAGCGTTAGCAGCTGTTAATAGGTTTTGCTGCAATACAGAATCTCTTGCTATACCATCTATTAACGTTATCATATCGTCTATGTTTATAGCTTTGCTGCCTGTATCAGGAGCTGTGTCGATAAGTGTACGTAAAGCATCATCAACCATCCAGGGTTGTACAGTATTATTGTTAACACCTTTCTTGTATAGACCATCTATAGTTCTTTTTAGCTTTTCTCCACTTTCAGCAAAGAAGTCCCTCCAAGAACTTATATTAGCTAATTCATCAACAGTATCTTTTACTGTAGATGCTTTCATAGACAACAATGCTTGTGCTTCAGTAGGATTATGCTTGGTTTCTCTCTCTATCCGTGCCAACTGTCTATCAGCACCTAATCTTTCGTGAGCCAATGCCTGGTCCAGTTTAACTTCTTCTGCTACATACAGAGCATTTTCTTCTGAAGTAAGAGTATTTAAACTTTTTCTGTACGCAGTATGGTCAGCAGCTAATTTTTTAGCCTGTTCATCAGAAGCATTAAATTCAGTTTTAGCTCGCTGTGTAAGACCTTTAGTGTACTCACGCTCTGTCTGTACAGGAACAAATTCAGATTGTCTTAACAGTTCACCGAATTGTGCTTCTTGCTCTGGAGTAGTGCCTTCAGCAAAGTTGATAGTTCCACTTTCATCTACACCTGCAAAGTTTGCAATAGCAGGATTATTTGCAAGAATATTTTCAACGATGGGTTTATTTTCAGCTAATCTAGTATCGTATTGTCCTTGCAGCTCTGTACCTAATAATGCTAATTGGCGTTCTTGTAACTGTGCTTGAGCTTGCTGTAATGCAGCACTGTCTAAATCAGCCTGCCTTAAGCCTTCTATATTAACATTTGTCAAGTCTTGCAGATTACCGGCTTCTCTTAGCCCGGTAGCAAATAATCCTTTTTGTTCATCCTGTAAATTAGCTTTAGCGGTTTCTGCCATAGAAGTAGCTTTAGTTAGGGCTGTATTAAACAGATCTCCAGCTTTGCTCAGATCAGGTGCTTTAAGATTGGATATACCAGTCTGCGCATAAGGTATGGAAGAAGCCATTAGACAGTACCTCTAACTCTACGATCAGCTGTTTGGTTTTTAACAATATCAGCTAGGTCACTTCTAGAAGCTCCACTCTGTACTGCTCTGGCTCTAGCCCTATCTGAAATAGCCGCATTCGCTATATTCGCTCGATTGGATAAATCAGTTTTAGCCAGACCTCTACTAAAATTAAAAGCAGCCCCTTCTAACCCATACTGCTTCAGTCCAAGTATTCCACTTCCTAAAGCACTAAAGGCTTCTAGACCAGGAATTAGTTTCCCGTCTTTGCCCAGTAGTTTAGACAGGATTCCTGAACTTTCTTTATTAGCCCCACCTAACAAGTTTGTTGGCAAATTAACAGCATTTCCCATGCTTTGGTACTGAGGTATGTTAGTAAAAGTGCTTGGATCAGCTGCATTAAAGTTAGGGAAAAGAGGTTTATACCCAGTATTTTGAGGTTGCACATTTGTAGAAGGTGCAAAGGCAAATGGTTTTGAACCAGCATATTGGTCAAGAGATCCTAACCCATTAGCAGCAAAAGGTGATTGGTATTGGTATGCTTCATTAGCCATGGTGGTTACCGTATATAGTCAAGGTTTAAGTTATTATCTACATAATTATGCAGTTGGTCAAATACAAGCTGACCGGGAGCTGTATTCAGTGTACGGGTATAGAAGTCATTAGGATCTTCATATGCGTATGTTGAAGCATTAATTGCTGCTGAAGGATTAAGCCTATTATCTGCGTTTAAGATATCTTGTGCTTCCTCTATTTCAGTTTCTAGTGCTTCTTTATCTTTTCTAAAATCCTCATACTCTTGTTCTAGCACAGAGTACTGAGATTTAGTGTATGTGTTTAAAACGCTGGAGGCAGAATTAGTAAGTCTGAGAAGTTTTTCTGCAGTACTTAATTTAGTAAGAGCCATTTTGCTTAAACTATTATAACTAACGTAAATAGCAGTAAAAGCCAAAATAACTTTTGCTAGATCATTATTGCCAAACTTGAGAAATAGTTCTGTTAATATAGCCTCAAAAGCGTATTGTTTGATTATTGCTTTTCCAAGCTCAATCAATACTTCTGAAGTTGAACCAGAAGGATCTCCAAGCAGTGCTACTACAGAAATAACTCTCAGAGTAAGCTGCAGTAAACTTAAAAATGCTCCTGTCTGGTACCATTTAAGATACTGAGAGTCTGAAGCGTATATCAGCAAATGTTTAGAGGAAGAAATAATAGTATCTCCTTCGGAAGTAAGAAGATCTACGATATCTAAATGTCTTAAAGGTATTATAAAATTTTTATGTTCTGGAGTAAGTTCCAGGCCTTCTGTAAAAGTAACTAGGTTAACGGGGTGAATCTTCCCACCAGAAACAGTTTTAACCATGTGGTAAATATATAACCCATGAATTACTATTTCCGTATAAGTAGATAGAGTGGTTTGATGCCTGATAGTCACATAGTCTAGCAGGTATTCAAGTTCTTCCTCTAAATCACCGTCAGGTACATACGTGTGTGTACCATTAATACTGAAAGTTACAGTATACGTATCACGTTCTGATACTTTGCCTTCTATTTCAGTAACTGTTACATAATTGTATATAAGATCGTAATCGAAGGTTTCTTCGTTAATCAGTAGTGTTGAAGGTGTAAACAGTACTTCATCAGCTAGTGCAGTATCAAATGTTTCTTTAGTGCCAGCTATCGACTCTAAACTACTGAAGAGCTTAAACAGTATCTCCTTTTCTTCCTGTGTATCAGAATAGATGTTTATGCCATATATTACAAAAATGTCTGAGATCTTATCAAGATCAGCAATATTAACTAATTCATTTTTGCTGTTATACTCTTTTGTTACTTGGTCAGTAAAATCATCTAGATTTATTTTTGTAGTTCTTAATAAATTTTTTGTTGTTATGTACAATTCAGAAGTTTTATCGTCATTAGTATTTTTATCGTTATACCTGATAGGCACTATAGGTATAAATTCTTCAGCAGAAGATGCTGTAGGTAATCCGTAAATATAACTACTCTTTGCGTAGTTGTAACAATTTATTAAATCTCTCTTATACCCTGTAAGAGTTTGGTATTTAATAGTATCCGTTAAATCTTCGTTGCGTGAAGAAGCTAAACGGATAGCTTCTGCTATACGGTTTTTAGGTTTTTCGTTGACAAGAGGGACAGTCTGTACAGAAGTACTAACTACTGTTTTACCACTAAAAGGCCATCCCATAACACATTTTACTCAACAGTAATTGTTACAGTATCAAAATCTGTCTGTGGGGTATCTTCATCAGACTCGATAGTAAGCCTAAATACGTAATCTCCAGGAACTATACCAATATCTGCAATAGTGGCTTGTGCTGCATCTGCGTTGATTATAGTAGGAGATGTTGCTGTATCAGGAACAGAATCTACTGTCCAGGCCCATGTAGCTATCTCTATAGACGTATCCAAGTCTGTAGGAGAAGTTGATCCTGTACCATCTAATTGTATGTAGCTGCTAACAGCTACTGTTTGATCATTACCGGCATCAGCATTGAACTTGTAAATGCTCTCTGTTATTTCAATACCTTTACGCAGTTTGATAATTAAGTCTTCTATATCATCATTTCTGGCTCCATCAGGAGCATCTATAGCGTCACCAGATACTGATTTGGATATTCCCCAGGAATCCATCATAATCTTTAATGCTTTTTGTTCAGCATCCCGGGCAAATCCGTCTGTCTGAGCTTGGTGTAAAGCTTTTTGTTTGCCTATTGTTCCAAGCACAGTATTGCCATCTACAATATCTAAAATTTGTGCTTGTTCTGTAAGGGCTCTTTGCTCCAGCAGTGCAACTTCTGCAATTCTACGTGCTTCAGAAGAGGTAACTTGTTCTACTACTCCTACATAAGCTACAGCTTGTGCTAATGCAGTTTGCATAGATCCTAAATAGACATTAGCGTAATCCTTACCCTGCAATCTACCAAGTTTAAACTGAGAATCCAGTTGAGAGTTGATACTGTCCATGAACTTATCAAAGTAACCTGTACCGTTAGGGGTACCAGTAGTTATGTCTGTAATATCAACCATCAGGATTCTCAGTATAAGTTAGTCTTTAGCAGCAATAGCTTGTTGCTGAGCTAAGTCTTTTAGTTCAGCTTTTGTAAGAGGAGGAAGTACCTCTATAACAAATTCAGGCAATAGCTTAGATTTTCTTACATCCTTACCATGCATGCCTTTTATAGTATAAAATTTACTGTATTTCTTTTCTTTTAACGCTTCGTAAACGATATTAGATACGTGCCAACCTGCTTCCCAATCCAAAGGTATGTACTCCTTATGAGTACCAAGTTTGGCAGATCCTACCGAAATAAATACGGTTTCGTCATTCTTTTTGTTAGGGTTATTGCAACTAAGCCTAATTCTTACCTGTCTATTAGTGTTTCTTTTTGTTGCTTTAGCTTGTTCGGCTGAATACTCTGCATGAGTCATCATGGAGAATGTTTTACCTGGTTGTTTGGTGAAAGGTTTAGCAGGCTCATCTCCTGCTGTACCGTCATTTAAAAAATTATTTACTCTAGTACGGAGTTTGTCTACTCCTGTATTAGGATGAAATTTAATACCCAGACTGGTAGCTCTTTTTTTAAGAGTAGTTAACTCGTCTGGAATAGTGTTTTCTGCTACTTCTGTATCATTCATTTGTATGTCCTCTGCTTAAGCAGGTTTTTGTTGGATGTATTACTTTAAATTTACTTCTTCTTTACTACAGCTTTTTTCTTTACTGTTGGTTTTACTTCAGTTTCAGCTTTTCGTTGTTTCATCTTTAAACGTAGAGATTGTTTAGTGTGTACAGTCATAATATTTTCCGGTTAGCTAATAAAGGGTAGCCCCGAAGGGCTACCGATTAGGTTAAGTGCTTACCACTCAGCTACAGACCATAGTACAGCCAAACGTTCAGGCCTAAGGATCATAGTACCGTAGTACCATTTGATTGAATAGAATCCTGTTTCGCCAAACTTATCCAGTGCGTAAGAAACATCACTTTCAGGTTTAACATGCTTGATCTTAAACTTCACAGTCTTTCCATCAGTTTGGAAACCGATAGTAGTAAAAGAACCATCACCAACTACTAGCATAGGATACGCGTTGTAGCTTAGTGAAGCACCATCTGCTGCTGATCCATAACGGAAAGAAGAAGTTTCTTCCAGGGCATCAGAAACATCAGCACCAGCACCTTGCTTATGCATCATTTCAGGTACAACAATGAAACGGAAGTTATCAATAGCACCAAACTCACCACGAGCAACATTACCTGCATCAGCATACTGAGCAACAGGAATAAATGCTTTGTTATCATGATAATCAGTCATACGCATGACAGTAGACTGCAGCTCTGAACCGATATAGATATACCGAGCAGCATTGACTACTTTGGTATCGACCATACGAGAACCCATAATAACCTTAGTCATTTTAGGTGTACGGTTATTGTCTAACTCAATTCCAAGTTTAACCAGGTCATCATAGTTAACAGTACTGTTTGTGTTACCAGCAGCAAAAGGATTAGCGGCTTCTTCACCATTAAGAGTAGCAATAGAAGTAGCTGCTCCAGCATAACGTACAACACCAGCACCGTTAATTAGATCAATCTGAAGTTGGTCTTCAGTGATTTCATTAGCAGCTTTAACTGACTCACTGGTAATATGTCCCAGTAGTTCAGCATCAGAATCAAAATCTAGAGACTCTTTAGTGTACTTGTCATGAATACCGAATTTTTCGATAGTACCTTCAATTTCAATACGCTTGTGACCAATACGGTTAACTTCTCCACCAGACTCACCTAATGCAGGAATCTTACCCTGGATAGTACCGATATCTTTACTGGAACCGTATAGGTTACCGTAAGGGGCACTAGCAGTTGCAGCGATAGCTGTCATTGCATAATCAGTACTGATAGCAGTAACCAGTTCTGCATAAGAAGCAGCAGCATCAGCAGCTACGTCAGTGATAGATGCACCAGCATAACCCTGACTAACTGCCCAGGCATTGAAATTAGCTTTAGCTTCTAAAAGAGCAGCAGCATCACTGGTAGTAGAGTCACCACGAAAATAAAAGGTTTGAGATTCAGCACCGTTAAGAGGAAGTACTGAAATATAAGCAATAGATAAAGTACCAGCAGAAGGAGCAGCACCTAAAGCATCAAGTCCTTGCTCATTCTGGTTACGATCATCCAGTACAGGAAGATAATGGAACTGTTTAATCTTCTTGCCCATATTTTTAGGCATAGCAATAACACTTGCCAGCTGACCAAAATAGGATTCTTTAGCTGCTTCTACTAACGCTTTTTTGTTGTAGTAGTCAGTACGAGTTTGTTCACCAATACTGGAGTCACTTCCGCCAGCTGGATCATTATAAATTTGTGTCATTTGGGTTCACCATAAATTAATTACATAAAGTTTCTTTCAGCCAACTTATTAAATTCTTCATCAGAAAGACTAAGTGGGTTAAAAGCGTTATTAGCCTTCTTTCTAGCAGAACTAGAAGTAGAGCTTGCAGCTTTTTTCTTTTTACTTAGTTTAGGATCTACAACCTTTTTCGTTGTGGTACTAGTTTTAGCCGGTGCAGCAGACTTACTTTGAGAAGAATTAAATCCTCCGTTAGCATTGATTGCATCACCTACCGTCTTGTACGCATCCAAGTCAGACATGCTTGATGGAAGTTGGCCCAACATACGTTGAGTTTCTACAGCAGCTGCAATTTTAGTATAAATGCCTGATTGCACATGGTCATTTAGTACTTTAATAGCTGCTGGGTTATCCAGTAACATCTGTTTACTTGTAGCATCCCACTCTTTGCTAATGATATTGAGAGTCTGAGAGTAAGAATCTGTGTCTCTAATACTTCCTAGAGTTTCATCTAATTCAACTTCTTTGTCATTTACAGTGTAGTTATTTGGGTTATAGTCTATTTTTTCGTCTGTGTCAATATCATGGACATCTAACCCGCTTTCCTTGACCAATTTAGTAAGTGCTGCAGGGTTTTTCTTATCTAAATCAATCAAGTAGTTTAATTTGCCTTCATCGAGCAAATCATTATTTTCAAGCATTTTAAGAATACGAAGATTAGGCTTCAATCCTGTCATTTTCTTATGGTAATTAGCACCCATCTGCATAAGCGTTCTGGCTTCTTCTACAGAGCTGATACTAATTTCTTTACCATTCGCTTTAAAAGGTTTTAAAAGCGCATTGTGTTGTGCTTCAAAATCAATCTGTTCAGCTTCTTCTGGTTCTTCCGAAACCTCTTCATCAACTTCTTCTGACTGCTCTTCTGTTTCAGTATCCGCAGAAACTTCTTCTTCTTCCTCAGTTTCTTCCTGAGGTTCTTCAGCTTCAGCTTTCTCTTCTACAGTTTCTGTACTTTCAATATTTTCAAGCACAGCTGTTTCAAATTCTTCATCAGACATTTCTAAAGGTTGAAAGGAAGATTCTTCAGCAGGACTTTCTTCCTGTTCCTGCTCTGCTGCTTCTTCAGTTTCAACTACGTCTTCTACAGTTTCGGTATCTTCTTCAGACATGATTATGCTCCATCACCAAGTAACACTTCTTCACGAAGTTCATCCAGAGTTTCATTATTATCCCTGATACTCTTTTTGGCAGTATTTCCTATCAATCTGACTTTATTGAAATGTTCTTTAAGGGTACCAATAGCCAACATGCAGTTATCGATGTATGCCTGATTTTCGGTAGATTGCATGTTTTCATCTGCTTTTAGGTGTACCAAACGTATAGCTTCATCATGAAAGTACCCGGTATCTACTACCAACTGGAAATCTTTTGTATGAATCATACGTTCTAAAGCATCAGCTTTATCGCTCAGTTTAGTAGCTTCAGCTAAAGTAATTTCTACTTCTTGTATTTGCTCACTAGTATTCATTTTCGTGTGTCCTCTTTAAGAGATTATTAAGTTAAGAGCTATAAGGTTGCTCGTTACCTTTACTTACGTAAATTTATATCGCAGAAGTTTCTGCTGTATCCTCTGCTAACATCTTATCAGCAGCTTTTAAATCTAAGGCTGCTTGTCTGTCATATTCTTTCTTTTCAATTTCCTGTTCTTGATCTTGGCCAGATTCTTTACGCAAGAAGTCCAGATCCTGCATATCAGCAGCACTACCAAGTTGTCTAGCTTTAGCTTGTTCAGTAACAGTTTTAGCTTCTTTAAGTCCAACATCAACGGAGTTCTCTTGGCCTTTAGCTTGCTCATTGAATACTTGTGCTTCAAGCAAAGCTATCTCAAGTTCAGCTTTTTTCTGCTGTAACGGATCAGGAGTAGGTTGATAATTATCCAATTTTTTAGCAAGTTCTGGCATCTTACGTAATCTGGCAATATCAGCCATAATCATGTATGTCATTTCTGGATCAGTATTAGGACCAACAGTCTGCAGCATAAAAGATAACTCTTGAGCTTTCTCGTTATCAGCTTCGGCAGTAGATATAGAAAGCTTGATATCAAAATTACCAGCCAGATCGTCTCTACGTATTTCTACAAATTCTGAATTGGTTATTCTAACGATTTCTACTTCAGACAGAAATTCTGCATTCATAGATATAATCTTACGACCTATCTGAATAATGCCATCAGCTATTCTACGTAACAGGATTAAGTCCCGTTTAGCGGTAGCATCTAGAGCACTTCTTATACCTGTAGCAGTGCTTCCAAGTGAAGTACCTGTAATGCCCTGGCTAAACGCTTTAACGCCTGTAAGAGCCTCTGCTTCAGCATTTTGCATATTAAGCATGAACTGAGCTGATTGTGGGATTTCAGGGTATGTATGATTAATTATGGCGGTTCTAGGGTCTACTGTGGGATTGAACTCATAATCTTTTCCGTTTTCAAACCTGCGTTTATTAGTTACATCTAACGCATCTATACGCATACCAATTTGACCATTGGCGCTACGTCCCATGATATCAATCATACCCCTGGTAACAGCTCCGGTAATCTTCTGATGTTCTTCTAACAATGCTCCGTCAGGTTCTCCGTATAGAGAATTTTTAACAGGAAGATACTGCCTAATTACGAAAGGTAGTTTTTGATCCGGAAAAGGATTCTCTTCCATGCGTATAAGTGTTTCACCTACCCAGGTAACTACAATAGGTACAGTACTGCCTGTACCGTGAATATCGTAATACCCCCAGTACTCATAAGCTTCTAGTTTCTTTCTTGGTTCATCTTTAAAACTGAAAGACGGTTGAGGGGAAACATCTGTATCTGCAGTAGACAGAGGTGAGGCAGTTTCTGTAATAATATTGTTTAAATTGACATACTCAATACCAGATTTTTCTAACTCAGACTTAGAGGTTTCAAACCGGTAGATTATGAATTCTGCTTTATCAGGATCACCTTTAGCCGTAGGATCAATGATTACATCTTTATAGTCACAGACAACTACTGTTGGCTTATTTACCAATACTTTAGTTTCTGTTTCTATTCTTGTACCAGCTTGATTAGCTACATGAGGTATGCCTGTTTGCATAAAAACATCATGAGCTTGTCTTATATCTTCTGGAAGTTGGTTATAGTCATCCGGGGATTCAAACATTAATGCATGCAGTTCTTGTTCTTGCTGCATAGCCTGTGGATCTTCTACAGGAAAAAGTTCAAATACAGGAATTTCTGTTTCTACTTCTTCGTCAGCATAATCCCAACCAACCCTGGCTATAAAAGTACCTTCATTGACTGCTGCATGAATGTAATCATCAATAAACTTAGTTTTGTTTATTTTTGTGTTGAATTGATTATTGATTATTAAACTGTTTTGAATAGCACTTTTCTTGTCTCCAGCAGCTACAGGTTCAAGATTAAATAAATCTTCAGTACTTAAGAAAGGCTCAACTAATGCTGCACACCTCCATTCTGACTGCTTACGAATAAGTTTTGGCTGTATGGAAGAATGTCCTTTAATCTTTTTAGGCTTGGCAGCACCTGTTACATTAAGATTGTCCAGCCAGGCATCTATCTTCAGCGTATAGTGCTGATGATCAGGGTATGCTTCCGTAAGTTCGCTTTTAAGATCTAACAGAGTTGGCTCGTTAACCCATTCGGTGAGCTTTTTTCTTGCAAACTCATCTGTTTTATTAGTTTCATCTGTCACAAACTTAATCCTCTATTAGGTAACCATCAAAGTCACTGGCTATACTTGTATCGTTGTCTGATACATTTTCTACTGTTACTTTTAAATCTGTTCTAGCAGAGAAAACCATAAAACCGTTGTTCTCAAATTTGTAAGGAAACCCAGTAGCTATATCAATAACCCTGTTAGATACAAATACTGTAGAACCATATTCTCTAGATCTTACAGTAGCTGTTCCTGATCCTGGTGAACCACTAGTTCTTATAAGAGATATATTACCTCGTTTGACATACAAAGTACTGCCAGCAGGTACTGTATACGCCATTATACTTGTAGCATTAAACCCTATGGGCATTAGAGCAAAAATATTAGTTGTAGTTGTAGTATGCCTTAACGTAATTTCTCCTGCATTTGCTTCTCCACTACCCACATCAGATACCCATACACGACTGCATCTGCTGTATGTTTGTGCTCCTAAAGATACCGGGGTAGTTCCATTAAGGGCTACCGTGATATCAGGCATAAGTACACCATTTTCGTCTAGTAAATTCCGTACAACAACCTCTCTTGCACCTGTACCTGCACTTGTATCATTAGCATCAGAAGAGAATATTTCCATAGTTTCAGCAGCACCTGTAGGAAAGCCGGAGTAAACAGCATCTCCGTTCCATAAGTCTTTAGGGAAAGTATCTCCTGTATCGATATTAGTTAACCTACCGAATTTACTAATCTGTGCAGTACCCGGTATTTCTCCTTTAGCTATTTTTAAGGCATAGGAAATATTTTCTAAATAGCTCATTATAGTATTCTCCAATTAGTACCATCACTTACTAGCAGTAAATTTTGGTTTGTAGCCAGTATAGCTCCGGTACTGCTGTCTATAGTCTCTGTGCTGGTTGTTTCAATTAAAACGGTATTAACAGTCACGTCTACTCTTTTTAAGTTTATAGATATTCCTGTTATTCCTGCAGCAGTAGGCAATGTAAGGGTAATATCATTAGACGTTGCATCTATAAATACAGCCAGGTTGGTAACGTCTACAGCACCATCAGCAGTTACTGTAATTGTATTCGTAAGGCCATAGACAGCAGTCTGAGCATCATCATCATAGTTATTTGTGTCTAAATTGCTTAAGTACAATGACTTAATAGTATTGGCAGAAGGAGTTGCACTAGCCCCGGCAGATATACCGTCTAATTTAACTCTATCTGCATCTGTAAAAACATTAGTATTTGAATTAGCTTCATATGAAGTTTTAATATCTGAATTACTGTAAAGGGTGTCTGTACGTAACCAATACTGTGTATGGTCATCAGCAGACAAGTCTGTAAGCATAGAGTGAGATATAATTAAATCTCCTTCTATAGCTGCATCAGGAACTGTTTGTACAGTAATAGAAGTATCACCCTCCTCTACTATAATTTCTTCTACTTCTTGTATTACTATTCCCATGATTATGCATTCACATTTTCAAATACTTCAACTAAGTCTACATTATCTTTACCACTTCGCATAATAGTGAAGACATCAGTACCAATAATTCTCTTTAAGGTACCAAAATATTTACCAGGGTTAATACTTTCTGTATCTCCGGAAGCTACTGATAGATAAGCTAAACCATTAGCTGCAATATCATTAGCATCATCACCTACAGCATGTGTAATTTTTAAAATATCTGTAGTAGAGTTTTCATGCTTTTTGAGCGTAAACACAATACTGCTGCCAGTAAGATCCTTAGTAGGATTATGTGATACCTTAATTTTAAAACTATCTCCCTGGGAGAAGTCTTTTACTATTTTTAGTTTAGACATGTTAAATATCTCTTATCTGTTATAGAGGGTAATACCTTATTCAGTCGGCTAAACGCTAAGTAACAGCATATGATTCAAAGCTATTGCGGCTTAAATTAATTATAACCTCACCGGCTGCGCTCCAATCTGCTGAGCTTGGATCTATTAATACTGTAAATACTGTAACAGTACTGCTTGTATGTGATGCGGATAAAGTCACTAAAGCCGTTGTTGTAGTGTAGTTTTCCTGTGTACCTAGAACTAAAGAACTGTCCAACTTTCTTAATGGCCTTAAGCATTCTTGAAGGTCTAACCCTGTACCAGCATTAAGAACTACCGAGCATCTAGCTTTTATAATCATGGGATGCCAACTTGTATTACTGTCATGCGTGACTGTGATAGTCATTGTTTTGCTAGTTGTTGAAACAAAAGAGTAATCTATAGGAATTATTAACTCATTCTCGCTCAATACATTTGCTGGCGCTTGTAGAACACCCTCTGAAATCACAGTGTCAGCAGTATAATCCAGTCCTATAGTTCCGCCGCCACTTACAAAGGGAGGTTTAATATAAATGATCTTACCTTCTGTTCCTTTTGCTGTATAAGTTCCACCTGATTCAATTACACCTCGACCACCTATAACTGTAACCGTTCCATACAGCGCTTTAAAAGCATAGCTACCACTTACTATTCCGTTAGCATAAGAATCAATTATAGAAATATTTCCAGAACCGCCTTGCAGATCTAAACCTGAATCACAATATTCAAAATAATGCTTAATCATTACTCCTGATTGAGACGTTAAAATAATACCTAAATCTGGATACCACTCAGTAACACAATCTTGAATATTAAAATCAGTGATATACCGCATTAAATAAGCTTGTGTACCAGCTACTTTAGAACCTGCGCCACCATGATTATAAATTCTATTCATTGATAGGGTGGTAGTCGGTTTGTTAGGATCAGACATTTGTTGATTAGCTGAAACAGCTATTTCATCTTCCCATGTGTCTATATTTTTAAGCTCTATCCAATATACTGTATTCCATCTTATTGACTCTGTAGCCCCGCGAATCTCAATAGAATTAATACCACGAACCGAAATTGTTCTAACATAGGTTGTCAGGTCTGGATTACCAATATTAATAGCAATTGAATCAGCGTCAAAACTGGTTGATACTGATTTTAAATATTTTATTTTCCCATCACCAGTAATAGATGCATCATTAACCGACAAATCGATACCGTGAACACCTTCATCTATCCAAAGTGTACACCCTTTCTCTAGATTCAATGTAGCCGCTTTATTTAAAGCTATAGCTGTAGATATTCTATAATCACCGGATGGAATAGTTGTATAAGTTCCTGCCGTGATAGCAGCGTTGATTTGGTCACCACCATCTGTACCAATACCTACGCTGCCATTAGCGTCACTCAATAAACCAAAAACTGTTGGGTCAATAATACTCTCATATCTTAACTGTAGACTCAAATCAGAGCCTAAATACATCAGACTAAAACCGCCCTCAGCAGTAGCCGCAGCACCACCAGCATCAGCTATAACATCACCCGTAAAACCTCCACCGTTTCCGCTTGTGCGCTCTTTTAGGGTTACTACATCATCAACAGTTAGACTGCCAGCTTTGCTTACGGCAACAGCTAGAGTATTAAAATATCTGTCTGTAGAAACACTGCCTTTTACTTTAGTAACCATTTTAAATATCTCTTATTTCAAGAATAAAATTTTGTTTATTCATCAGCTGGTTTAATTTCAGCATAGCTTTTCTACTTTGAAGTACTGCAGCCTCTCCATACAAAGTACCCTTAGTCAATCCTACCAGGATACAACCATCTGTATGACCGACTACGTTACCGTTATGAATGAGTATACCGCTTCTACTATCAACCTGCTGCAAGTGATAAGTAGCCCTATACTTTCCAGATGCGCTGAGTGGCAAATAAACGGATTCATAGGTTCCGACAGGTATGCAAGATACAGCTCGTTCATTGTCTTTCCACGGCAACTCTAAAGTGTGAAATACACCATCAGGAAGTACCAAAACTCCCCTGGTGCGTGTATCTGCGTATTCAGTTCTAACCAATATCATAATTCACTAATTTTTCCTGTAAGAACCCACTACACTTTACTCGCTTAAATGCTTAGTCCTATTATGTGCGCTGCGTTATCTACCACATTAATGCTAACTAACATCCTGCTTTGTACTGGCATAGTTAGATCGAATGTAGTCCCGTAAGGCGCTAATATATTACCTGTGCTGGTGATTGTTATAGGCCCACCTGTATCATTCTCAATTGTTAGAAGCCTGTCTCTTTCATTTTCTACAGCAGTAGCTGTGATTGTAGCTAATGAGGCTGCTTGTGTGCCTAACAACCGCATGTACGAGGCTTTTCCAACATTAACAGTAGCACCTTGATCAGTTAAACTAAAACCATAGTCATAAGGATAACCACCAATATATAATTGTGGTTTGAAATCAGAGTTATTATTACCAACTTTCTCCGCAGTAAAATAGTCAGCCCATTTAGAATTAATCCCTAAACTGGTAACAAAAGGCCCATCATAATCAATCACTCTTAAGTCTGAGATAGTGTTTGATGATACCCGGCCACTGAACGAACCTACCGTACAGGTGCCGTAAGAAGTAGCACTAGCAAAAACAAGTGATAATTTCCCTGTTGATTGAGTTATGCTATTAATGTGCATATTTTCAATAGCTACATTAACCGGATTATCTGCAGATGATGTTATATTGAAAATACCGTAATCACCCGAAACTGTTGACTCGTTGCCCTCAAAATGAAAAGAACCAATCCCCAAGGTAGTCCCATTCAATACATTTATAAAATGACCGCCACCATTTCTTTTAGTCCATTCCATATTTAGAGTTCCAAACCGGAAACCCTCCGCCGCGTCTAAATTTATTGGGTAATCTTCTTTTTCTAATAACGTGGCTGAACTTGGTTGTTTACCATTAAAATATGCTGTAGCAACATAATTTTCAGTATGAGCACCTGTACCAGCGAACTCCCAATCTAGATAACCCTGAACACAACCACGTACCTCCATATGCTCAAAGTAATTACCCCAGCATAAAGCATGGGCAGAACTAGAGTCGTTCTTAAAGCCATAAGCACAGTGACCAGCTTTTAATGAGCCAAAATGAGTCAATACCACATCTTCAAACACAAAAGCATGTGCCGCTGTTTGAATTGTTGTTGGTTTGGCTGATTGTGTAACATATAAATAACCTCTATGTGTTGTGAATGAACCTGAAGCACCACCCGTATTGGAGATAAATCTTACTACCTCAGTATCATCTACATCTTTAGTGATTGTTGCATAATTCGTTATTAATGTGGGAGCTGTGACACTAAAGGTTGCTGTAGTCCTCATACTACCAGTAAGCTCTAATGGCAGGCTATTTGCATAAGCGTAAGCATCGGCCGCTATCATTGCAGCTATATTATCGGTAGTGCCATCAACTGAAGTCCACTGTGTAACTATGACTTTATCTTCAACTCTCAATTGTAGGGTTAAATCAGACCCTAAATACATCAGCCTGAAACCACCCTCAGCGATAGATAAAGCACCACCAGTATCTGCTATTACATCACCTGTCAAACCGCCTCCGCTACCAGATACTCTTTCCGCAAGATCTAAAACATATCCAGACTGCAAATTACTGACATCAGTAATTACAGCGGCTAATGTAGCATAACGCAAAGAATTTAATTTAGCAGCTATGGTAGTAGCCATACCTCCATCAGGAGTATACGTAGTTGCAGTGGCGTCTATAGTGCTTATAGCTACTGAAGTTCCAACAATAGAAAAAACTGTATCTCCTTCAACCAGTACTCCTGCACCAAAATCTAAGGTAGCAGTATCTGTTTCTGTGTAGTCTGTACCTGGATACTGTATAACTCCTTGTACCGTAATTATTTTATTATCACCAGCTACTACATAAGGATTTGTAAGAGAAATTGTTCCTGTACTTGCCATAGTAGCGTCTATAGTAACTGACTCATAAGTAGTATTAGTACTTCCCTCAACTATCCAAACTAATCCTGTAGCGTCCCATGTATAGATACTTGTATTACTTTCATTAAAATAACGATCTCCAGATTCTAAAGGGTTGCCATCAGCTCTAGTTGTAGGAGGAGTAGAGGAAGCCTGAAACGTAGTAGATAAGTCAGCTACCCTCACAACTTCTGTAAGATTGTCAGCTACAACTTTTACAGTATCGTAAGCAGTATTAATGTAGTCATCAACTATTTGTC
>Ga0233440_1001365_pt1 | contig 22743 bp, 19 predicted proteins | sample SI_123_September_5_FD_182791 | JGI IMG/M metagenome (GOLD analysis project Ga0233440, IMG submission 182791) | Seawater microbial communities from Saanich Inlet, British Columbia, Canada - SI_123_September2016_120_MG | ecosystem: Environmental > Aquatic > Marine > Inlet | place: Canada: British... | reverse complement strand
ATGGCAGCGATGAATCCTGCGGCCGTCTGAACGTGTCGGCTGCCGCCCAGACGAATTGGGTCTGACGAAGAACGGTTCCGCCCTTTGCGTCCGATCGGGTAATCGCCACCGCAAGATCGAGTTCGCCGGCATCGACCTTGGCCCGCAGGTCAAGGCAGACACTGACCGAAACCTCGAGCCTAACCGCAGGGTAGCTGCGAGCGAACCGGCCAAGCAGTTGCGGCAGCCTGTCACCGATAAAGTTCTCCGGAACGCCCAGACGGATGGCCCCCGACGCCGTGGAGGACTGAAAGCGGCGCGTCAGCGCATCCTGACCCTGCAAGATCTGCTCGGCGTGACGCAGAAAATCCTCGCCATCTTCGGTCAGGGTCAGCTTGCGCGTGGTTCGATACAGGAGCGGCCGCCCCACCTGCTCCTCCAGCCGCCGGATCTGATGGCTGACGGCGGACTGGGTCAGATGAAGCCGCTCGGCAGCGCGCGTGAACCCGCCGGTTTCGCAGACGGCAACAAAGGCGCGAAGCAATGTGGGCTCAAAGTCCATGCCCCACACATATGACCAATGAAACTGAAATCAACAAAATAAATTCATTTCCGTCATGAAATCATATCGCTCATATCCGTCACCCCGTAGCAGCGACGTCCGACTCGGGTTGAAAAGGAATTTGCATGAGCGTCTCGCCCTCGGCCAGAAATACTGCCGCACTGATCGGCGTCTGTCTGGCGTCACTGATGTTCGGCCTCGAAATATCGAGCGTCCCCGTCATCCTGCCGACCCTGGAAACGGCGCTGCCCGCAGACTTCAAAGACCTGCAGTGGATCATGAACGCCTACACGATCGCCTGCACCACCGTGCTGATGGCGACCGGCACCTTCGCTGACCGGTATGGCCGGAAGCGCGTTTTCACCACGGCCACGATCGCCTTTGGCGTCACGTCGCTGATGTGCGGGCTGGCGCAGAGCGCATCGGTGCTCATCGTCGCGCGGTTTCTGCAAGGTCTTGCCGGCGGCGCCATGTTCACCTGCTGCGTCGCGATCATCTCGCACCAGTACCAGGATGAGCGCGAGCGAGGGAGGGCCTTTACCACCTGGGCCATTATCAGTGGCATCGGCCTGGGATTCGGTCCGATCATCGGCAGCACAATCGCCGCTGTATCGAGCTGGCATTGGGTGTTCTTGATCCACGTCCCGCTGACGATACTGACCCTCATTCCGGCCTGCATCGGTATCGTGGAATCGCGAGATCCGCACGCCAGGAGACTCGATGGCTGGGGTATCGTGACGTTGACAATCGCCGTCTTCGGTCTGACCTACGTCATCACGCAAGGAGCAGACCTTGGCAGAACCAGTGCGATCGGGCTCGCTGCAATATCCCTCGCCAGCTTCGTGGCGTTCGTACTCGTCGAGCGCAACACGGCGCAACCGATGTTCGACTTCTCGGTGTTCCGGATCAGGAAATTCAGCGGCGCCATCATCGGCTGCATCGGCATGAACTTCTGCTATTGGCCGTTCATGATCTACCTGCCGATTTACTTCGAGGGTGGCCTTGGCCTCGACAGCAAGGCTGTCGGGTTCCTGCTCCTGGCCTATACAATTCCGTTTCTGATCCTGCCTCCTTTTTCAGACTATTTGCTCCGGCGTCACGGCGCTCGCATCGTGATCCCCTTGGGCATGGCCGTCATGGGTGCCGGCTTTATCGCCATGCGTCTCGGCAGCGGCATCGAACAGGCGAACTGGCTCACCGTGCTTCCCGGCGCGCTGCTGGCCGGGATCGGACTTGGCCTGACCAACACGTCAGTGACCAACACCACAACCGGTGCAGTCCCGAGCAACCGTGCGGGCATGGCGTCCGGGATCGACATCAGCGCACGATTGATCTCGCTCGCCATCAACATCGCGGTGATGGGGCTGATCCTGTTGGAGGCCATTCAGTGGTCCCTTCCAGACACGCTCTCCGCCGCGCTCGATGGCCAGCAGTTGCGGGCGCTGGCCTCGGCTATCGCCACTGGAAATCTCGGTTCGCTGCCGCAGACGTATCCGGCGCTATCCGTTCAGGATCCGTCCGGTGCCGCGGTTCACGCGGCGCTGGTCAAGGGCTTCGGCTGGGTGATGCTGTATGGCGGCATCGGCGCGTGGATTCTGGCCGCGATCAGCTTCCTGATCTTCGGTTTCGAGAAAGCCACGGCGAAATCGAACCTGGCCTGCGTCGCCGACGCAGCCGAATAGCCCGCTGAATAAAGATGAGAACGGTCTCCAAACAAAAATCCCCCGGCTTGCGCGCGGGGGATTTTCTAATATCGGCGTAAAATCTCAGGCGCCGTTCAGGAATTGAAGCGGGTCGACGGCTGAAGATCCCTTGCGAATCTCGAAGTGAAGCTGCGGCGACCCCACCTCCCCCGTCTGACCCGATTTGGCAATGATCTGGCCGCGCTTGATCGTATCCCCGCGCTTCACCATCAGTTCACTCGCGTGGGCATACGCGGTGACATAACCGTTGGAGTGCCGCACCAGGATCAGATTGCCATAACCTTTGAGTTCGCTGCCTGAATAGGCAACCACGCCGTCTTCTGCGGCTTTCACCGGCGTGCCTTCAGGAACGGCGACGTTGATGCCGTCGTTCTGCTTGCCGTTGGCCTTTGCACCGTACGCGGTGATAACGCGTCCACGCACCGGCCAGCGGAATGTCGGCAGGGCGTTGGTCGCATCAGCCGCCTTTACGGGTGACGCTTCAGGCAATTCGGCCGCAGGAGCTTCAGCGGCGACGCGTGCCTTCTGCTGAGGCTCCGCAGACGCAACCGTGACCGGCTTGACTGCTGGCGCAGGCGCTGCAGCCGCAGGCTTCGGCGCTTCAGCAACAACCTGCGGAGCAGGAGCCGCTGCAACCGCCTTGCCGCCCGGAATATTGATCTTGGTGCCGATCTTGAGCTGCGTCGTGACCGGAATGTTGTTCGCCGCAGCCAGCTGAGCAGGCGCGATGTTGTGACGGCGCGACAGGTTCATCAGCGTATCGCCGGACTTGACGACATGAACGCTGGCCGGAAGCCCTGCTGCGACCTTTGTGCCCGGTGCAGTCGACAGCGTGGGCGGATTGGCTTGCGCCACACGGCGCGGAATGACGAGTTGCTGGCCCGGCTGAAGGACACGAGGCCCGCCATAGCCGTTCGCTTTCAGGATTTCAGACGAAGGAACATTGTAGCGCTTCGAAATGACGTCGAGCGTATCCGCCGTGCCGACGATGATGGTCGTGCCGCCTTCGCGGCTGTATCCCGAATTCGCAGCAACCGAGCGCGGAGCAACGGAAGCGGTCGTCTCGATCGGCGAAGAAGACGGAGGCGCATAGGACGCCATGCCCTTGCCGCCGCCTGAGGTGGCAACGGGCGCGGACAGCGGCGCGGAGATCACGGGAGCGGACTGCGGCCGGGCGTACTGGGGAAGCTCGCGCGGCTGCTGATAAGATTGCTGCTGATAGGCGGGCTGCTGCTGAGGCGCGCCGCGATAATTGCTGGGGACGGACCCGGTCGACTCCGGCGCTGAGCGCGAAGCGAAGGGGTTCGAAAAGGTCGTTTCCGAGAACCGCGTCTGAGTGTCGGCGCTACAACCGCCAAATCCGACCGAGACGAGCGTCAGGACCACGAAATGCGGCGCGTGACGCGAGCTTATCAACTCGACAAAGCGGGACATGGTTACTCACTCGTACGCAACTAACACAAATTTGAGTAAACACAGTCCGAGTAAATAACTCTTTAAGGCTCCAAATCTGCCTGCCGCCACAAGGGTTCGCAACGCGTCAGCGCGTGATCCCGAGAACGGGAAGCCGATACTGCAAACTCAGAGTTCGCGGGCGATCCCCTGCAGCGCCGGGACGAAGCGCACTGCAACAAGTTCCTGCCGGTTGAAGCCGTCGGCCGTTCTGACGACGCGGACCAGAACCTGCCGGTCGTTCATTGGTCCAACCGGCGCGATCAGCACGCCGTTCGGCTCCAGCCGTCCGAGCAACGCCTCGGGGATTTCCTCCATCGCCGCGGTGACCATGATCCGGTCGAACGTGCCCAGCGTTTCGGGCACGTCGAACCCGTCACCAAGGATGACGTCCACATTGTCGCAGCCGAGTTCTTTCAGAACCAGCCTGGCGCGATCGGCCAGCGTACGAAACCGTTCCAGCGTCACGACTTCCCGGCATAGCTTCGACAGGATCGCGGCCTGGTACCCCGAGCCCGTCCCGATCTCCAGCACGCGATGCCCCGGCTCAAGATCGAGTTGCTCGGTCATGTAGGCCACGACGAACGGCTGGCTGATGGTCTGGCCGCAGGCGATGCCCAGCGGGGTATCGCGGTAGGCATAGCCCCGGTCCAGCGAGGTCACGAACAGTTCGCGGGGGATGTCCCCCATCGCCTTCAGCACGGCCTGATCGCTGATCCCGCGCTGCCGCAAGGTCAACTGAAACATCATCTTGTCGTGTGGCGTGGGCTGGGATGACTGCATACGTGATCAACGTTGAAAGCGGAAAAGAGTTAAATCCGATGCATGCTTTGACAAGTGTGGCGGCATGCGCCACCTTTTCGTGTTAGCAATCCGGATATGTTCTGCGCAATGACCGCTTGCAGTTCAAGCGTGCCGAGACTCTCATGACATTACCCCTTCCCGTACCATTTCGCTCCACCTTTGACGGATTGGAGGAGCAGCGCCTTTCAGGCGAGCCGGACAACCGCTTTCATCAATGTTTCGGCTGCGGTCCATCGCATCCCACGGGCCTGCACGTACGTACCTTCAAGACAGACGAAGGCGTCGCCTCGCCGATCGTCGTTTCGCAACAGTACGAAGGGCCTCCGGGCGCCGCACACGGGGGCATCGTTGCCGCCTATCTCGACGAGGTGCTGGCGGCCACAGTGCTCCGGGTAACAGGGCGGCTGGGGGTAACCGGCGAACTGACCATCCGCTACATGAAACCGGTGCCGACCGAGACGCCGATCGTCGGGCGCGGTTCGCTGGTTGCCGACTATGGTCGCTATGTGGATGTCGAAGGCCGGTTGGAGAACCTGAGCACCGGCGTCGTGCTGGCGACCGGGCGGGGTCGGTTCTTTCCAGTGCAGTCCTGACAAGGATCGGCGCCAAGAAGTTCCTGCTAATGGAACCTTTCAATCAGGTGTGAGTTTTTGCGCTGAATAATTGTGTTATTCCAGTGGTCCAGATTTGTCGTTGGGGGACGAATGCCGGGCAATTTTAAAGCAGCATCGCGGACATCGATTCTGCTGGTCGAAGACGAAGTCATGATCCGCATGATGGTTGCCGACATGCTGGAGGAGCTTGGCTATACGATTGCCGGCGAAGCAGGCGATATCGACGAAGGCATCAGGCTGGTCCAGGCCGTCGACTTCGACATCGCCATCCTGGACGTGAACGTCAACGGCAAGGTGATCACACCGGTCGCCGAAGCCGTTCAGATGCGCGGCCTCCCCCTTGTGTTCGCCACCGGCTACGGCGCGCAGGGTCTTCCGGAAAAATTCCGTGACCGCCCGACCCTGCAAAAGCCTTTCCAGATCGAAACGCTGGCGCGCACGATCGAGGCGGTGCTGAAAGGTATCGCGGCGTAAACGTTCGTCATTGCGAGGAGCACTTGCGACGAAGCAATCCAGTTCTTGCTCGTCGCTCTGGATTGCTTCGCTGCGCTCGCAATGACAGGAGCGCCCTATTTCAAAACGCCCCTGAGCTTCTCCGAAAACGCGACGTCGGTCCGGTCGAGCCGCAGCGGCGTGACCGACACGAAGTTTGCGCCAAGCGCCGCGAGGTCGGTGCCTTCCGCCGGAACGTCGACCACTGCCAGTCGTTCGAAACCGATCCAGTAATACGGATTGCCGCGTCCGTCATGGCGGCCGTCCACGCGCAGGAAGCCCTGATTGCGCTTGCCTTGCTTCGTGACGGCAATGCCCCTCACCTCGTCCGGCAAACACGCCGGAAAATTGACGTTGATCACGGTGTCGCGTGGCACCCCTAACTTCATCACGTTGCGGATCACGTCGGGCCCGAATTTCAGCGCGGTATCCCACAGCGGCTTGTTGCGCGTCTCCATCGAGAATTCCTGCGACAGCGCAAACGACGGCAGACCGAGAATGGTGCCTTCCAGCGCGCCGGCGATGGTGCCCGAATAGACAACGTCTTCGGCGACGTTGCGGCCCTTGTTGACGCCCGACAGCACGAGGTCCGGGCCCCTGTCGCCGAGGATGTGACGCGATCCCATGATCACGCAATCGGTCGGCGTGCCACGCACCGCGAAGTGACGCGGGCCGACTTCGCGCAACCGCAGCGGATCGTTCAGCGACAGCGAGTGCGACACGCCGGATTGATCGAGTTCGGGCGCAACGACCCAGACGTCGTCCGACAACTGTTGCGCGATTTCCTCGATGACCTTGAGGCCCGGCGCGTGAATGCCGTCGTCGTTCGTGCAGAGAATTCGCATTTTACCAGTACCCACTTTCCGAAGTTCGTGTCCCATTTCAGCACCGCCTTTCACGAACTTCGGAAAGTTATGGGTACTGGCATTATTTATAATTCTGGTACCGCTTTCTATGGGAAGTTCCTAACCGGACCCGCTGCTGGCGCTGTAGGAACTTCCAATAGGCGGTACCAGTTATTCCTTCGCGATCACTTTGAGGCCGCCCATATACGGCTGCAACACATCCGGCACGGCAATCGAGCCGTCGTCCTGCTGATAGGTTTCCATCACGGCGATCAGTGCGCGGCCAACCGCTGTGCCCGAGCCGTTCAGCGTATGCACGAAGCGCGGCTTGCCGTCCGGCCCGCGCGAGCGCGCATCCATGCGCCGCGCCTGAAAGTCGCCGCACACCGAGCACGAGGAAATTTCGCGGTACATGCCGCCCTCACCCTGGCTCGATATTTGTCCCGGCATCCAGACTTCGATGTCGTAAGTCTTTTGTGACGCAAAGCCCATGTCGCCGGTGCACAGCGTCATGACGCGGTAATGCAGGTCGAGCTTTTTCAGAACTTCTTCGGCGCAGGACAGCATGCGCTCGTGTTCGTTCTTCGATTCTTCGGGAGTCGTGATCGAGACCAGTTCGACCTTGGTGAACTGATGCTGACGGATCATGCCGCGCGTGTCGCGTCCCGCAGCACCCGCCTCCGCGCGGAAACACGGCGTCAGCGCGGTCAGTCGCATCGGCAGTTCTTTTTCGTCGAGAATGGATTCGCGAACGAGATTGGTCAGTGGCACTTCGGCGGTTGGAACAAGGCCCAAGCGGTCAGGATATTTTAGATGTGCAATTGCTTGCTGACATTCTGCGATTTCCAAAACCAAAAGGGAAATCTCAAAATCCAAATCGCTGCCATCAGGTTTGTGAAACTCTATATCTATCCCAAATTTTTCCAATTTGCTCTGTGCGATAACAATGCGCTTCACATACGACATCATCTCTTTGGATCGGCTTCTATGAAGATCTGCTGAGAGCCTTACCCAAAACTGATCGTCCTCAAACTTCGGCAACTGTGCGGTGCCAAACATCGCATCGTCGCGCACCAAGAGCGGCGGATTGACTTCAGTGTAGCCGTGCTCGTTGGTGTGCAGATCGAGCATGAACTGCCCGATCGCGCGCTCGAGGCGCGCGAGGCCTTTCTTCAGAACGACAAAACGCGCGCCGGACATTTTCGCCGCCGCCTCGAAGTCCATGAACTTCAGCGCTTCGCCGAGTTCCACATGCTCCTTCGGCTTGAACGCGTAATTGCGCTTCGCGCCATAGTGATGATGCTCGACATTGCCGTGCTCGTCGGCGCCGTCTGGCACTTCATCGAGCGGCAGGTTTGGAATCTGCGCGAGTTCTTTCTTCAACTCTTCTTCGACCTGCTTCACCGTCGCCTCAAGCTCGGGAAGTCTGGTCTTGAGTTCGCCGACCTCGGCCATCAGCGCGTCGGCGCGCGCATTGTCCTTGTTCTTCTTGGCGTCGCCGATTTCCTTGGAAGCCGCATTGCGCCGCGCCAGTGTCTGCTCCGACGCCAGAATGGCCGCGCGGCGCTTCTCGTCGAGCGCGACCAACATCTTCGACAACGGCTCCAGCCCGCGCCGTTTCAGCGCTGCGTCAAAAGCGTCCGGGTTGTCGCGAATCCATCGAATATCGTGCATGGGAGCTCATTTTTATGCGGGCAATCTGCACGTATGCAGAGAATAAACGGCGGGCATCCAGTACCGCGAATAACCGCAATTTGGAATATCAAACTCGGCCGTCATCCTGAGGTGCGAGCCGCTTGGCGAGCCTCGAAGGATGGCGAATCGGATGCAAGGCCGTCGCCCTTCGAGTCCTCCGCTGCGCTCCGGCGCCTCAGGGTGACGGCTGGGGTCGGAGGCAGTGAGACTACTCCGCAGGCGTCGTCGCCGGAGGGGTTGGAGGCGCATCTGCGGGCGGCGTCGTGCCGGCAGCCTGTTTGGCCGCTTTTTTCTCAACGACACCGACCGCGATGATCGAGCCCTCGTAGAGCACCAACAGCGGGATCGCGAGCGACATCTGGCTGATGACGTCCGGCGGGGTCAGCACGGCAGCGATAACGAACGCGATCACGATGAAATAGCGCCGCTTCTCGCGCAGTTGCTTCGAGGTCAGGATTCCGATCCGCCCGAGCAGCGTCAGGATCACCGGCAACTGGAACGCGATTCCGAACGCGAAGATCAGCGACATCATCAGCGAGAGATACTCGCCGACTTTAGGCAGCAGCGCGATCTGCGCGGTCTCCGAGCCGCCAACCTGCTGCATGCCTAGCGAGAAGCGGATCAGCATCGGCAACACGAGGAAATAAACCAGCAGCGAACCGAGCGCGAAGAAGATCGGCGTCGCGATCAGGTACGGCAGGAACGCGCCGCGCTCGTGCTTGTAGAGCCCCGGCGCGACGAACATGTAGATCTGCGCGGCGATCACCGGAAACGAGATGAATCCCGCGCCGAACATCGCAAGCTTCAACTGCGTCAGGAAATATTCCAGCAGCGCGGTGTAGATGAACTTGGAGTTCTCAGGTCCCGCGACCCAGACGAACGGCCAGACCAGCACGTTGTAGATCTGCTTGGCGAAGAAGAAGCAGAAGATGAAAGCCACCGCGAACGCCAGCAGCGCCTTGATCAGCCGCGAGCGCAGCTCGATCAGGTGATCCATCAATGGCGCCTTGGTGGCTTCGATGTCTTCTGCGCTCATGACGCTTTGGCGTCCGGTACGGCAGGCTTCGGGGGCTCAATGGCCGGCGCGTGCGCCTCAGCCTCGGCGAACGTCGCCGCTGTCGGCGGCTCCGGCGTGGTCGGCGTCATCACCGGCTGGTCGATTTTCATGGCGTCCTCGACGTCCTTGTTGAGGGACGTCAGCAGATTGGTCGGCGACAGATCCTTCGCGGCGGCGGACGCATCATCGAAGGTCTTCTTGATGTCGGCCATTTCGGCTTCGCGCATCGCCTCGTTGAACTGGCCCTGGAATTCGGAGGCCATGCGGCGGGCCTTGCCCATCCACTGCCCGACCGTGCGCAGCACACCGGGCAGTTCTTTCGGGCCAATGGCGATCAGCGCAACGACGCCGATAACGACCAGTTCACTCCACCCGATGTCGAACATGGAAGATTCCGCTCACGGGGTTTGACCCCCGCACCTCAGTCAGAAATAGCGCAGTCTGAAATCAGACCACCTTGCTGCCGACGTCGCTGCGCGACGACGTTGCCGAAGGCGAGCTATCGATGGTCTTGACCGGCTCGGGCTTCTCGGCGGGTTTCACCTCGTCGTCGGCCATGCCCTTCTTGAAGGCCTTGATGCCCTGCGCGACGTCACCCATCAGGTCCGAAATCTTGCCGCGGCCGAACAACAGCAGGACGACGCCGATCACGACGATCCAGTGCCAGATACTAAACGAACCCATACTGCCATCCTCCAAGCACGCGACCGGGTTTTCCCAGCCAAATCTGACCAGAAACTAGGCCCCGGAGGTGTCAAAAACAAGGATTAACCCCGCGTCACGACTGCGCAAACCGGCGCATTGACACGAGAGTTAATGTTCGCTCCCCGACAAGCGCGATCGTCCGCGCCACACTCGGAAACTCAGCTTTCTTCGCTTTTTTCCGGCTCCACGGCGGGCGCCAGGGCCAATTCGAGATCGCCCGGCTCAAGCGGCTCTTCGTCCTCGCGCAGCGCCGGATCGTCGGATGGCGATGGAACAGCGAAACCGCCCGGCAGCCGCGTATCCAGCAGGCCCGCGCCCTTCAGCTCGTCGAGGCCGGGCAGATCGCCCAGCGCTTCGAGGCTGAACTGCGACAGGAAGGCTTCCGTGGTGCCGAAGGTCAGCGGCCGGCCCGGCGTCTTGCGACGTCCACGCGGACGGATCCAGCCGGTTTCCAGCAGCACGTCCAGCGTACCCTTCGACGTGACCACGCCGCGGATTTCCTCGATCTCGGCGCGGGTCACCGGCTGGTGATAGGCAATGATCGCCAGCATCTCGATCGCCGCGCGCGACAGGCGGCGCGTCTCGATGCTTTCGCGGGTCATCAGCCACGCCAGATCGCCAGCGGTGCGGAAGGTCCATTTGCTCGCGACGCGGACCAGATTGACGCCGCGCATCGCGTAGTCAGCCTGCAGCTGCGCCAGCGCAGCTTTCACATCCACGCCTTCGGGCATGCGCTTGGCGAGCGATGGCTCATCGAGCGGTTCGGTCGAAGCGAACAGCAGGGCTTCGAGCAAGCGCAATTCCTCGGGGCGCGCGACGGGGTTACGCACGGACTCGCCATCATCGGCCGTCGTTGACGTCCCCCCCGCAACGGCGCTCTCCTGCACAGGCGCGGCCTGTGGTTTAGCCGAGCCAACGGTCTCATCGGCAGACGCAACCTGCTCCTCGATCGAAGTGGCCTGTTGTTCCTCCGCGAGAGACTCCTCAACAGGAACCTCTTCAACCGGAGCGATATACTTCGCTGCCATCGGCATCGCCTGTTCTCCTTCTTCCACTTACTCGACAGGCACTTCCGGCGCGGCTTGAGCGTCGGGAGGCAAATGCTCTACGTGCTTACGAAAATACAAAGGCGCGAACGCTTCCTTCTGGTGCAGATCCAGCGTGCCTTCGCGCACGAGTTCGAGTGCCGCGGCGAAACTCGACGCGAACACCGTCGCCTTCTGCGTGGGATCGACCACGTAGCGCATCAGGTAATCGTCGAGGCTCGCCCAATCCTCGGATTCGGCCGAACCCACCAGCCGCTCCAACGACGCGCGCGCCTCGGACAGCGACCATACGGTCCGCTTGGTCAGATGCACGGTCGCCAGCACACGCTGCTGGCGCTGCGTGGCGTAGGCGGTCAGAAGATCGTACAGCGTCGCGGTCCAGCGGGCATGCTTGACCTGCGCAATCTGTTCCGGCTGACCACGCGGGAAAATATCGCGCCGCAGTTGCGGCCGCGTCATCAGGCGGTTCGAGGCCTCGCGGATCTGCTCGAGCCTGCGCAGCCTGTTGGCCAGCGCGGTCGCGAGATCCTCCGCGCTCGGCCCTTCGGCCTCAGGCGGTTCAGGCAGCAGCAGGCGCGACTTGAGATACGCCAGCCACGCCGCCATCACGAGATAGTCGGCAGCCAGCTCCAGCCGCAGCTTGCGCGCAGCTTCGATGAAAACGAGATACTGATCCGCGAGCGCCAGAATGGAAATCTTGGCGAGATCGACCTTCTGCTGACGCGCAAGCGCAAGCAACAGGTCGAGCGGACCCTCATAACCTTCGACATCGACGACCAGCGCCGGTTCGTCGTCGGCGTTGTCCGTCGGCAAACCTGTTTCGAAGGAGAGAATTTCGGCGCTCATGACGTCAGGCTCCCTGCCCGATCGATCAGGCGGTCGAGTTCGGCACGCGCCGCGCCCCGGTCGAACGGCTGAGGCGCCCGGCGCGACGCGAGAGCACGATCAGCGCGAGCCAACGCTTCACCCGCGAGCATCGGCGTTTCGCCGGCGACCTGCCGCATCTCATCGAGCTTGCCGTTGCAATGCAGGACGACGTCGCAGCCCGCCGCCAGGCTGGCGCGCGTGCGCTCCGCAATCGATCCCTGCAAGGCGTTCATGGACACGTCATCACTCATTAACAAACCCCGGAATCCGATGGCCCCGCGAATCACCTGTTCAATGATTGTCGCAGATGTCGTCGCAGGTTGGGCGGGGTCGAGGGCGCTAAACACAACATGTGCCGTCATCGCCATCGGCAGATCGGCCAGCGGCGCAAAGGCCGCGAAGTCGGTTTTGGCGAGTTCCGCGACCGGGGTATCGACCGTCGGCAGCTGAAAGTGGCTGTCCGCTGTGGCCCTTCCGTGGCCGGGAATGTGCTTCAGGACCGGCAGCACACCGCCCTGCGCCAGCCCGTCGGTGACCGCGCGGGCAATCGCGGCCACTTTATCGGGGGTCGTGCCATAGGCCCGATTGCCGATCACGGAGTCCGCTCCGGGAACCGGGACATCAGCCAATGGCAGGCAGTCCACGGTGATCCCGAGATCGGCCAGATCGGCGGCAATCAGCCGGGACGACAGACGCGCGGCCTCAAGCCCGGCATCGCGGTCGATCTCGTACAGGGCACTGAACACCGCACCGGGCGGATAGGCTGGCCATTGGGGCGGCTGGAGCCGCTGGACCCGGCCACCCTCCTGATCGATCAGGACCGGGGCCTCGGGTTGGCCGACAGCAGATCTCATTTCCTCAATCAGTCGAATAACTTGATCGGGAGTGTCAATATTGCGCTTGAAAAGAATAAAGCCCCACGGCCGCTGATCGCGCAGAAATGCGCGCTCGTCGTCGGTCAAAGCGGTTCCGGAAACACCCGTGATGAATGCGCGCGCGGCCATAGGTCGGCGATTAGCCCGCGCATGGCGCCAGGGTCAAGGAAACCCGGGGGATTCGCACGTGATTGTGGGGTTTCATCCACAATCACAGCCAATCTCAATGAGATGGCGAACGCTTTCGCGTCCTCACAACTCGTGACTGCCGATGGACGCAACGAGAGATGGGCGATCCGAAGAACGGATGCGGGAGCATCACCGCCTGCCATCAAGCGCATTGACATGCAGTAATTTTACTGCATTTCTGCACGCGTGACTGACGACGAACTCGACCTGATTTTCAAGGCTCTCGGCGATCCGACCCGAAGGCGCATCCTCGATGTCCTGCGAGAGCGCCCCGAGCAATCATTGTTCGAGGTCTGTGCCTCATCCTTCGCGGCGGATGGCAAGAGCCTGTCTCGACAAACGATTTCCCAGCACCTCGACATGCTGGAAAGGGCCGGATTGATCACAACTGCATGGAAGGGGCGGACCAAAACCCATTCCCTGAATGTCACGCCAATGCGAGTGGCGACCGATCTGTGGCTCAGGAAGCACCTCTAGGAAAGGCATCCACCATGCGGATTTATGTGACCTGCGTTTCTGTCGATAACCAAGCCGAGGCCCTGACGTTCTACACCGACAAGCTCGGCTTCAAGGTGAAGCACGATATTCCCCTTGGAACTCACCGCTGGCTGACGGTTGTGTCGCAAGAAGAACCCGAGGGAACGGAATTGCTGCTCGAGCCGAGTGAGCATCCAGCCGTCAAGCCGTACAAGGACGCCCTCGTCAAAGACGGCATTCCAGCGGTGTCATTCAAGGTTCAGGATTTGAATGCGGAGTTTGCAAGACTTCGCGAGCTTGGGGTCGCGTTCACGGTGGAGCCGATGGATGCAGGAACTGTGCGAATGGCGGTTCTGGACGACACCTGCGGAAATCTCGTCCAACTGATCGAAATGAAATAGGAACGGGAAGCGTTGAAACAGAAGCTTCCGCTGGATCGGACGGGACCAGCGGTCGCAACAATTCGCGTAGGGTTGGGTAAAGTTTCCACTGGCTGGTCTCGCCAGGCGACCATCCTTAGGATCCTTCCGTCAGACTCTCAGCACTATTTCCTCTGGACCACGCACTGCCCGCCGGCCGACTTGAGGTTCACGCAGAACTGCGTGGCCTCGTCGTTGGTCCCGAACGGTCCCACCATCGCGCGATAGAACGTGCCCTTGCCCGCGATGTCGGCCTTGTGGATCGCGGCGGTTCGCGAACCGAGAATGCCTGCGTATTTGCCCTGAAGGGACTTGAAGGAGGCCTTCGCGTCAGCCTCGGTCTTCTGCGAGGACACCTGCACATAGGCGCCCCCACCCGTGACGGCGGCAGGGTTGATCGCGGCGACCTTCGCCCGGGGCTCAGGAGGAGCCGCTTGCGGTGTAATCGAAACCGGAGCATTGGCTGCCGGCGCGCCTGTGGAAGCGGTGCTGGCCGGAGCCGGAGCGCGTTGCTGCGCCGGCATCTGGGCACGCGCCGCAGTCGGTGCGGCAGCCGCTGAATCCGGCTGGTCCGGGCGAATGCTCAGGGTGCGGATTTTCCGCGGTTCCTCGCCGCCGGTGAGGGTGCCGTTGCCGACGCCTGCACCCGTCGGCCGAACGCTGGTCGACGCGCTGGCGACTGACGGCGGGTTCGCATTCTGGGTGAGCGGCGGAAACACCACGCGCGGTCCGGTCCTGGCGTTGACGTCAACAGGTTGTTCTTCGCGGGACACCACGCGCTCGGCTGACTTGTCGCCGACGCGGTCGTAGATCTGTTTGCCCGAGCCATCGATCGCGCCGGGCGGGATAACCTTGTTCGGCCCGGCGTCGGCCTTGATGACCGGAGGTTCGCCGCTGCGCGGCGAGCCGACGAAGGTCCGGTAAGTGAAGGCGGCACCGGTGCCGACAACTGCAAGCAGGAGAACGACCACAACCGTCATGGTCCCGCCGCGGCGCGGCTTCGGCTCCTGTTCGAAATTTTCATCGTAGGGCGGCCGGTCATAGGCGCCGTCGCCGTAATGCTCCTCCTGAGCGCCGAACTCCTCGCGGCCGGGAGTATGATCCGGACGGCCATAAAGGACATCATCGTAACGGTCACCGCCAGCGGCCTGATGGCCGTGCGCCTGTCCCGGCAGCACCGGATCGTAGCCGGAATGATCGAACTGCGGAGCATGGTTGCCATAGGCCGGATTGCTCTGCGCGGCATACCGCGGATCGTAATGATCCTCTTGAGGAGCGTACTGATCCTCTTGGGGAGCGTAGTGATCCTCGTCCCGAAATGCGGGCTCCTGCCGATAGGCCGGCTCCTGCGGCGCATGCCGGGACGCAGCCAGATTTTGCATCCACGACGGACGGCTCGCGGGGACTTCCTCTTCGGCAGCGGGCTCGTACGCGTCGTACTGGTCGTGCTGAGCAGGCTGTTGCGGATGCTTCTGCTGACCGGGGCCGAAATTCGAAAGCGGATCGGTCTGCCCGATCAGGCGCGCCAGCTCTGCCAACGGATCGCTCTCGCCCTGCTGGGGAGCAATACGGGATTGATCCCGAGCGTAGTCGTCGTCCGCCGGAAACGGTCTGTCGCGATATTGGTTCGCCATTGCGATGTTGCATCCCCTTCGGGAAAGCGACGCCCCCGTCGTTCAAACGGAGCGGCCGCTATTCACACTGCCGCCACCCGTTCCCCGCGGCGGTCAATCCCCAGCTATCGCATCTCGTCTGGAGCATGGACGCCGAGTACGGCGAGGCCTGAAGCCAGAACCGAGACGACGCCCTGAACCAAGGCCAGCCGCGCGATTGTTATCTCTGCATCATTCTGGATAATGAAGCGTAAATAGGGCAAATCGCGACCCTTGGTCCAAAGCGCATGGAATTCGCTCGCAAGATCATACAGGTAAAACGCGATTCGGTGTGGCTCATGCGCGAGCGCCGCCGCTTCGACAATTCGCGGGTACAGTGCGATCTGCCGGATCAGGCTTAGTTCGACCGGATCGCTGAGGCGCTCGATTTTCGCATCACGCAGAAACGCAACGCGCGCAGCCGCCTCTTCCGGCAACGATGGAACCGTCTCGCGCGCGTTCTTGAAGATCGAATGCCCGCGCGCGTGCCCGTACTGCACATAGAACACCGCGTTGTCCTTCGACTGCTCGATCACCTTGGCGAGATCGAAGTCGAGCACCGCATCGTTCTTGCGGAACAGCATCATGAAACGCACAGCGTCTGAACCGACCTCGTCCACGACCTCGCGCAGCGTGACGAAATCGCCGGAACGCTTCGACATCTTCACCGGCTCGCCGTTGCGCAGCAGCTTCACGAGCTGAACGATCTTCACGTCGAGCGCAGCCTTGCCTCCGGTCACGGCCTTGATGGCCGCCTGCACGCGCTTGATGTAGCCGCCGTGATCCGCGCCCCATACGTCGACCATGTTGAGGAAGCCGCGATCAACCTTGGTCTTGTGATAGGCGATGTCGGACGCAAAGTAGGTGTACGAGCCGTCCGATTTTTTCAGCGGACGATCGACGTCATCGCCGAAGGCGGTGGCACGGAACAGCGTTTGCTCACGATCTTCGTAATCCTCGACCGGCGCTCCTTTCGGCGGCGGCAGGCGGCCTTCGTAGACATCGCCCTTGGCACGCAGTCCGGCGATGGTGGCGCCGACGCGGTCGTTGCCGTTCTCGTTGAGCGAGCGTTCAGAGAAGAAGACGTCGTGCTTGATGTTGAGCGCCGCCAGATCGCCCTTGATCATCTCCATCATCATGGCGATGGCTTTGGCGCGCACCACCGGCAACCACTCTGCCTCGGACTGCTTCAGCAGCTTGTCGCCGTGTTCTGCCGCAAGGGCCTTGCCGACCGGCACAAGGTAATCGCCGGGATAAAGTCCCTCGGGAATTTCGCCGATGGCTTCGCCGAGCGCCTCGCGATAGCGCAGGAAGGCAGAACGCGCGAGCACATCGACCTGCGCGCCGGCATCGTTGATGTAGTATTCCTTCGTGACGTCATAACCGGCAAACGAGAGCAGGCTCGCAAGCGCGTCACCAAACACCGCGCCCCGGCAATGGCCGACATGCATCGGCCCCGTTGGATTGGCCGAGACGTATTCGACATTGACCTTCTCGGCCGCGCCGATCGCGCTGCGGCCATAACCGTTGCCCTGCTCCAGCACGCTCCGCAGCGCGCCGAACCATGCGGACGTCTTCAGCGTCAGATTGATGAAGCCCGGTCCGGCGACATCGACACTTTCAACGACCGGATCGGCGCGCAGTTTGTCCGCGATCCTGTCCGCAAGTTCGCGAGGCTTCGCCTTGGCGTCCTTGGCCAGAACCATCGCCGCGTTGGTGGCCATGTCGCCGTGGGTGACGTCTCGCGGCGGTTCCACGACCACACGCGTCAGATCAATGCCCACAGGCAATACACCCTCGCCGCCGAGCGCCGCGCATACGGCATGCACGCGCGAAAGCACGTCGGCGAACAAATGCTGGGGCTGGCTGGGCGAAGTCATTGGAAAGTGTCCTGGTGGGCGCACGAAATCGGCATATTCAGGCCGCCGCCTAACGTAAATCCGGGGTCGAGTCAAAAAGCCGCTGGTGCTCGATAATGGCGTATCTGTCGGTCATTCCGGCAATGAAATCGCCGATCCGGCGGGCCCGGCCGGCCTCGTCTTCCTCGCCATGATGCGGCAGCCATTCGGCAGGAAGGTCGCCGGGTTCGGCACGATAGCGCGCGAAAAGATCGCGGACCACGGCCTCTGCGTCGCGCATGACGCTCATGACCCGCTCGTGGCGATACATCCGCGTCTTGAGAAAGCGCTTGATCGCCGCTTCCGTTTTCTCGGCTTCGGCCGAGAAGCCGACGAGCGTGGCGTTATGGTTGCGCACATCGATGACGCTCCTGGGGTGGATGGCCGTGAGCCGCTTGCGGGTTTCTGAAAACACATCTTCGATCAAGTAGGAGATCAGTTCGCGCACCAGTTCCGCGCCGCGCCGGGTCTCGTCGAGGACAGGATAGCGCGCGATGATGACGGCGTTGATGTCGGCGATCAGCGGAATCCCTCCGAGATCGTCGACCGTGAACAGCCCTGCCCGCAACCCGTCGTCGATGTCGTGGGCGTCATACGCGATGTCGTCGGCCACGGCGGCAACCTGCGCTTCCAGCGAGGCGTAGCTCCACAATTCGAGATCGTGATGGGCGACATACTCCGATATGCCGACCGGTACGCCATGCTCGCGATATCGGCCGACAGGCTCGCCGTTGCTGTCGATCAACGGTCCGTTGTGCTTGACGATGCCTTCGAGGGATTCCCACGTCAGATTGAGGCCATCGAAGTCCGGATAGCGCCGCTCCAGCAGCGTCACCACGCGCAGGCTTTGCGCATTGTGATCGAAGCCGCCATGCGCCTTCAGGCACTCGTCGAGAGCGCGCTCTCCGGCATGGCCGAACGGCGGATGGCCAAGGTCATGGGCCAGCGCCAGCGTCTCCGTGAGATCTTCGTCGAGCCCAAGTTGCCGGGCCAGCGCGCGGGCGATCTGCGCCACCTCGAGCGTATGGGTCAGACGGGTCCGGTAATGATCGCCTTCGTGGAACACGAAGACCTGGGTTTTGTGCTTCAGGCGCCGGAATGCATTGGAATGAATAACCCGGTCACAATCGCGGCGAAAAGCGCTGCGGCGCAGGCTGGGCGCTTCATTGAACCGCCTCCCGCGGCTTTGACCGGGGTCGCAGCCATAGACCACAGGAGGGGCAGCCATTCCGACCGACATACGATTTATTCTACTTTCGGTGTTTGATTCTGGCGTTCAGCGCACTTAACTATGCCCTAGTGTGGTGGTTCGCAAAGTCCGCATTATCTCACCGCACGTCCATTTGCGGACTTGCGAACCAAAACCACACTGGAATTATAATTTGCTAGTGTCCTTTGAATCCGAAGTTCGCTATGGAGCGCGCTGCAAAGTAAGGCGAACTTCGGATTCAGGACACTAGCGGGGACATTCAAACACCCCGGCCGTCCGGAGACCTTGTCATGACTGCCACTGACCTCGCGCCAGCCGCCAATGTCACAATTTCGGAGCGGGCTGCGAAGCGAATCGGCGCCATCCTCAAGACGGAAGGCGAAGGTGCGATGCTGCGTATCAGCGTCGAAGGCGGCGGCTGTTCCGGCTTCCAGTACAAATTCGATGTGGAGCGCGCCAGGGCCGACGACGATCTGGTGATCGAGCGCGACAGCGCCGTGGTGCTGGTGGACCCCTCGTCCGTGCCGTTCCTGGCCGGATCGGAAGTCGACTTTGTCGATGACCTGATCGGCGCATCGTTCCGCGTGGTCAATCCAAATGCCACCGCGTCCTGCGGCTGCGGCACCAGCTTCTCGATCTGACCCTTAGCGAGGGCTGTTTTCGTTGGCGGCAAACAGCCGCTTGGCATTGCCGTGCGCGATCTGCTTGGCGACCGCCGGCGGCAGTTGCTTCAGCCAGCCGCGATACCCGGCCATGATCGCGCCGTAGCTCGCCCAGCGCTCGCTGATCCAGGTATCCGATCCAAGCAGAAAGCGATCCGGATACTTCTCGAACATCGCGCGCCATTCCGGCGTCAGTTCTCCGCCAACCCCCGTGATGCCACCGCGATAGGACAGTTCACCCCACAGTTGCGGATAGGTGGCCAGCATCGATGCGACACGGCTCGGCGCGAGACTGAATCCGGTGTGGGCCCAGATGATTTTCGCGCGCCCGTTATGGCGCATGAGAATCTCCACGGCCTCGTCGTCGGCGTGGGCATGAAGGTAGAGATCATTGGCGACCGCGAAGTCCACGGCCTTCTTGACCCACTCGGTGGCCGCGGCCTTCCCGGAGAGATGAAACTCGCCGATGCCGCGATAGTAGCCGCGCTTGAACTCGTCCTGCACCAGATCGAAGATCGTCGGATCGTTGAACCAGGTCTGGATGTCGGGACGGACGCGGTATGGACGAATGAAGGGAACAACCCATAAGCCCTCGGCCTTCGCGTCCATCAGCGCATGCGTCCCGGTGTTGGGGCGGCTGGTTGCCAGAATGCCGGTGACGCGGTGCGTCTTGAACAGCGCCAGCACCTCGTCGAGCTGGTAGTACGGGGTCGGCTCCCAGTTGTAGTGCAGATGCGCGTCGAAGATTTCGATCGGCTCTTCCGCTGCACGAACAGGCGCGGCAGCAAGCAATGCGACGGCGGCGATCGCCAGGCACCACCATGTCGTCGCAGGCCTGATGCGCATCGGGATCTTACTCTGCCGCCGCAACGCGCGGAGGCTGGACGTCCGGCGTCTCCTCCAGGGTCGGATCGAGACGACGCTTCAGGCGGCGGTCGATGCGATCGAGGTAGATGTAGATCACCGGCGTGATGAACAGCGTCAGCAACTGCGAGACCAGCAGACCGCCGACAACCGCGACACCAAGCGGCTGCCGCAGTTCGGCGCCTGCCCCCGCTCCCAGCGCGATCGGCAGCGTGCCGAAAATCGCAGCAAACGTCGTCATCATGATCGGGCGGAAACGCAGCAGCGCCGCTTCACGAATGGCGTGTTCGGCGCTGAGTCCCACGGTGCGGCGCTCGATGGCGAAGTCCACCATCATGATGGCGTTCTTCTTCACGATGCCGACCAGCATGACGATGCCGATCATGGCGATCACCGACATCTCCATCTTGAACAGCATCAGCGTCAGGATCGCGCCGATACCTGCGGACGGCAGGCCCGAGATGATCGTGATCGGATGGATGAAGCTCTCGTAGAGAATGCCGAGGATGACGAATGCGGCAAACACGGCGGCGAGAATGAGAACGCCCTGCCCGCGCAGCGAATCCTGGAACACCTGCGCCGTTCCGGAGAAACCCGTGGCGATGGTCGCCGGCAGGTTCGAATCCTGCTCGATCCTGGTGATCTGGTCGACGGCGTAGCCGAGCGACGTGCCCGGCGCGAGATTGAACGAAATCGTCACCGCCGGCTGCTGACCCTGGTGATTGATCTGCAGCGGTCCGACCGTCGGCACCATCCTGGCCACGGCATCGAGCGGAATAGTCTGGTTGTTCGTCGTCTTGACGTACAGCTTGGACAGGTCTGTCGGGTCGACGCGGAATTTCGGCTGCACTTCAAGAATGATCTGGTAGTCATTCGAAGGCATGTAGATCGTGCCAACCTGCCGAGCGCCGTAAGCATTGAAGAGCTGATTGCGTATCTGATCGGCGGTTACGCCATAGACCGCCGCCTTTTCGCGATCGATCTCGACCGTCAGCTGCGGGTTCTTGATGTAGAGGTCCGTGGTGACGTCCTGCAGACCTTGCACCTTCGCGATCTTCTCGCGCATCTCCGGCGCAAGCCGATAGAGCGAGTCCGTATCACCGCTTTGCAGCGTGTATTGATACTGGCTCTTCGACGGCCGCCCGCCGATGTTGAGGTTCTGGATGCTCTGGAAGAACGCCTGCAAGCCGGGCACCTGCAGCGCCTTCTGCCGCAGCCGCGCCATCACGACCGGCGCGGGGTCGCGCTCGTTCTTCGGCTTCAGGCCAATGAACAGACGCCCGTAGTTCGCCGTCGGATTGGGACCACCGGACCCGACCGTGCTGTTCACGAACTCCACTGCAGGATCAGCTCGCAGAATATCGGCAAGAATTTTTTGCCGCGCGCCCATCGCTTCGAACGACGTATCGGTCGCCGCTTCCGTCGTGCCGCTCAGGAAGCCGGTATCTTCCTGCGGGAAAAAACCCTTCGGCACGATCATGTACAACCAGATGGTTGCGCCAAGCGTCGCCAGCGTCACCATCAGCATGATGGACTTGTATTTAAGAACGCGGTCGAGCGTCCATTCGTAGCCGAGCAGCCACGAGTCGAACATCGTCTCGAACCAGCGCAACACGAAGTTGGGTTTGTGATGCGGATCGTGCGGCTTCAGCACCCGTGCGCACAGCATGGGCGTCAGCGTCAACGACACGAAGCCGGACACGATGATGGCGACCGAAATGGTGACCGCAAATTCGCGAAACACGCGGCCGACGATGCCGCCCATCAGCAGCACCGGGATGAACACCGCGATCAGCGAGAACGTAATCGACAGAATCGTGAAACCGATCTCGCGGGCGCCTTTCAGCGCCGCTTCGTACGGTTTCATGCCGTTCTCGATATGGCGCATGATATTTTCGAGCATGACAATGGCGTCGTCGACCACGAAGCCTACCGACAGCGTCAGCGCCAGCAGCGTCATGTTGTTGATCGAGTAATCCAGCGCATACATCACCGCGCAGGTACCGAGCAGCGAGATCGGAACCGCAAGCGCAGGAATGAATGTGGCCGAGGCCGAACGCAGGAACAGGAAGATCACGACGATCACGAGACCGACCGCGATCAGCAGGGTCTCCTCCACGTCGGCGACGGATTCGCGCACCGACACCGAGCGGTCGAGCGTGACGTCCATGGTGATCGAGGGCGGGATCTGCGCCCGCAGCGACGGCAGCTTGGCCCGCACCGCATCGACCACCGCCACGGTGTTCGCATCGGGCTGCTTCTGGATCGCCAACACGATCGAGCGCGTGCCGTTGAACCAGGTGGCGACCTTGTCGTTTTCGACGCTGTCGTAGATTCTGGCGACTTCATCGAGTTTGACGGGCGAACCGTTGCGCCACGCGACCACGACCTGACGATAATCGATCGCCTTGTTGAGCTGCCCCGACGCCTGAATGGCGATGTCCTGCTTCGGTCCGTTCAGGGTGCCGACCGGCGTCGACGAGTTGGCGCGCGACACCGCCGCGCGGATGTCTTCCAGCGATAGCCCGCGAGCCGCCGCAGCCTCGGGATCGGCCTGAACGCGAATGGCGAATTTCTGCGTGCCGTAGATCAGCACCTGCGCCACGCCCGGGATCTGCGACAGCGTCTGGCCGATGGTGATGTCGCCGTATTCGTTGACGGTCGACAGCGGCAACA